>Ga0105158_1000295_pt1 | contig 21867 bp, 19 predicted proteins | sample LHCtaG_FD_81567 | JGI IMG/M metagenome (GOLD analysis project Ga0105158, IMG submission 81567) | Hot spring microbial communities from Little Hot Creek, USA to study Microbial Dark Matter (Phase II) - LHC4sed_matched | ecosystem: Environmental > Aquatic > Thermal springs > Hot (42-90C) >...
CTACGTAATCTTCAGGCGCATACAATTCTTGAAGGGTCTTTCTAACATCTTCATAGTCTCCCTTCATTGATACAAGCCCAAGCCTTTTTGATATACGCTTAACATGAGTATCCACGGGAATCGTTGGTTTACCTCCTGAAAATAATAAGACAACATCAGCAGTTTTAGGTCCAACCCCTGGAAGTTCCATTAACGTTTTCCTCGACTCTTCCAAAGGCATTGCAAGAATAGGCTGCAGGCTTCCTCCAAACCTTTCAAGAATTATCCGCGAAACTTCCTTTATTACTTTAGCCTTATTCCTATAAAGTCCAGCAACTTTTAGGCATTCCTCGATTTTTGCGATTTCGGCGTGTGCTAAGTCCCTTGGGGTTATTGGAAAGGTTTTAGATAATTTATTAAATGCCTTCGTAGCGTTCCTATCTGATGTGTTTTGTGAAATGATTGTTACGATCAAAGTTTCAAAGGGATCCATTTTGGATGGCATCCAACTTGAACCTTTAAAGTGTTCTCGAAGAATCCGGAGAATTTTCCTAGCGGTATTTTTGTCCATGCGTTTTCCTCTTTGAAAGTAATAAATACCGCGTATTTAGGTATAAATGGTGATGGTGAAGACTATGGAACGCGCAAAGATTGTTAAGGATGAGATAATAGAACAGAACATTTGTTTTCTCGCTGTTTATCTTGAAACAAAAAATGCCTGTCTAGTTCTCTTAAGTGAGAGAGAGGATCGGCTGGGAACCTTGGCCATTGCTGTGCCAAGAACAGGTAGCGTTACTGGGCCTCCGCCTTCATCAATTCTTCTCGGAGATAGAAATATAATTACTGCCCGTATGTTTGCGGAATATGTAGCCTCGAGGAAAAGGAAAATAGCCCTAGTTTCTATATATTTGGAAACAATAAGCGAAACGCAATCTCAATCAATTTTGAAAAGGCTTTTAGAGAGGGTGATGCCTTCAGAAACCGACGTTATGGAAGGGAGCTTCGCATGAGCCTTAGAAGTTTCTTGAAGCATATGGAGGAGCTAGGCGAAGTACGCCATATAAAAGATGAAGTTTCTCCAAAATTTGAGATCTCCTATATTATGAAAAGTTTTGACATCAATGGTCCTGTTCTGATGTTTGAGCATGTTAAAGGTTATAAAAATAAAATTGCGGCTAACGTTTGTGGAACCAGAAACAGAATCTGTGCAGCTCTTGGTATTAGCCAAACCGAGCTTTACCAGAGGCTTTTGGATGCATGTAGATCCCCGAAAAGACCAGAAATTTTCGATGACGGCGAAGTATGCGAAGTTATCGAAAAACCTGACTTGTCAAAATTTCCAATTTTGACCCATTTTGAAAGGGATGCTGGCGCGTACATCACATCCGCTGTTGTCCACGCTAAGAGTGTTGATGGAAAAATAGAAAATGTGTCCATTCATAGGTTACAGATGCTTGATGAAAGGCGCTTGGCCATACGTTTGGTTCCCCGTCACCTTTATAGACTATGGCAGTTGGCCAGAGAAGAAGGCGTGGATTTAGACGTCGCGATATCTATTGGAGTTCACCCCGCAGTAATGCTTGCGGCTTCTTCTACCCTTCCATTTGGAGTATGCGAGTTTGACGTTGCAAATGTGCTGTTAGATGGGCGTCTCCGCTTAGTTAAGGGTAAGTATGTAGATGCCTATGCCCCGGCTGATGCGGAAATAGTTTTGGAGGGCAAATTATCCGTAACTAAAGAGGTCTTAGAGGGACCTTTTGTTGACATTACTGGAACTTATGATGTGCAACGGATGCAGCCCGTAATAGAGGTTGTAAATGTCATGCGCCGCGGAGACTACATTTATCAAGCACTGCTGCCTTCTGGGGCTGAGCATAGACTTTTGATGGGTTTGCCCCGTGAGGCCTTAATTTATGAGGCTGTTTCAAGGGTTGTGCCGAAGGTTCATGCCGTTAATCTTTCGATTGGAGGAGGCGGATGGCTTCATGCAATAATTGCAATTGAAAAACAGGTGGATGGAGATGCAAAAAATGCCCTGCTGGCTGCCTTAGCAGCCCACCCAAGCCTAAAGCATGCTGTTGTCGTTGATTCAGACATTGATGTTTTTAATATTTCTGATGTTGAGTGGGCCATAGCAACAAGGTTTCAGGCGGATGAAGACTTAATATTAGTAAAAAATGCACGAGGATCAACGTTGGACTCTTCAGCAGATCAGGAAACTGGAATGACCACGAAAATGGGAATCGACGCCACAAGGCCTTTGACGAAACCTAGAGAGAAATTTGAGCGGGCTAGAATACCTGCTAGCAAACGTGTCGAGGAAATAGTTAGAAAATTGTTTTTTGAAAGTAATCTCAGATAAGTGTAAACCATTTATTGCGACCATTAAACCTTATAATATTAATACTATGTTTACAGAGTTGATGAAGACCTTAGTGTTGAAGGTGGATCCTGAAGCCCCAGATATTGAAAAGATCCGTTTAGCAGCTGATATAATAAGGAATGGAGGTCTTGTTGCTTTTCCAACAGAGACCGTTTATGGATTGGGGGCTGATGCGCTAAACCCGAGGGCCGTTTTGGCACTATTTGAGGCTAAAAAACGTCCACTGGATAATCCTCCAATAGTGCATGTTGGAAAAGTTAAGGATGTTTATGCTTTGGTGGAAAAGGTTCCTGAAAAGGCTCAGAGGCTCATGGAGGTTTTTTGGCCTGGACCATTAACTTTAATTTTTAAGCGATCAAAGCTTGTGCCAGATGTAACTGTTGCTGGTTTGGATACTGTTGCAATTAGAATGCCTGGGCATAATGTGGCTTTAGCTCTTATTAGAGAAAGTAATTGTCCAATAGCAGCTCCTAGTGCAAATCTTGCTGGAAGGCCAAGTCCGACAACGGCTCAGCATGTTTTAGATGATCTTGCAGGAAGAATAGATGCTGTTCTTGACGCTGGTCCAACGAAAATAGGTGTGGAATCAACAGTTCTTGATATTACTGTGGATCCGCCGCAGATTCTGCGGCCTGGAGGCATATCCTATGAAGTATTAAAGGATTTTCTTGGAAAGATAGATATTAATCCTGTTGCTGTTGCAAACAAAGAGCTGCCAATAAATGAGGTGCGTTCCCCTGGGGTTAAGCACAAGCATTATGCCCCCAAGGCTGAGATGTTCCTTGTCGAAGGGCCTGTCATGGCTATTGTTGAGAAGATAAATGAGCTTTTAAGGGACTTTAAAAATAGAGGTTTTAAAGTTGGGGTTTTGGCAACGGACGAAACGGCGGCATACTATCATGGTGTTGATGTTGTTAAATCTCTTGGAAGCAGAAGCAACTTAACTGAAATTGCCAGGAACCTTTTCAGACTTTTGAGGGAGTTTGATTCAAATGGGGTCGATGTAATTCTTGCTGAAGGGATTCCCGCCCGCGGGGTCGGTTTGGCTGTTTTGAATAGGCTAAGAAAGGCTTCTGGATACAAAATTTTGAAGGCCACTAACTGAGAAAAATTTATATAGAAGTAACTTTTTCAAGCTGTTTTGCTTAAAATAAACCGGTCAACTGGTTAATGGAGGTTGATGACATATGTCAGCCATACCTGGAACCGTTCCGGTCTTGATATTGAAAGAGGGAACTGGGAGAACATCCGGAAGGGAAGCCCAGAGAAATAACATCATGGCTGCAAAGGTAATCTCTGAAATGGTGAAAACTACATTAGGACCAAGAGGCATGGATAAAATGCTTGTCAGCAGCTTTGGCGACGTCACTATAACTAATGATGGAGCCACAATACTTAAGGAGCTGGATGTTCAGCATCCTGCTGCAAAGATGCTTGTAGAGGTGGCTAAGGCTCAAGATAATGAAGTGGGCGATGGAACAACCACTGCTGCTGTTTTAACAGGCGAATTGCTTGTTAAGGCTGAAGCCCTTTTAGACCAAAACGTTCACCCAACTATTATTATTGAAGGCTTTAAAAAGGCTCATGAGAAGGCTAGAGAAATTTTGGATAAAATGGCCATTCCCATAAGCATAAAGGATGATAAGCGTCTTTTGGATGTGGCTATGACCGCAATGGGCAGCAAAGGCGTAGCCGCCGCCAAAGATTATTTAGCAAAAATTGCCATCGATGCTGTGAAACAGGTTGCTGAGGAGAAGGATGGTAGATTCAAGGCAGATATAGACCTTATTAAGATACTGAAAAAGCATGGAAAAAGCTTAGAGGAAACAGAACTTGTTAAGGGCATGGTCATTGATAAAGAGGTAGCTAATCCACAGATGCCAAAAATGGTGAAGGATGCCAAAATTGCCCTGCTGAATGCTAAGTTGGAAATCGAAAAAACAGAGTTTGACGCCAAAATTAACATTGAAAGTCCGGAGCAAATGAAGCTATTCTTAGATGAGGAGGAACGAATGCTAAAGGAGATGGTGGACAAGATAGCTGAGGTCGGCGCGAATGTTGTTTTATGTGAAAAAGGCATTGACGATGTGGCTTTGCACTTCCTTGCCAAAAAAGGAATATTAGCCGTTAAAAACATCAGCAGCAGCGACATGGAGAAACTTGCCAGAGCCACCGGAGGAAAAATAGTGGCAAGCATAAAGGACTTAACACCTGATGTTCTTGGGGAAGCCAAAATTGTCGAAGAAGTCAAAATAGGCGATGACAAGTTAGTATACGTCAAGGAGTGCAAAAACCCAAAGGCTGTCACAATAGTAGTCAGAGGCGGAACAGAACACGTAGTGGACGAGGCAGAGCGCTCATTGCACGACGCCCTTTGCGTAGTGAGAAATGCCATAGAAGATGAAAAAATTGTTCCAGGTGGAGGCGCTCCAGAAGCGGAAGTAGCCAAGCAGCTCAGAGGATATGCCGTTAAGGTTGGGGGTAGAGAACAATTAGCTATAGAGGCCTTCGCTGACGCTGTTGAATCCATTCCGCTAATACTTGCAGAAAATGCCGGTCTAGATCCTGTTGACATAATGGTGGAATTAAGGGCTGCTCATGAAAAGGACAAGGGCATCAATATGGGCGTAGATGTATTCAGTGGCAAGGTTAGGGATATGCTCGAACTTAATGTGGTTGAACCTCTGAGAGTCAAGCTTCAAGTCCTCAAATCTGCGACTGAAGCTGCAAGTATGATCTTAAAGATTGATGATGTAATCGCAGCCAAAGGCCTTGAAAAAGAGAAAGAGAAGGAAAAGAAGCCATCAGAATCTGAAACTTCCGAATTTGATTAGCGACTTTTGTCTCCCATCCTATTTTTGTTGAGGTTTTCTTTCTTCCAGTTTAGAAAGTTTAAAATCACCTGTGCATGTTTTCCTTTAAATGAGGATACAAGTTTGGGTCATAAGCTTGAATATGAGGCTCCAAGCTGGAATGATATATATCATATGCTCCTATGCCTTGCTGATAAGATAAAGGGTGCTTCATTTAAGCCAGATATTATCGTTGGAGTTTCTAGAGGCGGGTGGCCGCCTGCAAGGGTTCTCTCAGACCTTCTGGATAATCCAAACCTCGCTAATGTTAGAGTTGAGTTTTATGTTGGAGTTGGAGAGACAAAAAACCAGCCAGTTTTAACGCAGCCAGTATCTATGAATGTGAAAGATAAGAAGGTGCTTGTGGTCGACGAAGTTGCCGACACTGGAAAAAGCTTAGAGCTCATAAAAAGACATTTGCTTGATATGGGTGCAAAAGATGTTAAAATAGCCACGGTTTATTATAAACCATGGAGCGTTGTTATGCCTGATTACTATGTGAATGAAACCACTTCATGGATAGTTTTTCCATGGGAGATAAGGGAAACCCTAAGGAAGATAGTTAGAAAATGCCGAGAAAGCAATAAGCCACTAGACGAGGAGATATCAAAATTATTAGGGGCTGGTTTATCAAAAGAAATTGTGGACAAGTTTATTAAAGAAATCTTAGAGGAGAAAAATTGCTAAAATATCTTAAAGACTTCAAAAAATTTATTGCAGTAGCGGGATTTAAAGATGCAAGGATAACTGATTTGGATCAGTTCTTTGAAAATGTTCGAAAGACATTAACCCCTGATGTGGAATTTCAATTGTTTGATGCAAGGCTCGTAGCCACATTTGACCACTTATTTTTCGCTTCTTTGAATGCCTTGACGGCCTTCAAGAATCGGGAAAATATTTCAAAAAGTTTGGCTATGGAAATAATGCTCTATGCGTCTGGGCAGCGTCAAATACGAAAAGCCATGAAACTTATCGGAATTAAAAGCAACACACAAGAAATAGCCGTGCTCGTTATAGGTGAGGACGACGAGAAAGTAAATTCGGCTTTTACCCACATAGGCAATTTTGCTAATGCAAAGCGTGACGACGGTGTCCTTGATTTAACCGAGGATAAAATAGAGGTCATTCAGAGGGCCTTCAAAATATCTAATGAAGAAATTGAAGCTGTGATGAAGAATGGCGACTTGAAAGAAGCTATAAAAAAACTAATTATTGAGCGAGTTGCTTTACTTTCCACCCGACGCTAATCATGCGTTAAAGTACTTTCTCTTTCATAACTGATAGAATGTCTTCCGGTTTTATAACAGAAATGCCCGTGAGTCCGCCCACAACTTCGATTAGTAAAATCTTGTCTGGATTGTTTAGATTCACCTTTCTGTTTATAACCGAGGCCGCGGCTTCTATAATGCTCCTTGTGGATGTTTCTGTGAAACGTTTTTCCACAGTAATTCGAAATGTTTCGTTCTGTTCAATTTTCGTGCTTAGCTCTCCTGCTGCATTTTGGATTTCTTTGAGATCCGTGCGTACGACTTTCTGTATCGGTATGACTCTCAGCAAATAGCGGAACTCATAGGGATGCTCATGGAGGATTTCCCGGAGTTTTCTTATCACCTCCATTGGGTCCAGAACAGTTTTTGCAACAATAAGCCCTGAGACTCCAGTTTTATCCACAGCTGGCGACTGCTCTCCTATTTGTCCAAGTAGATACCATAACTCAGAGCAAGCTTCAGTCTCATTTCCCCTCGAAGTTGTTGCTAAGATATTAAAATCCCTAAGCATACGTATTGCCTCTTAGCGTTAAACTTTCAGCGAGTAATTATGTATTGTTATATAACAATTTAATCTTTCTAATTGGTCAGCGCAGGTTAGTCGGCTTTTTCATAGCCGATAAGAGCTCCTAGCCGTCGCCTCACATCATCCCAATATACAATTTAATAAGCCATAATTTATCCATTTTGCAAGCGTCATCCTTATCTATGCCTTATGTTGCATGAAGGCGCTTGTAACAACTTTAGTCAAACCAGTTGAATTTTGATATTCCAAAACCTTAAATAGCCACTTTTAAAATAAGCAACTTTCTAATTAAGCAAGAACTCAGTTTTCATGATTGATTGGAGGGATGCTTTTGGCGGCGTCAAAGCCTGTAATTGTGGTTCACGGCGGCGCTGGAAGATGGGATCCGCAACATAGCGGTCCAGCTTTAGAGGGTGTTAAGAAGGCTGCTGAATTGGGTTTTGACCTTTTGATGGCCGGAGGGACGGCATTAGGTGCCGTTGTTGAGGCTGTAGCCTTCATGGAGGACACTGGCATCTTTAACGCTGGAAGAGGCTCAGCTCTGAATATAGATGGGCATGTAGAAATGGAAGCCTCAGTGATGAACGGTAAAACCCTTGAGGCTGGAGCTGTTGCACTTTTAAAGGATGTTAGAAACCCGGTGCGTTTGGCAAGGCTTGTTATGGAGAATACCGATCATGTTTTTATTGTAGGCAAGGGTGCTGAAAAACTTGCAAGAATATTTAATGTTGAAAGGATATGTGCAACGCCATCAAATTTTCAGCTTGAAAGATATCGGATGCAAAGGCAAGCTCTTCTTGATGGGAAATTTAATTTGCAAAAGCTTGCCAACTTAGTTAGGGCTCATCCTGAACTATTTAGCATGGAAACTGTTGGCGCCGTGGCATTAGATAAGCATGGCGATGTTGCGGCCGCTACTTCTACGGGAGGTTTTCCATTGAAATTTCCCGGCAGGATAGGCGACTCTCCGTTGATAGGTTGTGGAACATATGCTGACAATCAAAGCGGGGCTTGCTCAGCGACGGGTATTGGCGAAATAGCCATTAGGCTGGTTTTGGCTAAAACAGTCTGTAACTATATGGCTTTTGGCAAAACAGCCCAGGAAGCCGTTGAAGAAGCTGTAAATCTCGTTAACCAGCGTTTCCCTTTAATTCCAAATATCATTGGTTTAATTGCTGTTAGTGCTAAAGGCGAGGTGGGTGTAGCGCATAACTCTGATAATCTTTGTTGGGCATATATGGCTCCCGACGCGCAGAAGCCTCTAGCTTACCTCAAGGCAAAGTTTCTAAAGTAAACTTTAAAGAGGGGGCGGCTTTTTGAAGCTATAATTCGACAGCTGCCGAATAAAAACCTTTAAAGCCATCTTGAGGGAATTCCCTATGCACCTATCACCGAGGTGTGTTGAAATGTTGTTCCGCGAAGAAGAGGAATGGGAAGAAGAGGAATGGGAAGAGGAAGAGGAATGGGAAGAAGAGGAATGGTGACATCTCCAGGATCTCTAGGCTTCCCTTATTTCTTTTTAATTGATCCATGCTCGAAAAATTTTAGTAAAACGCTGTCTCTTTTGACCTGAAATTGATCATTATTTTACTATTGCCATTGAGTTGTTGATGGAAGATGCCGCGAGTTGCAGTGCTGGATTCGGACAAATGCAGGCCAAAAAGTTGTGATAGGTTATGCTATCGCTTTTGTCCCATGGTTCGAAGCCGCATAGAGGCAATTCGCTTTGAGGATAAAAGGCCGATTATCGTTGAATCTCTATGTTCTGGATGCGGGATCTGTGTTAAAAAGTGTCCATTTCAAGCTATTTCAGTCGTTAATATCCCAGATGAGCTTGAGACTGAATGTAGCCATAGATTCGGTCCAAACGCCTTTAAGCTTTATAGGCTTCCAGTGCCTTCTCCTGGAACGGTTTTAGGGCTTCTTGGAAAAAATGGTATAGGCAAAACTACTGCCATTAGAATACTTTCTGGCGAAATTAGACCAAACCTTGGAAACTATGAAAATCCACCATCGTGGGCAGAAATAATACGTTATTTTAGAGGCTCAACCCTTCAAATACACTTCCAGAAAATGAGTGAGGGAAAGCTTAGAGTTGTCCATAAGCCCCAGTATGTTGATAAGATACCTAAAGTTGTATCCGGAAACGTTGGAGAACTTTTGTCAAAAGTGGATGAACGCGATGTTCTTAATGATATCGCAGAACAGCTTGAACTTAAAAAGCTATGGGATAGGCCTCTTGAAGCCCTCAGTGGCGGTGAACTTCAAAGGGTTGCTGTGGCTGCTGTAATATGCCGAGATGCGGATGTGTACCTATTTGATGAACCATCCAGCTATCTGGATGTTAAGCAGAGGCTCATGGTTGCAAGGGCCATAAGAAGCTTAAGGAAATTTGAAAAGATTGTTGTAGTCGCTGAGCATGATTTAGCAATATTGGACTATTTATCTGATCAAATATGTCTTTTTTATGGAGAACCCGGGGTTTATGGCATAGTTTCCCATGTGCATGGTGTCAGGGCGGGTATAAATATCTACCTTCAAGGTTTCATTCCTGATGAGAACGTGCGTTTTAGGAAGGAGGCTATAATTTTTCATGAAAAGCCGCCTACAGAAAGCCCGGAAGTCGGGGAGGAGCTTTTAGGATGGGAGAAACTAGAGAAGACCTATGGGGGCTTTAAACTTGTAGCCTATCCTGGAAGGATAAAGAAGGGCGAAATTGTCGGAATCTTAGGACCTAATGGTATAGGCAAAACCACTTTCGTGAAGATACTGGCCGGATTAGAAAAAACCGATGATGAACGCGAGTTTAAGGCACTTTTGGTAAGCTATAAACCTCAATATATTTCTGCAGAGTATGAGGGAACAGTCCAAGGGCTTTTAATGGCCACAGCGAAGGAGGAGTTCACATCAGGCTGGTACAAGTCCGAGATCATTGAACCTCTTGGGCTTAATCGCCTTTTAGATAGGCTAGTGTCTGAGCTGAGTGGTGGAGAGCTGCAGAAAGCAGCCATTGCTGCTTGCCTTTCCAGGAAAGCTGATCTTTATCTTTTAGATGAGCCCAGTGCCTACCTGGATGTTGAAGAGAGACTTCACATGGCCAGAACTATTCGTAGGGTTATACAGTACCGAAAAGCTACAGCCTTTGTGGTTGAGCATGACGTTGTAGCCCAAGACTTTATCGCAGATCGCCTCATGATTTTCACCGGAGAGCCTGGTATAAAAGGCATTGCTCATCCACCAGTTAGCCTCAGGGAGGGTATGAACATGTTTCTTAAGGAGATGAATGTAACCTTTAGGAGGGACCCAGTCACTAAAAGGCCTAGAGTTAATAAAGAGGGTTCAAGGCTTGATGTTTACCAGAAGAGTGTGGGCGAATACTATTATGTTCACTATAAGGGCTTAGAAGAGGAATAATGGCGCCTAGGCCTCCTCAGCTGAATTATGATCGAGGATAAAATTAAAAACTTCAAAGCAAAATTTAAAGCTGGAAACAACCCTGTTAAAATGTTTAAGGTAAAAAGTTCTAGTAGCGTGGGCGCCTGCTTCCTTATAAATCGAAATTTTTGGTTTAAAGGGATAGTTAAATTAATGTTAAAGCTGTGCATAGAAATGATTTCGACATTGGTGGAGTAGGTGACACAGGTAACCTTCGAGGAAATTAGTCCAGCAGACTTTTTCTATCGTAATCGTGATATAGCGGGCTTCACGAACCCCACAAGGGCGGTTTTCGCTGCCATCCGGGAGCTTGTCGAAAACTCTTTAGATGCTGCTGAAAGCATAAAGGTTCCTCCGGACATTTATGTTAGGCTGTCCTTTGAGGGTGAAGCAAGCGCTGAGACTCAAATATACAAGCTGAGGGTTGAGGATAATGGCACTGGGATTCCGCCGCAGTATATTCCCTCAGCCTTCGGTCAAGTCCTCTACAGTTCAAAATATAAGCTTAAGCAGCAGAGGGGAACCTTTGGCCTTGGGGGTAAAATGGCGCTTCTATATGGACAAATAACCACTCATCAACCTGCCCTTATAATATCAAGTACTGGCGGCGCGAGGATCTTCATGTATAAACTTATGATTGACATTCAAAGGAACCGCCCAATAATTCTTGACAGGAAAATCCTTTTGAATAAAGATGGGTGGCGGGGAACAATTGTCGAGTTCGCCCTTGAAGGCGACTATCTGAGGGCTATGCCAAAAATTTTAGAGTATTTCAAGCAAACGGCTATGGTGAATCCCTATGCCAATCTGACTTTTGTGGATCCGAAGGGGAGACTTTACAAGTTTGTCCGTGCAACCACGGTTATGCCTGATCCGCCCAAGGAAACACTTCCACACCCCTATGGAGTGGATGTAGAATTCCTTCAGCGTATAATACAGGTTACGGAATGCGATAACATGCTGGACTTTCTTAAGGCTCACTTCCACAGAGTTGGAGATGTCACAGCGAAGAAGTTTCTAGAATTTAGCGAAATCAGCCAGTCAAAAAATCCAAAGAAGCTTTCCCATGAAGAGATAGTCAGGCTTGTACAGAAGCTAAAAGAGTTTAAGGATTTTCTCCCTCCAGAGGCTAGCTGCCTATCACCGCTAGGCGAGGAGCTTCTTAGGACTGGAGTTTTGAAGGAACTAAAACCCGATTTTGTGGCTGTTCATCAGCGGAAACCTGCGACTTATGCTGGCCATCCCTTCATAGTTGAAGTTGCCATAGCCTATGGCGGCGAGATCCCCCAGAGGGGAAACTTCGTGGTCTACCGTTTTGCTAATAGGATCCCTCTGCTTTATGACGAGGCCAGCGATGTTTCTGTTAAGGTTATAGAATCCATAAACTGGAGGAGATACAAGGTTACGCCTGACATGCCCATAGCCATTATTGTGCATATATGCAGCACGAAGGTTCCATATAAAACTGTGGGCAAGGAGTTCATAGCGGACAGGCTTGAGGTTAGGCGTGAAGTAGCCAATGGCATAAGGGAAGTTGCCCGCCAGCTCCAGCGCTTCCTTTCAAGGAGAGAGCACGTGGACAGGGAAAAGAAGAGACTCGGGGTTTTCGGCAAGTATCTCCCGAAAATTGCGGAGTTCTCCACAAAACTTTCCGGAAGGGATAAGGTTCCAGATATAGAGAGGCTTTTAAGGAGTGTGAGAAGGTATGGCGTTGAAGGAGACTAAAAGCGTAGCTGAGAAGCGCAAAGAGGTTTTAGCTACTCTAGAAGGTTTTGGAACGAAAATCTACGAGCAGCTTGATAGGGGATTTTTCCCATCCATAGATATGCCCAGCCGCTCCACGGAAAACATCTATTACGACCCAAAGCTAAGACAGTTTATCCTTGGCGATAAGAGGATTAAACGAAGCGCCCGCAACATCCGCCACTTGAAGCCCTTCACCCAACTTGTGTGGGCTGCCCTATTCTCCTACGAGTTGACATCCCAGAGAAAAACCTCAACACTTAGAGACGTCTACTATTCAGCCCAAGCCTATGAGATGTCCTTTAAAGATCAGCAGGAATCTAACAACATAATAACCGATCTAGAAACCATTTTAGGCCATTCAAGGGAGGACTTTAACATTTTCCCTGAGGAACGTTCAGCGGTTTTTGGGGATCTTACAATACGCTATACCGTGCCGGGGTATGAAGGTAAAACCCTAAATTTGACCTCTCACCCAGACGGCGTAATGATTGGGCCAGCTTTGACGTCAGCAGAGTTTGTGGAAACCTCAGCTGACAAGGTTATAGCCATAGAAAAAGGCGGTCTATTCACGCGCTTCATAGAGGAGAATGTGCATAAGAAGTTTAATGCCCTTCTCGTGCTTACAGCCGGGCAGGCGCCAAGGGCAACTCGCCACTTTATTAGAAGGCTAAACAGGGAACTTAAACTTCCAGTATACATTTTCACTGACGGGGATCCATGGGGCATGCATATAGCCATGGTCATAATCTCCGGTTCGGCAAATGCGGCTCACTTAAGGGACCTGACAACACCTGATGCGAAATGGAGCGGAGTTTGGGCTACGGACATCGTTCGATACAAACTGCCCACGGATCCGCTGGACGACATAGACATTAAGAGGCTGCATGAACTTCAGAGGGACCCAAGATATAAAGAGGATCCGTTATGGCAGAGGGAAATAAAAACCTTCTTAAAGATTAGGCGAAAAGCCGAGCAAGAGGCCTTCAGCAGATATGGTCTTACGTACATTGTTGATGAATATTTGCCCGCTAAGCTTGAAGAGACCACGTGAAAAGAAGAAATTTAAATAGGTCTTGAAAGCCTATTTAAAAGGCATACTTACGGGAGGATCAAGATTGAGTGAAAAAAGCCTTTTTGGTTTAAGCGCCGCCGAAAAGTTTTTCGGTCTAATCCTTTTAATCGTGGGCGCCGTATCCGCTTATTTTACTTTTACAAGCAGTGATGCCCTAGGCCCTTACACAGGCTTTTTCGGCGTTTTAAGTCTTATTTTGGCTGCGCTTGGCTTTATTATGATAATTGCAAAAATTGAGTAAACCATTAACCGCTCCAATTTTTGGCCACAAATGATAATTTCTTCGATTTTTCAATGGTAATGCTTGAATCTCAATTGCTAAATTAGGCGAATCATTGGTGTTGAGGTTAGCAGCTGATCAGTTTTCAAAGGTTTAAACGTTATATTTGATAATATTTTGAACCGTTAAACTATAATGGAAAGTGTGCCTTTTGTCAAATTCAATACAGAAATTAAAGTGTTCGAAAATTTGATGGCATATCGGAAAATTTTTAGAGTATAGCTTATTAATCTGAGTGGATTGCTATCTGCAGTTCGCTGGGAAGATTAAACAATGTCTATTCGCCAACCTATCGTCTGCGTACTTGGACATGTGGATACTGGGAAGACTCTTCTGTTAGATAAGATCCGTAAGACAAGTGTTCAAGCACGTGAAGTTGGCGGCATGACGCAGCACATTGGCGCCAGCTTCTTCCCTATGGAAACTTTGAAGCAGATGATAGGTCCTTTTCTTTCAATGTTGAAGGGCGAAATTGAAATTCCAGGATTGCTTATTGTGGACACCCCAGGACATGAGGTTTTTACAAATCTGCGTAAGCGGGGAGGAAGCGTAGCTGATATCGCCATCCTTGTTATTGATGTACTTAAGGGCTTTGAAGCTCAGACCTATGAGTGCATTGAAATCTTAAAAGTACGGAAAACCCCATTCTTGGTTGCTGCCAACAAGATTGATCGAATCCCAGGATGGAAGCCGCATCCTGACATGCCCTTCCTTGAAAGCTATAAGCTTCAAGACAAATACGTTCAAGAAGATTTGGATAATAGGCTTTACGAGATTATTGGAAACTTCTCCCGTTTGGGTTTTAATGCCGACCGCTTCGACCGCATAAAAGACTTTACACGTACGGTGGCTATTGTGCCTACAAGCGCCAAAACAGGAGAGGGCATCACAGAGCTTTTAGCTGTTCTTGTAGGTTTAACCCAGCAATATCTAAAGAAGCGCCTTAAAGTAACTTCAGGTCCAGCTAAAGGAACGGTTTTGGAGGTTAAAGAGGAGCCTGGCTTAGGTTTAACTATTAACGCCATAATCTATGATGGAATCCTCAGAAAAGACGATTTAATTGTTATTGGAGGCAAGGGAAAACCTATAATTGCCCGTGTCAGAGCCCTTTTAGTTCCAAAACCCTTGGATGAAATGAGAGATCCTAGGGACAAATTCTCATCCGTGGAGGCTGTATCAGCTGCGGCTGGAGTTAAAATTGTGGCACCTGAGCTGGAAGGCGCTTTGGCTGGCGCTCCATTATACGCGGTGGGCGAGGGGGAAAGCTCTGAAAAGTATGTAACGCTTGTTTTGGAGGAGGTTGAACGCATTATAATTTCCACCGATGTTGAGGGTGTTATCGTAAAGGCGGATACATTAGGCTCTTTGGAGGCAATTGCTGAATCGCTGAAGCGCAATAATGTGCCGATAAGGCTTGCGGATGTTGGTGACGTTTCAAAACGTGATGTCACCGAAGCCGCCGTGGTGAAGGAGCGTAATCCGTTCTATGGGGTTATTTTAGCCTTTAACGTTAAAATTCTTCCAGATGCTGAGGAAGAGGCTGCAAATAAAGGTATTGAAATATTTAGGGAAAAAATAATCTATCATCTTGTGGATAATTACATTTCATGGCTTAAGACACAGCAAGAAGCCAAGGTTGAGCAGGAATTCGCCAAACTGGTTAAACCTGCAAAGATTCAGATTTTGCAGGGTTATGTTTTTAGAAGGGCTAAACCCGCCATTGTGGGCATAGAGGTCTTAGCTGGAAAGATAAGGCCTAAACTCCAACTTGTAAGGGCTGAGAACGGCGATGAGGTTGGCGAGATACTTCAAATACAGGACAAAGGCAAGGCTATACCAGAGGCAGGTGAGGGGATGCAGGTAGCCATATCCATAGACAAGCCTATGGTGGGGCGCCATATATTTGAAGGGGACCTGCTATATGTGAAAGTGCCTGAATACCATGCAAAGACGCTGTTGAAAAACTTCATGAATAAGCTAACTTTAGAAGAGCAGGAAACCCTAAACGAGTACATAAATCTAATGCGGAAGAAAATACCCTTCTGGGCAGCTTAGAATGTTAGAAGGTTTGTCTGCAGAAGAGTATATTGATAAATAATGAATGCATGGGTTTTCCGCTTTAATGAAGCATTAAAATTTCACGAGAGCAGATGAATGTTTCCTATGCGGATATTTTTTAGATGTTTTTGGGCTGCTCTTTGGCATTCATAGGCTTGTTTTCTGCTTGTTGTTTGCAGATCGTTCATGACATAGCAAGGATAAAAGGCCAGTAGCGTGTATGGAATTTCTGGGCTAATTTGGCTTATGAACTGGGCTATGGCTTCCACTTCTTGGGCGTCCACGTAGCCTGGCACAAGCAGCGTGCTTGCTGTTAGCAGCGGCAGTTCAGGTCGTTTGTGGTAGTATTTTTCTCCTAGCAGGTGGAAGTTTTCCAGCGTAGGCTTATTTGAGACTCCGCATAAAGCTATGGCTAACTCTTCGCTGTAGGCTTTTATGTCAAATTTTATGTTACCGCCGCTTTTTAAGGCATATTCCGCAGCTTTTTCCGCTATCTTCGGGTTCATGTAGCCGTTAGTTTCCCAGCAAACACGAAGGATGCGTTTTTCCCCCTCGGCCTTTTCTAGGGCTAAGCGGCTTGTCTCCAGAGAGTGGGGCATCTGAGGTGAGGGGTCACCTCCGAAAAAGCATATGCATGACACATTTGCTTCGAAGGCCTTTGAAGCTAGGGCTTCCGCGCTTATTACTGGCTTCCGTTTGACTGTGAGATTTCGGTAATGCCAATTCTGACAGTAGAGACAATCGTAGCTGCAGGCGCCATAGAAAACTGCCAAGTTATAGAAGCCATATTCAGCTTCAGGCTTGTAGGCGTACCTTGGATATCCGCTTCCTGTACAGCCTGGACAGAACCACCAGCTCACACAGTTTGTGGGTAACCCATCATAGTACCACTCTAATATACCCTTTTCAGGTGTGCCGCCATGGCGAATCAGCTGCCCGTCAACGTTCCATACAAGCCCACAGAAACCAACCCTTCCGACACCTATCACACAATTATTAGCGCAGACGCCGCATGGAATCCCATTAATATCTCTTGGCGGTTTCGGCGGCAAACCGTAAACGGTGCGACTTTTTGCGTGGGTTTCTCCAGTAATTTCAAGGGCTTTTTCGGTTTCTCTCCTTATGCATTTGAGGCAGGCGCCGAGGTTTCCGGAAATTAAGGGCGAGATCTCGCCGCATATTTGGCATTTTCCCATAGCTAATCCAAAATAAAAGCCTGTTAAACACGCCTAAAAATTTAGAGGACATAGCCCCCCTCCTACAGGCGGTATTATAGCCAATATGTCTCCATCCCGAAGTTCTGTTTTTAAGCCTTTAAGGGTTGTGGTGCTTCGCCCATTAACCAAGAACTGTAGAAAGCTCTTAACATCCCTGGTCTTACTGTCATAAATATAGTTCACAAAACCTTCTCCATAAAACTCAGCCAGCCTATTAAGAACATCCTCAACAGTCACAGCTTCCTCTTTTTGAAATTCTAATATCTCTTCTCGTTTGCCTGTGATTTCTCTTAGGGTTGTGAAGAAGCGCACTGAAACCTTCAATGGGTTCACCCTCAAGAATTAGTTAAGCTGAAACTTAAATAGGTTAAGCTTTACAATAGGCTTATTCAAAGGCTAGAATATGGCTGTATGTGATACTGTTAGATTTCCCAGCGGTTTTAGCCATATCCATTAAGCCCGCCATGGATCTTCAGGCATCCGTAGTTTTGGAATCCCGTGGAAGTGCAGCCGATGAGGCGCCGCATTTAAAATGCCTCTCTCCTTTAAAGCTTTTCGGGCAGTACTACAAAGATGAGCGGCTTGCCGGAATAAGCATGCCAAGCCTAATATTAAAAGTGGATGATTGACGGCCTTATAAACATCAGCTTTTAATTGCATTATTATTCTTGGATTCTTACATTAAAAGACAATCATTCATAGGGAAAAATTTTCCATTGAGCTTTGTCCTAACCTCTTTAAGCTCAACATAAACAGCAGCAGCCTACGACTTATAAATTAACGGTAAAGCGCTTAAGCAAGCTGCAAAGTAAATCTCCAAAGCTTTAAAAGTAGGTTTTTGATGATCAATAATTCCTTTGCCCTTAGCAGCTACTCTCTTTATAGCAGCTAGCACGCGCTCCTTTTTAAGGCGATTTTCAACCTTAAAGGTATTGCTAAAGAAATCGCTGAAGCAAAGAAAACTAGGAGATAAAGCAACCATAGGCGGGTATCTCCTGAGATATCGATGTTTTCGAATGCTTGAGCCTGCTCGTTTAGAGTTTTAGCCCTCAAGTTTTTAAGGGCCAATGTTGAACTATCAGAAGTCATAAAAACTCCAAATTCGATGCTACTTATATTCTGCCATTTAACCCCAATCCCTTTCAAAAACACCTCACCTTCATAGAGCCTTGCCATAAGATATTCCTCTGAAGCACTCACCTCAATATTGTACCAGCTGTTTTCCTTAAGATTTACCGGCACTCTTACAAGCACTTTTTCAGTTCCAACATTTTGCCTTAAAATTTGAAAAACGCCTTTGCCGTCTATCACCCGCACATTTACAGTGTAGTTAACATCTATACAGGATAAAATAAAGCCAAATGTGTAGTTTGAATTTCTATTTCGCATTACGGTAAATTCTCCATTGAGCACCGTTTTCACTCCTGAACCCAGCAGTTTAAAGAAGCGTGTTTCTGTACTTCGATTCAGAAGCTGAAAAAGCTTAAGAATCATGGCTAACTGGGCACGCAAAACGGGGTCGCTAGGGATGCTTAAGTCCTTAATTAAAAGAGTTCTGCCTTTACCTTCCCCGACTAAAAGCGTGATTGTGGTGCTGTCTGAACCAGCATAGCCTGAAGCTCCACTCCAACTCGTTTTAAAATGGGTTACCCCGGTTAAATTAGCGGCCAATCTAAAAGAATAGTTTCCAGAATTATCTGTGAAGGTTTTTCTCCAAAAACGCCAGTTCTTCTCATCTCGGCTAACATAAATCACTATAGGCTGTTTAGCCAGAGTGGGTGAAATTGAGCCGAAAATAGTGAAGGAATTTTCACCTGTGCTTAAACGCTCCAGAAGCATGCTCGCCGATATAGAGGACGCCTCCAGAGGCTTGTCAAGACTTGCTGAAACCCTTGCAGGCGATTCCCCCTCGTATCCATCAAGCGGAATGATTAGTGGCTTGATATTTGCCACAATTTTAAGTTGTTCGCCAACCCTCCACCGCCTTTTAGGGGTGCATTCAGCCACCCAATACCATTTTCCACGATATTTAAAGCCCGTAGGCGTCGTCCACAAAGCATGGGATGGACTGGGAATTAGCGAGACTCCCACATTCACATGGGGAGGATTTAAATCCTTATAATATAATAAGACAACATCTAGTCCCCCAGCTTTCATTATTGAGGCAACGAGAAGCGAAAGAACATCGCAGTCCCCAAATCCATCAACAAGGGTTTCCACAGGGTATTTCACGTTACTAACGTTGTACGACATCTGTTGAACTATTGTTAAGACGGCATTGGCAAAGCTTTCATTGTTTTCGCCTACAGCTTCGCGTATACATTCAGCGATGGGGCTAACAGCCTCAGGTGTAATAAACCTGACGTATCCAACAATGCTAGATATTGCATGGCTTTCTCCACGATAGAAATGGTAGAGGGAGGAAGGTACTGAAACATATAGTTTGCGGGGAAATTGGAAATTCCCTACTTGAATGTATAAAGTGTAAATGCGTTCAAAGGTCCCTTCAGCACAGTCTGTTGTTGATGGATGACTATAGCAAACGAACGATAAAGAAGCCAATAAAAGTGATGCACTTAAAAAAAGCATGAATAACAATTTACGCGGCAGAGTTTTAAACCTCACCCCATTTCACTTCACTTAATTTAATATATGTTTATCAAATTAAAATTGACAGTTTCAAGGTTAAATATTTTTAACACTTATTTCTTAGCCAAGCTGGATGAAGTTAAATCATTATAAGTAAGAAAATAATTGCGTTGTGGCCCAAGTTTAGAGTATCCCTTCTCATATTAGCTGTAGGATTAGCTTGCCTTTACGAGCGTTTTGATACTTCAGCCAATATTGTCATAGGATGTAACATTTGCGCTGTTGCTTATAAGCGCCATAGCTGGCAATAGAATCAAGCGCAGGTTCAGGTGCGCCTAATTTTCGAAAAAGCTTAAAATCGGCTTGTTCAAACACTCTTTTAATTCTGTCCTGCACGTTGGTCATCAGGTTTTATCCCGCCTTTACTGGATGACTTTATGATTTAAAGTTTAACCTCTTGAAAATTTGTTGGAGGATGCTATGTCAAGCAAAGAAAAAGTTTATATTTTACTGCATTTCAGCTTATCTCCGATTGAAAGTTTTACCCTTAAATGGAGGAATAGATATGGCTTACTTGACAACTACAGCTTCAGGTCAACCCGTCCTAATCCTAAAGGAGGGAACCTCTAGAAGCCGTGGAAGGGAAGCTCAGAGAAACAACATTGCTGCTGCAAGGGTTATAGGTGAGGTTATAAGGACAACGCTTGGGCCTAGAGGCATGGATAAGATGCTCATTGATAGTTTAGGCGACATAACGATAACTAATGATGGTGCCGCGATTCTGGACGAAATTGAAGTGGAGCATCCGGCAGCTAAAATGATGGTTGAGGTTGCAAAAACCCAGGATGATATGGTTGGAGATGGAACAACGACGGCTGTGGTTTTGGCTTCAGAGCTTCTTAAGAGGGCTGAGGAACTTTTAGAGCAGAATATTCATCCCACAATAATTGTAAGTGGATACCGCAAGGCTGCACAAAGGGCTGTAGAGGTTATAAACAGTGTTGCCAAGACGGTGGATATTAATGATCGTGAGATCCTGCGTAAAGTAGCTGTGACTTCTATGGGAAGCAAGGCTGTTGGAACTGCGAGAGAGCATCTTGCTGAAATTGCCATTGATGCTGTTAAGCAGATAGTCGAGCAGCGAGGCGACAGAATAATCGCGGATATAGATAATGTTCAAGTCATAAAGAAGACTGGTAAGGGTCTCTTTGAATCCCAATTGATTAATGGCGTGATAATTGACAAGGAAGTAGTTCATCCAGGAATGCCAAAGAAGATTGAGAACGCCAAGATTGCCCTTCTAGACTGTCCTCTCGAAATCGAAAAGACTGAATTCAGCGCTGAAATAAGGATCCGCGATCCAAAACAGATGAAAGCATTCTTGGATCAGGAAACTCAGATGTTGAAGGAGATGGTTGACAAGATAAAGGCTGCAGGCGCCAATGTGGTTATGTGCCAGAAGGGCATAGATGATATGGCTCAGCACTTCCTAGCAAAAGAGGGTATCTTGGCAGCTAGGCGGATAAAGCAATCCGACATGGAGAAGCTTGCAAGGGCTACTGGCGGCCGCATAGTTACAGACCTTGATGATTTGACGCCTCAGGATTTAGGCTACGCAGCCCTTGTTGAGGAACGTAAGATCGGCGAGGACAAAATGGTTTTCGTGGAGGGCTGCAAGCATCCACGTTCAGTGGCCATTCTCATACGTGCTGGTCTAGAGAGGATGGTTGACGAAGCCGAGAGGGCCATGACGGATGCCCTATCAGTAGTTTCGGATGTCATGGAGCATAACAAGATTGTTCCAGGAGGAGGCGCAATCGAGGTTGAAATTGCAAAGGAGCTGCGCGATTACGCCAGAAAAGTTGGCGGAAGGGAGCAGCTTGCCATAGAAGCCTTCGCCGACACCATCGAATCGATCCCCAGAACCCTAGCCGAGAATGCAGGCCTCGAGCCCATAGATATAATTGTTGAACTTAGGGCTGCCCATGAGAAACCTCAAGGCACAGCCATAGGTGTCAACGTTTTCACAGGAAAAATCGAAGACATGTACAACCTCGGCGTTGTGGAACCAGCCATCGTCAAGGAGCAAGCAGTAAAATCGGCAACAGAAGCAGCTTCAATGATACTCCGCATAGACGATGTAATCGCTGCGTCAAAGCCAAAAGAGGAGAAAGAAAAAGAGAAATTTGGCGAAACTGAAAGCGAAGAATAAGACCCCAAATTTTTCTAATAACAGCCAATTCCCCATAGCTTCTTTTTAAAATCAAATCCATTAGCATCATAAACATTTATCCGACTCTAATAGAAAAACTAATAGAGACAATTTAATTTATACGCTGTGTAAACGATTAGCCGCTCCGGTAGTATAGTCCGGCCAAGTATAGCGGCCTCTCGAGCCGCGGACCCGGGTTCAAATCCCGGCCGGAGCACTTTTTTACCGGTAAACTTTATATCGTACTTTA
>Ga0105158_1000298_pt1 | contig 21774 bp, 20 predicted proteins | sample LHCtaG_FD_81567 | JGI IMG/M metagenome (GOLD analysis project Ga0105158, IMG submission 81567) | Hot spring microbial communities from Little Hot Creek, USA to study Microbial Dark Matter (Phase II) - LHC4sed_matched | ecosystem: Environmental > Aquatic > Thermal springs > Hot (42-90C) >...
GGCTGATTGTTTGGCGGACTCTCAGATTGACAAGGGGGATTGCGAGGGAATAGAGACATGGACTATTACAAGTTCAGAGTTGTCAAAGATCGCCTTGTAAAGTTTCTTGTCTACCTAGCCCTTCTTTCGGCCTTAGTTCCCCTTTTCAGCATGTTGTATGAGGTGGTTATGAGGGGCTTTTCTACAATCAACATAGAATTCTTCATTAAACCCACACCTACTGTTGGCGAAGCCGGAGGAGGCGTTGCAAACGCTATCCAGGGAACATTAATAACTATTGGATTGGCTTCTCTCATCGGTGTTCCAATAGGGTTAATGTCTGGCATATTCCTAAGCGAATATGGCGAATCGAAGCTTTCAGTTGCTGTTAGATTCCTCCATGACGTATTAAGCGGGGTCCCATCAATTGTTATAGGGGTTTTTGCCTACGCCTTAATTACGCGTTCAATAGGGTTCTCGGTTACCGCAGCAGCCTTCGCATTGGCTATAATCATGATTCCCATAGTGACTAGGACAACTGAAGAGGCGTTAAAACTTGTGCCTATGAACATCCGGGAAGCAGCAATTGCCCTGGGCATTCCAAGATGGAAAACCACAATTACAGTCGTGATTAGCGGCGCGAAAAAGGCCATAGTCACGGGGATACTGCTTTCCATTGCAAGGATTGCTGGAGAATCGGCGCCTGTGCTTGTCAGCATGGGTTTTTGGCGGTGGTGGTTCGCAGGATTGAATCGCCCAGTTGCTAATCTCGCATTAAACGTCTTTATATTTGCCATGTCGCCATTCGAAAACTGGATAGCATTGGCCTGGGGATCAGCGCTTGTGCTTGTTCTGCTGGTTTTGGGAATAAGTATAGCCGCGAGGGTTCTAACTAGGGAGAGATGCTGATGGCGGTCAAGTTTGATATCCAAAACTTAAACGCTTGGTTCGGCTCTAAACACGTGCTGAAAGACATTAACATGAAAATTGAGGAAAATGCCGTAACAGCCATCATCGGTCCCTCTGGGTGTGGTAAAACCACTTTTGTCCGTTGCCTCAATAGGATGCATGAAATCATCCCTGGTGCACTGGTTTCTGGAAAGGTTCTGTTTAATGGAATAAACATCTATGATAACGGTGTTGACCCTGTTATGGTGAGGAGGAAGATAGGCATGGTTTTTCAAAAGCCAAACCCCTTTCCCATGATGTCTATCTACGACAACGTGGCTGCGGGCTTAAAATTGAATGGCGTCCGGGATAAGAAAATCCTTGACGCTGCTGTTAGGCGAAGCTTGGAGCTAGCCAACCTTTGGGACGAAGTTAAGGAAGACTTGGGCAAGTCTGGAGCAAGCTTATCCGGCGGGCAGCAGCAGAGACTTTGCATAGCACGTGCGTTAGCTGTTGAACCAGAAGTCTTATTGATGGATGAGCCCTGCTCAGCCCTTGACCCAATAGCCACGGCAAAAATAGAGAGGCTCATAAGAAAACTGGCTGAGAATTACACCGTCGTCATCGTAACCCATAACATGCAACAAGCAGCAAGAGTTTCAGATTACACCGCCTTCCTTTACCTTGGCGAACTAATAGAATATGGTCCGACCAAGCAAATTTTCGAGAATCCAAAGCACGAGTTAACAGAGAGATACTTAACTGGAGAGTTTGGCTGAGGTGAAAGCGGATGAGCAGAATTATCGATACAGGTCTTGAAGAACTTTCAGCAACCCTCTACAGAATGGGGGAACTACCCCATCGTGCTGTTTTAACTGCCATTCTAGAATGCCTTACAGCAGAGAAGCCTACAACGAAATTCTTGAAATGTCGGATGCTCTTGTGGCTATGGCTGATCGTGTGGAAGATAAGGCTTTCGAACTGATTGCCAGATTTCAACCGGTAGCCTCAGATCTGAGGACAATAAAGTCTTACATGAAAATAGCCTATGACTTCGCCCGCTTTGGCGACAGGCGGGTAGGAAATCGGGGGAGGAGCCCTAGGCTTCACAAAGCCATTCGGGGTGTTTTATGTTTGGCATTTTGCTTAAAGGCAAGCCTAAAGTGAAGTGCAACGTCTGCCGTGGAAATGGATTTGTCTACTAGAACAACTCTCTAAAGACTTGCAAGAACTGTGACGGGAAAGGCTACGTTGAAACTGTTAAGTTGGCTGAGGAGACTTTAGCCCGCTTCAACCAGCCACAAATATACAAGGTCAGCTGGCTGAGAGGCTTAAAGTCTATTTAAAGTGAGAACGGAGAAGGCGCCCATTTTTATTTTGGGGTGTTTCTATGCCTAAATGTCCAAAATGCGGAGAGAAGCTTGAGGCAGTCTATCCGCTGGACCTTAAAACGTTGTGGGTTGACTTCTGGCTTTGTCCAAAATGCAAAACAGCCTATGAGCCGAAAAAGCTCAAACCAATAGCCCAAGTAACATAGCCTCTCTTTCCGTTCTAAGCTTCAGAAAACCCTTGAAAGGCTTTGCTGGCTCCGAGAAGGGCTTGAAGCAGCATTTAAATTTGGTTGAAGCCTATATAAAAATTTAGGAGATGACTTTTCCTTTTTTCTAAAAGCTTAAAAAGTTTAATAATAATCCTTGAGCTAAAAGCTTAATGATTAAATCTTTGCATAATAAAGAAATGAATGCTGGATTGGGTTTATTGGAGGCCCTCTATCAGTTATTTTATATTTAATTAATCTTAATTTGAAGATGTTTTCACCCATACAACATCACCTCCTTATTCTCATTTCCTCAATTTTATATTATGAGAAATTTACTTATAAATTTTTCGCATTATAAGAATATTTTGTAATGAGAAAGATTTATAAGCTTCATTAATTAAATTAATGGTTAAAAAACAGTATTGGGGACTTAAAATGATTAATAAAAGTAAGGAATATTCAATTGAGGTTATTCCTGAAAACAAAATAATAGAAGTTAAGTTTGCTTCAGCCATAAGCTTTGATAAGCTAGAGGAGGCAATAAACCAGTTAAGAAACTATATTGCAGAAAACTATTGCATTAAATTAATAGGCTATATTAATAAGGAATTTAATTATCTTAAAGCCTTTATGCTTGCTCTTTCATTATTTGGTAATGAAAACCGTATAATTTTTGAGAATAAAGCAAAATTTAGAAGGGCTGAAAGAAAAATAAAAAGAAAGCAAATGCAAGAATTAAAAAGCAAAGGATATAATGCAAAGCAAATATCGAAAGAATTGAATGTGCCTTTAAAAACCATTTATAGATGGTTTAAAGAAGAAACTTAACAGCATTAAAAATGCTTTCTATACTTGAAGACATTTTAATTCTTTTATGGCAATCTATTTCCTAGTTTTTTAACAGTATTTTTTCTTTTTTTTCAATAGCTTTGCTTCTTTTCTTTATAATCATTTTTAACTACAAAACATAACTACTTTAATGAGAATTACTGTTTTCAATTTTTAAGAAAAATCAAAAAATCAAAATTTTATGCATAGAAGGCTTTAAAAAATCAAAGAAAATCAAAAATTAGAAGGGTTTAATATAGAGGGGCCCCTTCCCCTTGGTAGGGGTAAACCACACTTCCTTAATTCATAATTAATTTATTTACAATGCTTATGAATTGAGGCTTTCTGGCTTAACAAATTCTTTATTCTATTAGGCTCCAAGCTGCTGCTTTAGCTCCTCTTTCTGCTAAAAGTTTGTTTTTTGCACTGCAAATTATAATTACATCATTTTCTTTTGGTTGAAAAATTTGCTGGATTTCCTTAGCAAGTTTAGGCCATTCTTTATTAATTGAGTTACTTATGGAGGGTAAAATTAAACTTTTTTTTCTAAAAATAAGAGTGGTTGCTGCAATTGCTCCAGCCTTAATCGCTGCATCTCTTTGCTCTATTCCATTTTTAACTTTTTCACCAACTTTTTTAACTAAAATTCCAACATTTGAATCTCCAATAGCTAAAAAACTTTTTGAAACTGGAATTGTAGGACCAATTTTAGATTTAATTTCTTGAATTAAGCGAGTCCCCCTTTTAGTTAATTTGCATCCAAGTTTAGTTGATTCTATTAAATCTAATTTTTTTAACCATTTTATTATGGTTCTAATGGAGCCTTCTCCTAAACCAGTTTCAATAGAAAGCTTTTGTCGACCGATGACCTTCATTTTCCAAATAACTTCTAAAACATTTAATATATCAAGAAAAGAGAATAGGGGATTTGGTCCTTTGTTTTTTTCAAATGCTTTCATAATTTTTTTTATTGCCTTCATTTTAAATTAACCATTCTTTAAAAATTCTAATTTTTCAATCAATTTTATATTTGCTTTATTCTTTTATCCTTTTTTTATCTTTTCGATTACATGTAATATTTGTTTGCAATTATTAACAAATATGGCTCCTTCCTCCTTTAACCTTCTATATAGTGCTTGAGCATTTCCACCTGTAAAATCTCTTTCTTCAATAGGATTCTCTTCAACAACTATTACGGTTTTTCCTTTTTTTAAAGCTATTACTGATGCTTCAAGATTTTTAATATTTCCATAACCAAAAGGTACGTTAGTTAATATTATTACATCAGCATTCTCTATTTTTTTCAAGTTAGCTTTATAAGATTCATCAGTTATTGGAGAAAAAGGTGCTTCATTTACAATATCTATTCCAAGCATAATGGCACCTTCATAATCAGTATCTAAGATGTTAAGCACTCCAGCAGTTACTTTGTATCCATGTTCCATTAATATCTTCATTAAAGAGGTGCCTGTGCCTCCACCACATATAACATGAATTGTTATAGTTTTTGGTTGAACAGTTTTAAATTCTTCAGTATATATTGGCATAATGTAGATTGAATTAGTAATTGGATGCTTTTTTATAATTACACGTATATTAAAAACTTTTTCAATATTTTCACTAGTTAAAACAGATTCTGTAGGCCCTAGAGAAACTATTTTACCTTCATTTAATAAAATTATAAAATCGCAGAAAAGAGCAGCTAGATTTATATCATGCAGTGCTCCTATTGTTATTAAATCTTTTTCCCTCGTGATTTTTTTGATAACACCAAGAACTTCAATTTGATGCTTTATGTCAAGATGAGATGCGGGTTCATCTAAAAGTAAAACTTTAGGTTCTTGAGCTAACGCCCTTGCAATCAACACCTTTTGTTTTTGACCATCGCTAAGCTCATTAAACCGTCTTGCAATAAAATCTTTTATTTCAAGCTTTTCCAAAGCCTCATTTATAATGCTTACATCTTTAGAATTAAGAATACCTAACCAACCTGTCCATGGATGCCTTGCAGTAGCCATAATATCAAACACTTCCATCTGTGGAGTTTCTATAGCAGTTGTGAAAACTGTTGAAAAAATTTTCGCTAATTCATTCCCTGAAAAAACATTTAAACTTTTTCCATCAAGATATATTGAGCCTACTTTTGGTTTAAGCAAACCACTTAAGCATTTTAATAAAGTTGTTTTACCTGAACCATTTGGACCAAGAAGACCTACAAAGGATCCGCTTTCAATTTCAGCTGTTACATTTTCTAAAGCCTTTACAGATTTAAAACTAAAGCTAACCTCTTTAATTTTAATTTTAACCATTTTTTAACTACCTTTTTTAAGCAAAAGATAAATAAGTAATGGTGCGCCGACCATAGAAGTTATAACACCTATTGGTAACTCAGATGGGCGAACAACAATTCTTGATAAAGCATCAGATAATAATAGGAAGGAAGCCCCTATAAAAGTTGAAGTTGGCATAAGCGATTTATTATCATAACCTACAATAAACCTTGCTATATGAGGTATTATTAACCCTACGAAGCCTATTATTCCAGCTGAAGCAACAGAAACAGAAACAAGAATGGATGTAACTATTATAAGGTATTGAGTTAACTTTTTTACATCTACCCCAAGTTGCTTAGCATATTCTTCACCTAGCAACATTGCATTAAGATCCTTAACTTTAATAAAAAGCAGAATTAAACCTAAAGGAATAATTACTGCCATTATTTTTACATGAATCCAATGAATACCTGAGAAGCCACCTAAAAGCCAAGCAAAAATTAAGTGAATATCCTTTATGGCTAAATACTCAAGAAATGTAACCATTGAAGAAAGTAAAAAGCTGAATGCAAGCCCAATCAACAATACAGATGTAGGTTTAAGACCAAAAGATTTACTTATAGCGTAAACAGTTAAAGTTGTAAAAAGAGCACCGAAAAAAGCCATAAAGGAAGTTGTATAAGGACCCAAAGGTTGTTGAGCTGCACCAAGCACAATTGTTATGGAAACTCCAAGAAGTGCACCGCTTGCAATTCCAAGCGTATATGGCTCCACTAGTTGATTTCTAAATAAAGTTTGTAAGCTTACTCCGCTTGCAGCAAGAGCAGCTCCAATAAATAAGCTTGCAATAACCCTTGGAAGACGCACATCAACCAGTATTTTAGCGTAAATGCTCTCTTCAGGATTGAAGTGCAGTAAAATTCCTATTAAATTGTTTAATGGTATATTAACAGCGCCTGCAGATAAACCTATAAAAAAAGAAAAAATAAGTAGCATAATCAATATTGCAAGAATAAGCTTTCCCAATCTGCTTTTTTTACGATAATAATCAAAAGAAAGATTAAAGCTCATTTTTCATTCCTTTCAATTTAGGATAGACATTAATTGCTTTTCCTTTAATTTTTGTTTTTCCATGAATAAAATGAACATTTTTTAGATATTTTTTAGCTAATTTCGATGCATTTACCACTTCTTTGGAGGATGGAGCTTTCCAAGGGGTATTATTAATAGGAATAAATCCATCTATTCTATATGGTATATGCGGATTAACTTCCGCGATAAACTTAGCTATTTTTTCAATTTCATCTTGCTCTATTAACCCTGGAATCAAAACGCTTTCAGCCATCAATTTAATTTTGCTTTCATTTAAAAGCCTAAAGTTATCTAAAACTGGTTTATTTGGTTTACCTGTATAAAATTGATGAAGAAATTCATCATAAGCCTTAATGCTTACACAAATGCTTGAAAGCCCTGCATCCTCCAAACTTTTTATAAATTCCCTATTTAAAATGAAGCCATTAGTTAATAAATGGGATTCAACATCAAAATCGTTAAGTAAACAGATTATATCTAGCAATTTTTTATCAAGCGTTGGCTCTCCTCCACCTAACACAGCTTTTTTTGGACTAAGTTCCTTAATTAAAGCCTTAAAATTGCTTAAAGAAAGAAATTTCACTTTATTAATAGCTTGAAGGACGTGTTTCTCTTTATTAGAAATATGGCAATCCCAAATCGATTGTTTCAATATGCAACCTTTGCATTGAAAGTTGCATCCTTTAAAGAAAACATATAGAGAGTTATCATGCGTGAACTGTACAAGATGATAAATTTTCGTCATAATTTTTACCGTTCATAATCCTTCGCTATTTTATGGGAAGGTTACATGTTAAGAAATTCTATTTCTTTAGCATTTATTATTTTATCAACCTTTGGATTTCTTCAGCTATAGATGCATCGTATGCTGCGAATATTATTCCATCAGAATAGTTGGAGAGAAGAGACATAGCCTTAATTATGTTCTTGATAGGTGGTTTCGGATGCCCAACATAAAGTTCGATATAAAGCGGTGCTTTAATCTGTTTACGAAAGCTTCGCGCTAAGGTTTCCATCCAATATGTTGTCGAGTAACTCGTATCATAAAGCGGGATTACAAAAAAATCAACATATTTAGTAAGCGTTTTAAAGTCTATACCAAACCTCTCTTTAGACAACCATGGATCGGGATATAACGATGTGGAGAAGTTTCCTTTTACTCGCTTTGAAACCGCTTCTATGAATTCATTAATTACATTTGACTTCCATTCAGCCCATTCAAGGTTGCTTTTTTCCCACATTTCTATGCATCGTGGGCATGTACAATATTCCTCCTCTGGAAAATGAATGCAATCAAGATGTATGCCTGCTATGTTCACTTTTGAAGCTTCATCAATCAGGTTGAAAAGATATTTTATATAATTCTCATTTGTAGGGCATATCCAATCCCAAAGAAAATTATACCTTTTATTTCCTCTAATCGCTTTGTCATTTTTGGATAGAGCAACCCATTCAGGCTTTTCACGAGCTGTTTTATTATCGCCAAAACAACTAATAATATTGTATATTTGCTCTGCTGCATTATTCACTTTGCCGCTTACATCTTTAACGTGATAAAAGGTTAAATCAAAATTTTCTATAGGCTTTGGTTTATTTATCACAATGCCTAATTTCATAATATTATATTTCACCTTTAAATATTAGATTTCAATTCCATAAATTAGTTTAGCAAAGATTTTTACAGCTTCAGCAACCCTTGGACCTGGGCGTATAACAAACTCTGGTACAGCAAAAACTTTTCCTTCTTTTACTGCTTTGGTTTCAGCCCAAGCTGGAAAAAGCTTTAGAAGATCATTAACATTTGATATTCCTGGATGCCCTTCGCTAAAGAGGATTACATCAGGATTTCGAATTAGCACTTCTTCAGGGCTTACCGTAGGCCAAGCAATGTTTACATCGTTAAAAATGTTTTCACCTCCAGCAGCCTGAATAAGAGCATTAATCCAGCTTGGTCCTCCAGCTGACATAAGCGGATCATGCCATGAAATCCAGAAGACTTTTTGTTTAGGTAAACCAGCTATCGCGTTAGAAATTTTAGTTATATTCCTTTCTAAGTTGATTATAAGGTTTTCTGCATGCTCATTTGTTCCAGTTACTTTACCAATCAGCCTCATAGCAGCATATATATCATTAAGGTTTCTTCCATAATCTATTACAACAACAGGAAAACCAAGCGTTTCAAGCTTTGCTACACTCTCAGGCTTCATAAGGGTAGTTACCAAAATTAAATCAGGGTTTACTGCAACAGCTTTTTCAATTTCAGGTTCAACAATATTTTCAAAAACTGTAAGATTTCCCATTTTCTTTTTATTTAATACTTCTTGAGGCCAATTGCACCATTTTGTTACAGCAACAACTTTATCTCCTAAACCCAGAAAGAAAAGCGTTTCAGTTATACTAGGTGCAAAGGAAGCTATTCTTTTTGGTGGAATTTTAACTATAGTTGCAGAAATATGCGGAGCTTTAACGCCTTGCGGAACAACAATTATAGTTCTTCCATAACCATCCTTAATGACTTCGCTAGCAACCATAGCATTAAGATTTACATTCAATTCTTCAACTTTTTGATTAAGCTGAAATATTGCATAAAGGTTATAAATGGATGTAGCTCCAATGGCAAGAATTATAAAAAGTAAAGCTAAAAGCTTTTTTTCAGTAATCATGGTTGGATTAACCATCCAAAAAATTTATATAAATTTAAAATAAAAAAGAAGTATATAAGGTTATCGATTATTTTGGATGGATAAAAAGTAAGTGAAAATTATGATGCTAAATTTTATTGAGAGTTTGTTTATAATTGGATTAGCTTTTGTTATAGATTTTTTGTTGGGGGAACCTCCAATTTTTATTCATCCAACTGTTTGGATGGGTCGAGTTATTTCATTTTTAAAGCCTAAATTTAAATCTTTAAATCCTAAAAGGGAAAGAATTAATGGAATTTTAATTTGGTTTTTTTGCTTCTTTATTTTTATTCCTCCATTATGCTTTGCTCCATTTTTAAAAAAAATTAATTTTATTTTTTACATTGTTGTTATGGCTTTGCTTTTAAAACCTACTTTTGCAATAAAATCTTGGAAGTTTCATATGGAACCTTTAATTAAAGCTCTTAAGGAGGAGGATGTTGTTGAGGCGAGAAGGCTTGTAGGTAAAGTTGTTGGAAGAAACACTAAAGATTTAAGCAAGGAACAGGTGATTTCTGCAGCAGTGGAAACTATTGCTGAAGGAATTGTAGATGGAGTTGCAAGCCCCCTATTTTATTTTGCAATTTTTGGTTTGCCTGGTGCATGGACATTTAGGTTAGCAAACACTTTTGATTCCATGATAGGTTATAAAGATAAAGCGCATATAAATATAGGGTGGTTTTCAGCTAGAATGGATAGTTTACTAAATTTTTTACCAGCAAGATTATCTTCAATAGCTATGCTTTTGACATGCAAAATTTTAAAAAGAGATTGGAAGGTTGCTAAACAAATTTTGTTAAGGGATAAAAATGCACCTCCAAGCATTAATTCTGGATGGCCCATGGCAACTATGGCTGGTATTCTTAAGGTAAGATTAGAGAAGCCAGGATTCTATATATTGGGAAGAGAATTAAGGCAACCTGCTATTGAAGATATCACCTTAGCTTTAAAAGTTATGCATTTAACCATTTTAATATTCGTTTTAATTTTTATTTTTCCAATTAAATTTTTGTTAAGTTTAGTTTGGTGAAAAACAATATGAGAAATACTTATGACATAATATTTGCTTTAAATGAAGATGAATGCAAAAGGTTTCTTGCTGATATCGAAGGGAGAAACCCAATTTTCATATGCGTTATAGCAACAACAGAAACTGCTAAAATTCCAGGGATTTCTGCAGCTGGAAGAAACCCGGAGTTTACGGATTATACACCTCCGGCGGATGCAGAGCTTCTTTTATATGAAGAATGTAAATGCATATCAGGTGTTCCAGCTACTCCTGAAGGAATTCCAACTCCGGCTTTAATAACGATGGCTGCGTTAAGGATTGGAGATATACCTATGTTTATAGTTAATGGGGGGACAAAAATTAAGCCTGATGCTCCAATAATTGATTTAGGAGGAAAACCTGGGAAAGACATAAGGTTTGATGAATCGGTAGAAAAACCGGGAGAAATCTTTAAAAAAGCTGAATTAATTGGAAAAAATTTTGCTAAAATAAGCGATTATATTATAATTGGGGAAAGCGTTCCAGGAGGAACGACCACCGCCTTAGCAGTTATGCTAGCGGCAGGAATAAATGCTGAAGGAAAAGTTAGCAGCAGCATGCAAAATAATCCTCACAACTTAAAAATTTCTATAGTTAAAGAAGCTTTTAAAAGGGCTGGAGTAAAATTTGGAGATTTAAAAGATGACCCATTAAAAGCTGTTTCTTTATTTGGGGATCCTATGATGCCTGCTTTCGCTGGATTAGTCTCTGGAGCAGCTGAAAAAGTTAAAGTGATGATGGCTGGTGGAACACAAATGGGTGCGATTTTAACAATTTTAAAAACTGAAAAACCTGAAGCCTTAAAGAATGTTGCTATTGGAACCACTAGATGGATTATTGAGGATGAAAGCTCAGATATAAAGAGTATTATAAATCAATTTGGAAGAATTCCTTTATTAGCTGCTAACTTAAACTTTAAAGAATCTTTGTATTGGGGTTTAAGCGTTTATGAGCAGGGAGTTGTTAAGGAAGGTGTGGGAGCTGGGGGAGCCTCTATAGGAGCTATGCTAAAATCTAAAGGAACTATAAATGCGCAAACAATTTTAAAAGAAGTAGAGAAAAATTATGAAAGGTTGATTCTTAGGCGACAGTAAATGTCAGTTATTATACCAATAAAAGGAGTTAAATTCCTAATTGATAATAAATGTTTAGCGTTAAAATTTGAAAAAAAATGGTTTTCTTTAAGCTCCGCAGTTTTAAATGGAGGATTTCGAAAGGTTAAAACTATAGTCAACTATCAAGTTGATAAAGATTTTTCAGATGAAAATCCTGAAGCTTTCTTAAGGAAAGTCTTAAGAAATTTTCCTAAACCTATTGTTGGATTAATGACTGCTGCAGACATAACCAAATTTTCATTAAAAACTATAAGAGGAAATCTTCCTATTTGCGCTCTTGTTACAGCTGGAATATCGAATGCAGCTTCAGTAGGGGAAAAAATTAACCGGATGCAAAACTTAAGCACAATAAACATAATAGTTTTAGTGGATGGTTGCCTTTCTGAAGCTTGTATGGTTAATTTAATTGGAACAATTACGGAAGCTAAATCAATGGCATTGATTGATCTTGATGTTAGAAGCAAATTCAGCGGTGAAGCAGCTAGCGGAACAACTACAGATGCTATTGTTGTGGCTTGTAGAGGAAAAGGAGAGAAAATAAAATATGCTGGAACTGGAACAAAGTTAGGGATGCTTGCTGGAAAAATTGTTCGAGAAGCCGTTAAAGAATCCCTGCGAAAACAAGGATTCTCCCCTAATCGACCATTTATTCAACGCTTAGAGGAAAGAGGAATTAGCTTAAATCAAATAATCGATTTTATTCTTGAATATAAGCCTGAATTAAAAAGCTTTTCAAAAGAGGAAATAAGAAAAATCATTGAGGAGGCTTTAAAAGATGTTAACGTAGTCTCATTAATAATGGCTGGTTTAAGGTTAGAGGAGGATAAAGCTAAAGGGTTAATTCCAGGAATGAAGAAAAATATTGATTCAACCTTGATTGATAAAACATTTGGAGTTTATATAGCAAAGCTTATAAATGGGGATTATGGTGCCCAAGAATTTTTTAACCTTCATAAAACTAAATTATTAAAGATTTCAAAGTTAGGAGTGTTTTCAAGAAGTGTTATAGAAGGGTTATTGGCAGGAGTTTCCTCAAAGCTGAAAGCAATTGGGTGAAAAAAATGAGTGTAGTAAAGGAATTTAAAGGTGCAATAGCATTTTTAACAATTTTTCCTACAGGCGAAAAAAGTTTATCAAGCGCAATTGATGGAATGCATTATTTCCCTATCGTTGGAGCATTCATAGGATTTTTAACTGGAGTTTTCAATTGGTTAATAACACGTTTTTTATCAGGTTTACTTGCAAGCACATTTACTATAGGTTTTTTATTGTTGATAACTGGGCTTCATCATATTGATGGTTTAGCTGATTTTGGAGATGGAATTATGGCTTCTGGATCTAAAGAGGATAGATGGAAAGCTATGCATGATGTTAATATAGGTGTAGGAGGCTTAATATTAACAGTAATAATTATTCTTTCATCAATTTTCGCTATCTCCCAATTAACCTTAAACATTTTAATTCAAAGCTTGATTATTTCAGAAGTTTCAGCTAAATTATCAATGGTTTTTTTAGCTTTAATCTCTAAACCAGTTTATGAAGGATTGGGAGCAAGCTTTATTAAAGGAATGAGGGGAAAAAAGGGTATTATTAAATTTTTTATTTCATTAGTTTTTTCTTTAGCAATAGCCTTGCTTCTTCTTCACTTCTCCGGATTTTTAATGTTAATTACTGGATTATTAACCGCTATAATAATATTTATTATTTCAAAAAAGAAGTTTGGAGGTGTTACAGGAGATGTATTTGGAGCTGTAAATGAAGTTTCTCGAATGGCATCTTTAATTACTGTTTATTGGGTGGTTTCATGGATTTAACAGCATTAATTATGGCTGGTGGACGAGGAACCAGAATGAAAATTGAGTGCGAAAAACCTCTTATAAAAATAATGGGTAAACCTATGCTTCAATGGGTTATAGAAGCCGTTAAAGAATCTAACACTGTTTCTAGAATAATAATTGCTGTATCAAAAAATACACCTAAAACAGCTGAAGAAGCATTAAAATTATCAATTGAAGTTATAGAAACTCCTGGAAAAGGTTATATTAGTGATTATCAATATGCAATTAAAAAGTTGAAGCTTAAAAAAGTGTTGATTTTACCTTCTGATTTACCATTGATTAATGGTGAAATCATAAAGGAAATTATAAGTTATTATATGGGTTCTAATGCATCAGCTTTATCTGTAATGGTTCCATTAACCTTATGTAAAAAACTGGATTTAACACCAGAATATATATTTAAGATTAATGAAGAATTAGTTTCTCCAGTTGGAATAAATATTATTGATGGGAAAGTTATTGATGAACCATTTGTTAAGCAAGAGGTTCTAGTTTTAAATAAAATAGAGTTAGCAATAAATGTAAATACTATAAAGGAATTAAATTTAGCTGAGCAATTTTTTCATAAACTAAAGAGTACAAAGTTTTACACAATTATTTTATAAATAATGAAGTAATTTTAAATGCATAAAAAGTTTATTGATGTTTCTGAACCCCAAGATATAGCTAACCCTATTTTAAAGTATTTTAAACCTAAACCAGGATGGTAAATGCCGAAATCATATTGTCCAGCTGGAAGCCACATTCCATATTTACCATCTAATGAAAAGGTATAAGCTTCTTTAAATCCATTACTTGAATAAGCAGTTAAGGAAGCCCAAGATAAAGGTAAAGCTTCATTAAACAAGTTTATCCATAAAACCTCGCCATTAACATAGCCTAAACGTTCTAGACTTTGAATAACTGAAACTGTTAAATTATTTGAGTTTATAATTACTTTAAGAATATTGTTTTGATAATAACCTGCTACAGTTACCCTGATAAAGTATACGCCTTCTTTAATTCCATAATCTTTTTGCATAAAACCATCAACAGTATCATAAAAGTTTGTCCAAAGAATTCTAGGATTTCCATAGTAACTTTCGAAACCTAAAAGAGTAAAAGTAAAAAAGGTTAAGCCTTTTGGAATATAAATAAGTTTTGCAGCAGTTAATTCTCCATTTTCATTAAAAACTTCTATTCGCGCTGGTGTAGCATCCAAATTGTTAATAGGCCAAGCATAACTCAGCTGATTATCAATAGGTGTTAAAACTCCTTCGGTTTTAAAAACTAAAGTAACATCTATGGAGGATCCTATAATTAAATTGTATGAGGCATCAGTTATAACTCCATAGTTAACAGGTAAATCATAAGAGAAGGTAATGTTATCCTCTATATAACCTATTGTATAAACTCTTAATTTATATAAACCTGGTTTTAACCCTATTGCACGTATAGGAAAAGTAGGTCCGTCATCCCATTGCATAAAACCCTTAGTTGAAACTTTAACGCTAGTGTATGGTGGTGGAGGTTGAATACCGTAGATTGCAGCAATAAAGCTTCCTTTAGAATTATAAATCTCAATTTTTATTGGAGAGTTGGGATAACGCCAATGCTTAATAATTGGGGGATTTTGCCAATTCATAGAATATAAAGTTAACTCCAATCCTCCAGCCTTCAAAAGTTTAATGCTTAATGAGGAGGGAGAATTGCAAAAATAACCTATATTAGCAATGATATAATCTAATTGTATATAAAGAGAGGTTTCCCTGCTTGCAAACTCTAAAGCTTGTTGAGAAAAAACATTTAGTAATTCAGGTGTTTGAATTGGGAATATTTCTCTAGATTCAGGAGAAGCTAAAATTAAGGTGTTTAAAGCTAAAGCTTCAACACTAGAGTTTAAAAAAAGAACATTTACAATATAGCTGCCTGGAAGAAAACCTTTATCCTTAGCATAAAACCAAGCAATTCTTTTAGATTCTTGATCAATAAATGAATTCCATAAATCTAAACCTTGAATTTGAATTGTAAAATTGCTAATTCCAATTGGTACATAAGAAATGTTAAAACCAGCCACTTTACCCATAGAATCTAAAACCTCAACATAAAGAAAGCCTGCAACTTGCGTGAAGGATGGATTTAATTTATTTGGAAGACCTTCCATAAAATGAATTGTAAACTTAAAGTAACTGGTTTTTTGAAGATCTATATTAACTTCAATTTTTAAAGTATTATTGTTAGCATGAATTAACGGATAATTAATTTGGACATAACCTGAAACATAAGCTTTTACATAGTAATCTCCAGGAGGTAAACCTGAAGTGTAATTTGCATAATCTTGAGGTATATGTCCATCCCAACTAGATTCCCATTTTAATGAAAAAACATAAAAGTTAGAGAAGGGATCTAATTCATATTTGGGCTTTAGTTTAAGATAATATTTATTAACAAGGGTTAATGGAGATTCCAATAGAGGATTTTCATTTAAATCTGTTACCTCTATTCTTATAAACCTTTTTTTAGGTGTAAATGGATGAGTATAGTTAAAACTGTAACCCCATGGCGTTAAAGAATATCCATGCTTAGAATAAACAATTCCTGAAATCTCCAAGCCATCATTCACATATATATCAACATTTTCCAATGATTGCCCTGATTTCACAGATATTCCATAAATAGTCGCTGGAGCGTATCCTGAGGCTTGAGCCGTGATGTTATATGTACCTTCTTCTAAACCATAAAGCACATATTTTCCTCCAGCTGAAGCATTAAAATATGCTTGAGCCTCTATAATTCTTCCATCTTTACTAATACCTTTTGCATAAACTTTTCCTCCAAAACCATTTGGAAGCAATATAACGCCATTAAAATGCATGGTTGAATCTAATGGAGCTCCATATAAGCTTGGTTCAACTCTTCCTCCATATCTAACTACACCAGATATATAAGCTGGGTTAAGCCCAGCTGTTACAATTAATGTTGGGAAATTTTCAGCTCCTATAGAAAAAACCTCATGGTTTGAATGGGAAAAAACAGTTATGAAGATTTTAAAAAAGTATCTACCAGCTATTGAAGGAGAAGTAACATTGAAAATTCTAACGTATTGAGTGGTGTTTGCAAGAAATTTCCTGTTTTTAACGCTTGGATTCTGCGATACAATAGTTAAATTGTTTATTAAAAGTTTCCACCAACCAGGCGCTATAGGATCATTAAGTTGAGTTTTACCTAAAGAAATACTTGAAGGATTATAATCGTTTGTAAAGCTTGTCCAAACTGAAGAAACACCATTTTCAATTTTAAATTCTGGAGGAATATATATTGTTATAGATTTAGTTATTTGAGGTACATTATAGGATTGTTTATTTGGGTTATGAAGCATATCGCTTTGATTTAAATTTGTTAATGTAACATTAAATAAAAGCTCGCCTTTAATTTTCGTTAAAATAGCGCCTTTAGGATAGCTTAAAAGAATTGAATCTCCTTTAGGGAAATCCTTTCCTAACGAATAAGAAAATTTTCCTGGTGAAACAGTTGCTGAATCATTTTCAAAAGTTTTAACAAATGGAAAATTTAAAAACATAAAGAAAGAAACCATTAAAATATAAAAAAATACTTTGAAGTTTTTTATATAAAAAGCCATGTTTAAACCCCTCTTTAATTTTATTCTTTTCTAAGGGCTTCTATAGGGTTAAGTTTTGATGCTCTCCAAGCAGGATATAAACCTGAAATTATGCTTAATCCAAAAGCAAGAAACCATATGTAAAACATGTTTATTAAATAAAATATTGGTTTTATTCCTGTAATTCCAAATGGAAGAATTTTGGAAAGAATATATGCACCTATTACACCTGTTATTAAACCTAAAGCTCCGCCAACACCTCCTATAACCATAGATTCTATTAAAAATAATAAAAGAATTATGCTATTATTGAATCCTAAAGCTTTTAATAATCCTATTTCCTTAGTTCTTTCCATTACTGATGTAAATAAGGTTGTTACAATGCCTACAGCTCCAACTAAAAGCGATACAAAAGCTATACCAGATATGTAAGCATTAAATGTCCCTACAATTTTATTTATTGTTTCAGCTATTGCTTTAGGAGATGTTACTCCTATGTTTTTTCCATAGATTTCCCTTATACTTTTTTCTACTTCCTCATTATATTTCACATCTCTTGTAATTACATATATTCCATCATATTCGCTTCCTTTTTCAAACAAAGCTGAAGCTACTGGAAGCGAGATATAAGCTTGCCCATCAATAAGTTCATTTCCTAATTCCTTTAATATACCTTTAACTTGAAAAGTTTTCTCTTTAGCCACAACTTTTTGAAGTCCACCTGCGACCTCCACTTTGCTTACTTTTAATATTATGGTTTGTCCAGGTTTAAATTTTAATTCTCCTTTCTCATTATGAGCTAATTTATAACCTAAAACTATTCCTATAAAATCTGTGGAAGAGGTTAAAGAGCCTTTAAGAATTTCAAGTTTAGGAATTATATATTTAAGTTTGCTTTGATCTAATCCAGTTATTAATATGGATTTTTCTCCATCTGGAGATTTAATTGCAGCAACCCCTCTTATGAATGGTATTACTTCAATAACCCATTTAAGACTTGATAAAGTTTTAACTGTTTGAGAAGTTAAAGGAATTTTGCTTGCTTCTTCGCTTGGGCCAAAAAGAGTTTCTGAGCTTGAAGGAGTTACTATCAGCACATTACCGCCTAAAGTACTAAGTTGATCATATATAAATATGGATACACCAGAGTTTAATCCATTAAGAGAAGTTATTAAGGTTGATCCTATTAAAACCATTAATATTGTTAAGCTTGTTCTTAATTTTCTTTCTGAAAGAGCTGAAAAAGCCATTTTAATAAGCTCTATAAAATTCATTCTTTAATCTTTCCTCCAAAATTTAAAATTTTAAATTTTTTTATTTTTTATGTTTAAGTTTAAAAATAGCGTAGCAACTGATACTTATTATTAATCCAGCAAGCAGAGCCATAAACCATTTATTAAATAAATAACTTGCAAAATAATTTAGAATGTTTTTAGGTTTAGCTTGAGTTTCATTAGTTAATTTAATTATTTCAAATTGAATTTTATAGTAATTTATGTGAGTTTCATGCTCACCATTTTCATAGCTTACTATAATAGTTGCTGTATAATTTCCTTCCTTAACACTATAATTTACAATAGCTTCTAAAGTAAAGGGTACAGGAGAATTCGGATCAAGCTGCCCTAAATAATTAGAACTTTCAGACGTAAAAAGCAGTAAATCACTTTTTGAAAGAGAAATATTAGTGAACATTGCTGGAATATTACCTTTATTTAAAATATTTGCTGTAAAGGATATTTTGCTTCCTGGATAAGCAGGGTTAGGATCGACTGTTAAATCATAAAGAATAATTTCAATCCAACCTTTAGCGTAAAATCCTAAAGAGTGAATCTCTGTATAGCTTGAAATATAACCTAATCTTTTATAGGTTAATGCTAAATTTGCTGTATAAGCATTTCCTGCAGTGCTATCAGGAACAAAAATAACAATTGGAATTTCAACTTTACTGCCTTTAGCAACTTTTTCAAATTTCCAATATGATGCTCCAAGAACTGTAGGAGCATTTGCTTGAGGATAAGATGGAAAAGATAAGCTAGCGTAAAGCTCATAAACAGTTTCAAAATCATTAAATATTATCAGGGTAATATTGTTGTTAAAGCCTGCTTTAAGAATTGTTGTTGAAGCTTCAACTTTTAAATGGGTTATTTGAGCATAAGAAGAAGAAAAATAAATGCTGAGAAACATTAAAACAGCTAAAGTTACCAAAATTAATGTTTTTAAGATTCTAAGATGGTTTAACAATTTTTTCAATTTGACCGTCCCTTAACCATATTATTCTATCGGTTTTATTAGCCAACTCTAAATTATGGGTAACCATCACTATAGTGGTGTTCCGTTCCTTATTTATTTTAGATAAAAGTTGAATTATTTCATTTCCAGTTTTTGAATCTAAGTTTCCAGTTGGTTCATCAGCTAAAATTATCGCTGGATCATTCATTAAAGCTCTAGCGATAGCAACTCGCTGTTGTTCTCCACCGCTAATTTCCATAGGTTTTCTATAGGCTTTTTCTTCTAACCCCACAAGCTTTAAAAGAGTTAAAGCTTTAGCTTTTCTAATTTTAGCTGAAACACCACTAACAATAGCAGGTAACTCAACATTTTTAAGAATGCTTGTTCGATTTATTAAATTATAGGATTGAAATATAAAACCGATTTTTAAATTTCTAAATTTAGCTAACTGCTTATCGTTTAATTGAGTTATTTCAATTCCATCCACTATTATTTTACCCTTTGTAGGTTTATCCAAAGCACCAAGCAAATTTAAAAGCGTGGATTTACCACAACCACTTGGACCAACCACAGCTATAAACTCACCTTTATTTACAGTAAGATTAACTCCTTTAAGCGCAGGTACATAAATAGATCCTATTTTATAAACCTTTTCTAAATTAATTGTTTCAATAATTGGGGAAGAAAAATCTTTATGATTAACATTTTGAAAGTTATTTAATGGATGAAAAGTCAATTAAATTCACCAAACAAAGAATGTTGCTATTAATTCAATTAACAAACTTATTTTTATATTTCTTTTTGTATTTTACAGTAAAAATGCTGAATTTTAATTTTCTTATTTCACTTAAAACAAGCAGAAAATCAAGCGAAAAAGAAGAATGAGCTTTGTTTAAATTTAGAGGAGGACTCCTTTTCTACTTTTTTACAAATAAAATAATGAGCAATTAAAAAGCTGCAATTGACTCATAAATTTTTATCCCAATAAATACTAGTAAAGTTAACTTCATTAAGTTAAACACTTTTAGATTGAATTGCTTTTTATTTTATTATGAAGGGGAATTTTAAGTTTTTCCGCGAAAATTAAGATTGCTGAAGAAGCAATTAATATAGCTAAAATTATAAAGGTTTCTATCCAGTTATAATTTGTTGCATAAAGTATAAAGCCTATGATTAAACCTTGAAGACCGCTACCTACATAACAAAAGAAATCGAAAACTCCGAGCGCTGTTCCAGCCATTTCTCTTCTACCAATATTTAAAGCTAATACAAAAGCTGGTACAGCAGCTCCAAAAGTGAAGAATCCTCCTAAAGCTAATAATAATATCGAAAAAGTTAAGCTTGATTTAATTGGGGTTAAAACTAAACTAATTAAGGTTAAGCAGCTGGCAATAGAATATATGCAAATCGTTTTATGATAGTTGGATTTAAAAATTTTATCTGAGATAAAACCGGCTGAAACAGCGCCCAAAGCTTGCCCTATAGGTAAAGCTATTGTTGTTAATGGAATAAGCGATAAATCCATTCCGTTTTCAGCATAATATAAGGGTATCCAAGTTATTAATCCATATCGACCAATAAAAAGCAGCATACCGATAAAGCATATTAATATGAATTTCCAGTTTAAAAGCAAATAAATGTAAGGGCTTTTTCCTTTAACAAGATTATTTTCATTAAAATCATTATAGCCTTGAAATCCTGCATCGCTTGGTTTATCCTTAGAAATAAAATAAAGCATAACTCCAGTTGCTAAAGTTATTAGCAATGGATAACGCCAAGCAGCTCTCCAACCATAGTTTACAACAAACCAACCTGTTATAATCCAAACGAAAAGAACAGATAGGGAAGCGCTTAAGCCCGTAAATCCAACAGTTGTTCCCCATTCTTTTCTTCGCCACCATTGTGCAACCATAGCTTCCCCAGGTGCATAACCCATCGCTTGAATAAAACCATTAATTATAAAGGGAATTAAAAGGCTTTTAAATGAATAAGCAAAGCTAGCAATCCAATTCATTAAAGCTGTGAGAATTGAAGCTGAAAGCAAAAGTTTTCTATAACCTAATTTATCTCCCAACCTACCGAAAATAAAGTTTCCTAAAGCATAAGCCCAAAAACCTCCAGAAGCTATAAAACTTGCTTCCACAATTGTAAGCTTTAAATCTTCTTTTATCCATGGAAGCGTAAGCCCATAATGAACTCTACCAAGATAATAAAACATGTAAAAAATGTTCCAGGCTATTAAAATTCGCCATTTCCATCTAGAAAAATCCATTTTTTAGATTTTCCCAAAAACCAATCATAATAAAAGCTTTAAGAAGAAATAAAAAGAGGAGGAAGAGGTTTTAAACGCCATAGCGCTTTGTCCATTCATCTAAAAGCCTTTCTCTATTTTTCGCAACCCACTTGAAATCATAGTTTGGTATGATTTTATGATTCTCTATAAGCCATTTCCATACAGGATGCGCCGCTGCAAGAGCTTCTGGAAACTCAAAATCTGTTCTAGAAACTTTAAGCCATGAACCGCTTCTATAATATTCATACATCATTGGTTTTGATATAGCAGCTTGAAGTACTCTCCAAGCATTTCCAGGTCTTTTAGCACCATTAATTATGGCTGCACCGTGAATGTTAATTGCTACTCCTTCTTCAGGCACCCAAATCTCCA
>Ga0105158_1000301_pt1 | contig 21621 bp, 20 predicted proteins | sample LHCtaG_FD_81567 | JGI IMG/M metagenome (GOLD analysis project Ga0105158, IMG submission 81567) | Hot spring microbial communities from Little Hot Creek, USA to study Microbial Dark Matter (Phase II) - LHC4sed_matched | ecosystem: Environmental > Aquatic > Thermal springs > Hot (42-90C) >...
CGTAAGGCGCTTCATTTGGGGAACTCCCATATTTTTCCAAGCTGCTCCTGATACTTCGCCTTCAGATCCAGGTATGTGCTCGCCGACACCCTTCCAGACAAGCGATCCTCCTCAAGCTCCTCCGGGGAATCTCCTCCAGTATCGACTTCAAACGCAGAGGGTTAGAAACACGAGATATAACCACCAAACCCCTCTCGCAGCCCGAAACACCTATAACGACGCCGCCATAGTTCAGGGCGCACGCCACCACACCCCGCCTCACACCACAACCCACAATCCACTCATGTCTTATCACGTCAATCGAAGAACGATGTATGGGAATTAAAATTATTCCCGCACGAATATAAAGCCTTTTTATTCTTTTTATGGTGACTCTCATATGTTATAGAATAAGTTGAGAATCTCCTTTAATTCCGAGAAGGACAAGGGAGTAACAAAACATTATGAGAATGAGGATGGGAAGTAAATAAATGGGCGCATTTGCCTGTCTGAAAGAGCTTTCTATTCCGACTTTCTATTCCGAAATACATGAAGAAGTATATGAAGGGAACGTCTTCTGGGGAGGGCTGGATCAGTTGGGTCAGAGGGAGTGAAAAGAATAAAAGAATAAACGCTCTCCTGAAAGAGAGAGCAAAACCACATCTAAAAGGGACAGAAGAGGCTCCATGGTGATTAAAAGCACTATTGAGAGGAGCAGAGGCCAATAAGACTTATAACTTGTTCTTCCTTTTAGAACGAGCCTTTCGCCCTCCAGAGGGATAACGTCTTCAAGAGTGAACTTCTTCACGGCATCATCTAAATAAGTTTATTCTTGTTTTGTCACTAAAATTTTTTTGGTGTGGGTTTTCTGGTGTGGAAGGCTCCGTTGAACGAAAATACGAGTCCAGATGTCACTCTGAGACCCTAAAACTGCTTCTTTAGCGTGGCTTTTATTGGTTGTGATGGGTTTGGGGGGTTTTGATCCTTATGTTGGGTTGAGCCAGAGTGAGTTGTAAAGGGGTGGGGTCAGGCTTCGAGGCTGAGGGGGTTGATGGGCTGGCAACTTGTTTTGCACGTTGGCTGTGTGGCTTCTGATCCTGACTTATCCTTGTTACAGGGGGAGGGAATTGGGGTCTAAGGGATGGTAAACTATTTATTTTGCGTGTTGTTTGCGGTCTTGGAGGTTGTTTAGCTTGGCGGAAGGGTTGGACGAAGCCTTTAACCCTGAAACGCTGGTTGATGTTGGCGCCTCCAGCAAGAGAGGATACTTCTTCCTCCGGTCTTTCCTGAGGTTTAAGGGTAGGGTTTATGCGGTGAACCCTAATAAGAGTGAGATACCTGAGTTGGGGGTGAAGGTTTACCCTCGAGTGACAGATATTCCTGACAAAGTGGACTTTGTCTTCATAGAGACTCCGGCGCGCACTGTTCCGGGGATCGTTGAGGACTGTGTTAAGAAGGGGGCGAAGCTCGTCGTCATATTTACCGCTGGATTCAGCGAGACCGGGCGCAGGGAAGGCATAGAACTGGAGGAGAAAGTGAAGGAGATAATAAAGGGGAGCGGGACGCGTGTTCTCGGGCCTAACTGCTTGGGGCTTTATAATCCGAGGATTGGTCTTGCTTGGAGGATTAACCTTCCTCTCGACCCTGGGGACGTCGCCTTCATAAGTCAGAGCGGTGGGTTAGCTAACCTCGTTATACTCTATGGTTATACTAGAGGGTTAAGGTTCAGTAAGGTTGTGAGCTTTGGCAACGCCTGTGACATAGGGCTGGAGGAACTTCTGCTCTACTTCAAGGACGACCCTGAGACAAAAGTCGTATCGGCTTACCTTGAGGGCGTAAAGAGCGCGGAGGGGCTGGTGGATGCTTTATTGGATGTTTCCCTTAAAAAGCCCATCATAATGTGGAAGGGTGGGCGGAGCGAGGACGGAGCCCGGGCATGTGCTTCGCACACCGGGTCACTTGCGGGAAGTCATAGGATATGGAGCGCCGTGTTCAGGCAGACAGGCGTTGTGGAAGTTAAGACGCTTGAGGAGCTTGTCGACACGGCTCTCACCTTCTCGTTTCTCCCACCGATCCAGGGAAACAGGGTTGGAAGCATATCCATTAGTGGCGGTGCAAGCGTCACTATAAGCGACCTACTCTCTGAGGCTGGCTTCAGTATTCCTCTCCTAGACGAGGAAACAGTCAAAGTGATAGACGAGAACGTCAGGAGAGTCTACCCTGAAGGGATAAGCGTGGTTAACCCCGTTGACGTCTCCGCCGCCTACTATAATCCCGACGTTGTCTCAACGGTGATCGAATCCATGGCAAGAGACCCAAACATAGACCTTATAGTCTTCGACCTTCCAGTAATGTACCTCGCTTACAGCTGGAGGCAAAGCGACGCCTTCAGGGGAGAATTCATAGATGCACTTGTAAAGTCAGGTAAAAAGATCATAAGAGAAGGCAAACCCTTCGCCGTCGTGCTCTCACCAGTAGGGGACGAAGCACTATGGGCTAAGCTTAGAGACACGCTAACCAAAGAGCGAATACCGATATACCCAGACATGAGAAGAATGTGTGACGCGCTGAGAAACGCGAAAAACTATTACGCCTTCCTAAAAAGAAGAAAAGAGAGGGGGGAATGCCGCGTGGCTGAAGCAAAAGTCCCTCTGAAACCACCGCGAAAATAGGCGGCATCCCGGTCAACCGTAAACCCAAGCGTCCTCCATTTCCCCCTCAAGTATTCATCTCAAATCACGCAAGCCGCCCCTTCACCTTCCATTCCCTTTTTTGAGTTAGTTGACATGCACACTTAACTTTCGCTTCATAGGATGAAGCCTGCAACCTCTTCGCTCCCCTAGCTTAGATCGAAAGCCTCATTGGCCAGCATATTTATGTGAACAAAAATATCGTTGAGAAGTTGAAATGACATGGTTCCGAGGACAGGGTAGGGGTCGATGTAGAAGACTGTGGGCGGCGCCGCGGTCCTCAAAAACTCCGCCAGCCACGCCTTCCAGCCAACCTCCGACGCCACAAGGATGCAGGTACATTGGGCCATGCCGCTGCGGCTTCGGTCCAAACGCCTTCTACCAAGACGCGCAGGAAGGATAGCTCACGCGTCACAGGCTCTCTGGAGTGCGCCACCAGCAAATGAGAAGCCGGAAAGGAAACCATGGAGGAAAAATAGAGAGGCTAAGAGAGCAAATCGAGAGACTAGCTGAGGAAGTACTAGCTGAGGAAGTAAGAGAGCCGCCAGAGGACAGGCAGCCATACAAATGGTGGCCTTTCAAGTAGTAGGAGCTGAGATTTTTAAAGTCTTCAGGAAGACTTCACCCTACATGAAAGTGGGAGTTGAAAAGATGGTTAGAATAGTTGTTCCTGTAGTGGAGTTTGCAGGGGGGAAAGCTCGCTGGTCTCCGACCACTTTGGAAGAGCTCTATCCTTCGTTGTGGTCGACGTCTCAGAGAAAGGGGAAATATTATCCATGAGAGAAGAGAGGAATGTAGGTGAGCATTTTGGGGGAATGGGTAAGGTAGCTGAGCTAGTAGCACGGCTATCCCCCGACATCTTGATAGTTAAGGGAATAGAGAAAAAAGAAGTTAATGCGTGCAGGTAGCGACCGGAAGCATCAACTGGCAAGCAAAAGGCGCAGTCTTAGAGGTGTCTTTCGACGAACTCCCTGATCTTGTCATAGTATTTTTCGCCTGCAGCGAACCATAGGTCGTTGTGGTCTGCTTCGGGTATGATGAGGAGCTCCTTGTCCTTCGCACCCGAGCTCTCGTACAGCTCCACCGCTTCGCTTACCGGTATTAGGGTGTCGTTTTTGGCGTGTATTATCAGCGTCGGAACCCTAACATTCCTTATCTTCGCCTTGTTTGATGCGGCTTCGAGCTTCCTCCTCGCCTCGCCGCCGACATCGATGCCGAAGAGGTCTAGGAAAAGGGTGAACGTGTTAGCCACTCCGCTCTCAACTATCAAGCCGTTGATCTCGTTCTGGTAGTGGTATGCCAGCTCGACAGCCGGGATGCTGCCGAGCGAGCGCCCCATAATGAAAAGCCCATTCAGCTCCGCCTCCAACGCCAGATCCTTAAACTTCCTGAAAACCGGGTGGGCGTCGCGCAGCAGGCTCGTTATCGTGGGGCTCCCTCCGCTCAGCCCGTACCCCCTATACTCCGCCACGAAAAGGTTGACCCCCCTGTCCGTGAAGAACCACGAGAACTCGTCGTAGTCTCCCGCTGTCTCACCGTTACCATGAAAGTACAGGATGGCGGGACGCCCCTCACCACACGCGTAAAACTTGCACCCTAAGCGAACCCCCTCGCCGGCGTCGACGAAGCACGTGAAACCACTCCCGGCGGCAAAGTTCCTTCTAGGATAAAAGATGAGCCTCAGAACTTCCGGAACATCAAGAAAGGACAGGTCGTAGTCGTGCAAAGCCAAACACCACTCAACATAAAAAATAACGAAATTTAAGCGTTACCAACCGAGGTGGCGCCCGACCTCACCACAAGCACGGAAAGTGAGCGGCGCTTGAGCCGGAAGGCGTTCTATAGCTTCACCGCGTACTCAAGCGCGTCCTCTATTATGACGCTCCCTCTCCTTCTTTCTTCAAACTCTCTTCTAGTTAGAGGTATTATGTGCACGCCCCCCGCCACTCCTCTCCTTAAGAGCTCGCTCTTCACCAGGGCTATCCTCTTCACGTACTCCACCCCCTCAAATTTGTCCGAGACGACTAAGAAGTCTAGGTCACTGTCCTCCAGCCAGTCTCCCCTCGCAAAGCTCCCGAACAAAAACACCTCGGAATCACAGAACCCGCTCTTTATAACGCTCACAACCCGCTCAATTTTCTCCTTAACGTTTTTGGGAATCGCATCTAAGCCCAATTCTTCCTCCGACCTCCTCTACCACCCTTCCCGCTAACCTCACCATTTCCTCGGCAACCTCTCTAGATATAGACTTCGAAGGCCTCCGCATTCCAGCATTCGGATACCTTGCAACCTCGTAGAAGGACGAGAGGAGGCCAAGCTTCCCCGCATCAATGTTTATTTCTCCAGAAAGCTCGGAGTAGAGCTCTAGGAGGTCGTGGGTCTTCGGAAAACGCCTCCGCCCAACCTCCATGTAAGCAGCCTTCAACGCCTTCTCCGCAGCCTGCTGAGCGGCGAAACACGCCCAGTTATACCTGCCCCCCCTCAAAGCCTCAAACGCCTCCTCCAAGTCCACGCAAGCCTCGTAAAACCAGTCCTCAACTTCCGGCCTCATTCCACTCCCCAAATAAAAATGACGCAGCGCACTTAAAAAATCATTCAGCCCTTCTAACGCGGAAGAAGATAGAAGAGCTAACTAACACCCCCTTAATTTAACCACCCTTCAGCTTAAACTTCTTTTCAGACAGCCCCTCAGAAAGACTTGGAAACAGCCCCCTAGCAACTTTCAATTTTTTTCAGCAAACACTGAAGCCCTTCCTTATTCAAAAACCTGTTGCCCCTGCTTAACCCAGCTAAACCCAACCTCAAACTCCTGCTGAATCCCCCTTTAAGCCAGAAGCGCCCCAGGCCAATTCAGCCACCGCTCCCCATTCCTCCCGGAGGCGTTTGCATTCCTCTTCACCCGTCATTAATGGCGCGTCTTGCCGTTAGCTGATGTTCGACGAGTAGTTGGGGGTTTCATGGCTGATGAAGGGGTTAACTTTAAAAATAGGTTAACCTTAAATACTGCTTCTCCCTTCACTGGAAGACTAACTAAAAAATATTGAAGCGGGCATAGAGCGTGAAGTGGTACAGGGCTTATTTTCCTTTTAGGGTAGCTAGTGCTGCTACAATTCCGTTGATACCCCTCTACGTGGGCAGACTTGGCGGAGGACTTGCAGAAGCAGGGTTAGCTGTCGCCATCTTCAACGCGGCGGCTACCACCGCCTCTCTGGTCTTCGGCCGCTTATCCAGCTTGAAGGTTTTGAGGAGCTACGTTCTCGGGGGCTTCCTCGGCTTCACACTTGCAAGCATGCTTTTCTATTTCGCTTCCAGCGTCGTACACGTTTTCATCGCCAGCGCTATCGCTGGCTTTGCAACGGCAGTCTGCGCGCTGGCGGCGGTTCTGTTCATAGCCGAGACACGTGACGGCTCATCGTGGGGCAAAGAAATAGGGGTGTTTAACAGGATCAGCGACTTCGGCTGGCTCTCAGGTCTCGTAATAGGAGCATTATGGTCCTATCTTTCAGAGGGGAGGGAGCTTTGCATAGTCTCAGCGGCGCTGGCAGGGATAAGCTTCACCTACGCCTTCACAATACTCAAGTGGCAGCCAGCTGGATGCGCCGGCATGAAGCAAAAAGATGCGAGCACGAGGGGAAATGGGCGAAGCAACGGATTAACCGTGCTGTACGTTGCATCCACCTTCCTCATGTTCCTGTCCACGTCCCTCGCCTACTCCCTACTCCCATCATTCATAGTGAGAATGGGGGGCGCGGACATGGAAGTGTTCATCGCCTACGTTTCAAGCACAACCATCTCGGTTTTAACCTACCCACGGGTTGAAAGCATATCTAAAGGCGACCACGTCCACGTGCAGTCCCTAGCCTCAGCGGGAAGAGCGCTCATAACGGTGACCCTCGCCCTCACAGCATTACTACTCAGAGGAATAACCGGAATACTGCTAGTCGCAACAACAATGCTCTTATCAGGATTCACGTGGGCCATACTAAACGTGGCAGGCCCAGCCGCGGCAATGAAGCTGCACGAAAAGAAAGGGAAAATAATGGGAATATACAACGCGTCAATCTTCCTTTCATCAATAGCTGGATCCGCCCTAAGCGGCATCATAGCCGAAAACCTAGGCTACCCAACACTATTCCTCACCGCAGCCATGCTCACCTCAGCCAGCATCCCCCTACTCGAAAAGGTCAGACAAAAATCAAAGACCATCACGCATGCAGCGACAGACAAAGACCACATCATAACAACCACACTGATAAAGCACAAACACACCTACCACTAAAAAGCATTAAGCAACTCAGAATCAGCGGCAGCGCAAAAATAGCGCGACAAAAGATGCGGCACCGCGCCGCTCATACTGCTTTTAACAGTCTTTCAGTCCGTATTACGCGTTTTTGAAGCCGGCTTCGATTTTCTATATATTTCTGGGAGGAATTTTGGCAGGTTCGCCATCTCCTCTTGACAGTGCCTGCGTAAGTGTTCGGCGAACTCCCCAGATAGAACTGCGGGCATCCTGAAGGTTGACAGCATTCTTACTCCGCCGGGCACCACCTCGTACTGGTGCACCAGCCAAGCCAGCGTGCTACCTTCTTCATCTATTATGCCTGCGGCAACCGCGTGTTTCAAGGTCACTGGTATAGGCACGCCGTCCAGCCTCTCCCAGCGAATGCGCAAAGTAACAGTCTCACCGCCAATGTCCTCCACGGCTGCATGGACAGCGCCGACATGCCCCTCTCTCCCGGGTGAACTTCCCACGTGAACCCCTTGTGATCCCTTGGATGCCACAGCCTGTAGCGCTCCGCATCTATGTTGTCCCACCACCAGTCAATCATCTCGGGAGTCAAACCCTTCAACTCATGCTCAACAACCACGTCAACATGCTCTATCACGCGCTCCCCTCCCAACTCAGAGTGAACCCGTCCCGGCGTAAAAGCCTTTCGCCGCCGAAGCCCGGGCTACTTGCCCCGCTCCAATCTAGAGTTTAATATCTCCAGCATTTCTCTTCCATTTGGAAGCATTCCCGTGTCGTTGTTAAAGAACACGTGGATGGTCTTGGGCTGCTCGGCTAAGATCCTCTCAGCCACCTCCTCGAGCTCACCCCTACTGTAGAAGTGGGAGTACCATGAGGCCCGCCCGTGCATTCTAAGGTAGACCCTTCCGTTGACCGCCATGATTTCCCGTGGCAGTTCTGGGGCATCAACGGAGACCAATGTTATGTCGAGGCTCCGCGCCCACTCAACCCACTCTGGACGGAACCACTCCGGGTTCCTCCACTCCAAGGCGAGCCTCGAGCCCAACCCAGCTTCGCTCGCGAACGCCTCTATCCTGCCCACGCTCTTCTCGGTCGGCTTCATGTTGGGTGGGAGCTGGAAAAGGTAGTAGTCCACCTGTTCGTCCAATGGCTTGAAGAGCTCCCTGAACCTTTGCCACGTGGAAAAGGCCCTCTCTCCAAACTTGGAGACGTGGGTTATGAGGCGTGAAACCTTAACAGCCCACCTGAAACCCTCAGGCGTCTTCCTAGCCCAGCTCATAACTTGGTTTGGGAATGGAAACCTGTAGTAGCTGGCGTTGAGCTCAACGGCGTTGAAGCCGCTCTCCCTAACATACCAGTCGAAGTCCCCCTCAGGGTTCCAGAAGTAAGCCCACCCGCTCGTTCCCACGTAGACCTTAACCAAAATACTCGCCCTCCAGAGCAACAACCTCACTTCTTCCAGAAAAGAATTTCCTTCCCCCCAAGTTAGCGTGCCCGTTTCACATCCTTCAAGCCCACATTTGTATCTCACGTTAAACTTTGGTTTCACCGTCGTTGCCGCCGGGCTGTTGTCAGCGCGGTGACTGTAAACTTTTCTTTAAGTAATATCCACCAATGGGAAAAGTAAGGAGGCGGGCCAAGTGAAAAGCCACCTCACCACGAGGAACCCAGCATACATAGCTATAACCAAAGTGATGATCTACGTGTCTCCCTTTGTAGCCATAATGGGTGTTTCAGCCTTCCCGATGGGCCAAGTCGGTCGTATCAGCCTTCTTCACAGCGGTCGTGCTACCTTGAACGCCATAAAGCTAACAAGAGTCTGCGTCACGAGCTACGCCGCTCTCCTGTAGAACTTGGTCAGACGCCTCTTAAGGCGCCATATCCTACCAAATAGGTTTCATTATGTTGGCAGCAAGATGATATGCCTTATGGAACCCTTAGGCTTTCACAAATTGATAACTCCCCTTCTGTCATGCTGATGACGCTAAAAATTTTTTATACGATTTTTGCAAGTTACCTACTGAGGAATGTTGACTATCTATGTGTGTTAAAAATCTTTACCAATCCATCTTAGATAACATAAATTTTGTCAGAAATAATAAGCTGCTAAATGATGAGAAGCTTGAAAATTACGCTAAACACAACGTTCACAGCATTCTTCAGTACTGTTTAATGAGAAATACAAGTGGTTTAATTACAATACCAGAATTTAAGGTCAAGCTTAAAAAACCGATAGATAAGTTTGCGGTCGATCCTAGATTTGGGAAAAAGAAGGAGCGGTATCGAAAACACATTAAAGTGGATGTTGGGCACTTGGAAAATGCTGAAATCGTTGGGTTTGGTGAGGTATTTACACCAGACGAGATTCACGGAGTGCTAGATTCAAAGGATCTTGAGAAGGAGTGGATAACTCCAAGGCATAAGATAGAGCACTTGATAATGCATAACAGACATAAATTTTTCGTAGTAATAAATCTCATGAACAAGATACCTCCCTGGAAGGGTGCGAAGAAGCGCTCACGAGACGGGTGGAAGCGGCTTTGGAAGGATTTCATTGAAAAAATTTGTAAAGGACAGGGTGGAGGGTCTGCACATAATTATGAAAGGCGCAACGAAAGAGGACATTGAATACTACATCTACCCCCTCTAGCTAAGGGGGGCATGTACGACTGCTAATCCAAAGAGTATGGGTTCATCGATGGTTGCTGCAGACTGGTTTCAAGCTGGAAAGGCTGGAGTTTCAGACTTTTTGTTAGAAAGGATGCTTAGAAACGCTCTTGGTAGATAAGTTTGTAGTGCTGGTGGGTTCTAGCGATGCACAACAAGCATTGCAACAACTTATTTGGGGAAGCTTCAAAGCCTTGGTGAGATCGCTTAGACTGGTATGTTCGGAGATCTCGCTTTAGTAGTTGCTAGGCGCTGTTATGGAGACGTGTTTTTCCCCATTCTTAAAAACGAGGAGTTCGCCCGGCTTCACGTGCACCCATTCCCCGTCTGCCACGTATACTGGGGTGGGGGAGTATTTGAGGGAGAGGGTTACAGCTACGAAGCCATGCAGTTTTTTGTCCTCCTCCCATACCACGACTTCCCTCTGGTCGCCTGTTAGGTGTAACACTGGGAAGCGGGCTTTCACGCTTGTTAAAGCCATCCCGTTGAGCCCTTCGGAGTCATGGTAGAGGAATAGGTGGTCTCCGTCGCTCAACGCGCAGTTAAGGAAAGCGTGCTCGTTGAGCTCAGCTAGCTTTTCTGCGAGCCACTTGAACTCGCCTCGCCCCCAAGAGCCCGCTTCCTCTTCGATGCAGTCGAGAAGGTAACAGAAAACGTACTCCGAGCCGGTGCCACCGGCTGGCTTAAACTTTCCGAGCGGAAACCTCCTTTTGAACTCAGCCCTCTTCACGCCCGGCTTAAGGGAGCCGTTGTGGGCGAAGACGTAGGCTCTACCCCCCAGCTCCCTCCAGAATGGCTGGGTGTTCATGTATGAGGGAGGTGCCAGCCGGAGGCTTGAAGAGCGGCGGATGTGAGCGATGAAAACCTCTGAGCGCGCCTCAACGCTCCTCAGCATGGCAGCGAAAAAACTGCTCTCCGACGCCCTCACAGGCTCCTTAACTACATGAACAGTTCTGCCGTGGTACCAAGCGGCACCCCACCCGTGGGGGTTAAACCTCTCCTTCACCTCAAAATTCCTGAGGAAGAAGGAGGCAGCCACCGGCTTATTGAACGACATGGCTAAGAGGTCGCACATTTAAACCACCCCGCGTCCTTCTCTTCCCAACAGCCGGGTTCCACACGGGTCTAGAGGCAGCGCCCACCTTGGTTCAGTAGCCTTTAATTTTACGTGGGGGGGCAATATGGTGTTGATGATATAAGTGCTTAAAGCTTGTGTTCGTGCTTTTCGGCGGATGACCTGTGGTGTTCGGCTTGCAGGGGCAACGTGCGCCGCCTTAAGGAGATGTTTGGTGGTGCGCTGCAAGTCCAATGCAGCTCACCCGATGCTTGCAGAAGTGGAGCGTTATTTGAAGATTTCTGTCTCTTAACGCAAAACATTGACGGTACACTGGAGGGCTGGAAGCAGACTTGTCCCCTGAACTTCACGGCAATATGTTGGAAGGGGAGGTGTTGGAAGGGGAGGCGCCCCGAAGGATGGATCAATAGTGAACTTTTCCCGAGACGCCGCCCAAGAACATCCGCCTCTTCACTGCTTTGAATTTCCGATGCGCTTCCACGTGGTGCAGTTCAGAGAACCATTAGACTCCGGACGCGTTAAAAGGTGCTATTGCTAAAAGTAGCCGCCCTTGTTCCTAATCATCGGCACTTCGAGCGGTGGCTTCAGCACCCCATCTCGCCTTATGGTGCCGGAGAGGGAAGCTACGATCATGGAGGTAACTCTAAACTGGCCACTATGACCCAATAATGTACATCGTTCCTTCAGGGGAGGGAGGTTGCGGACTGCCTGAATTCTGGAAGTTATTCACGGGATAAAAGAAAAACTTTTAAGTTTCATGCACCCTCATTGCGCAGGGGTTGGTTGGAGGTGGAGAGGAGCGATGCCTTATGCTAAGGTTAGAGACATAAACATGTACTATGAGGTTCATGGGAAAGGGTTCCCGCTGGTCATGATAATGGGACTTGGAGCTAACGCGTACTGGTGGGATCCTTTTCTGATAGACGAGTTCTCGAAAAAATTCAGGGTAGTGGTTTTTGACAATAGGGGTGCTGGGAGGACTGACAAGCCCAAAGTAGAGTACACTATGAAGATGTTTGCCGACGATACCGTTGGGCTGATGGATCATTTGGGCATCGGTAAAGCGCACATTTTAGGGGTGTCGATGGGTGGCATGATTGCTCAGGAGATCGCATTAAATTACCCTGACAGGGTTGAGAGGCTTATCCTGTGCGTCACTGCCCCTGGAGGACAGGTGACTGTTCCCCCTAAGCCCGAAGCGATGGCTCTACTGACCATTGACAGAAGCAAGTTGACTGATGAGCAAATAGCGAGGGAGACCTTAAAGGTGCTTTATCCTGAAGAGTTCATTAAGGACCACCCGGAGGTCGCCGAGGCCACTGTTGAAAGAATTTCGAAGCACGTAATGTCTGCCGACGCCTTCATGCGGCAACTTAACGCGATAATGAAATTTAACGCATATGACAGGCTTGGAAGCATAAAAATACCTACGCTTGTCGTGTCCGGGGGAAAAGACATACTTGTTCCACCCGAAAACGGAAGGCTGATAGCGGAAAAGATACCAAACGCGAAGCTGGTAATATTTGACAACTCAGGACATGGACTGATAACCCAAGAAAGAGATAGGTTCGCAAAACTAGTAATGGGCTTCCTCCTGAAATAATTCCTCTCTTTATATTAAAGAAAACTTTTACCCTCGTTTTTCTTTCTTTTTCTTGGTGGTTGTAATGGCGATTTTTGTAGTCATGAATGACAAAGACAACGTTGCAACTGCTGTTTCGGAGATATGTTCAGGTTGATCCGTAACTTAATTCTACTCATCAATTATTTTGTGCCTCTTGGCGGCGCCATTCTTCCTAACCCCATTTGGAAAAAGCAAAAGTGGGTATATGGCTTCATACGGCAACGTTAAGTTCTTTTCCTCGTCAATCAAGGCAGACAATTTAAAAGATTAAAGTAAGCTTTTTCTGGATCTTGTTGACCGTTCATGGCGACCTTCTACCACCAGAACAGGAACTTCACTCTTGGCTTTGAAAGATACCAGAGTGCTATTAACCCGAGGAGAGTAGCCATCGCTCCCCCCACGGTGTTGAAGTGGGGAAACTCGTGGGGGAGAATGGTGAAGAGGCTGCTTATCGAAGAAAGCTGATCGGGAGAAATAATTATTCCAGCTATGCCAGTGATTATCATTAAAAGGGAAAACATCACAATGATCTGTCTCCCCCAGTTTCTAAGTTGAAGAAGGCCTACAGCCGCAGCGGTGCACATTAATCCTGCCGCGAGAAACGCTGCAAGTAGAATTGCGTCAAAAAGTTGGAGAAGACTCCAGCTTACCAGATTCCTTAAACCCCAAACGGACATGGTAACTAGGAGAAAACCTAGAGCGAAGAAGGTTAAGCTGAGAAAAGTAATCCCTCTAGTTCGCTCCACGCCAATCACCTCGTGAAATCAATGATTTCCTACCTGCTCTAATGTCTAGGTTACCCTTTGCCTGTTGACACCTTGTTAACACGCTGATAGACGGGACGCAGTTTACCACTTCCGTCACCAAGCTTATGAGGACAGCCTGAAGAATATAAGGATTCTAGGAAAACGGTAAAATCAAACGGAGAAACACACTCGTCCTTTGTGTTTTTTTTGCTCTCAAGTACGTTCATTGAGCTGATACTAAGCTATTTCCTCCAGAAAGCTTTCTGTTAAAAGGAAATCTTAAAATGGTTTTTTAGTATCATTAATGAACGGAGGGGTCTGATATGTCGTTCCTTAAGCCACCGTCACCCGACGATGTTTTTTCGAGATGGGTTAATGGGATGCGGGATGACGAGGTTGAAGCGTTGTTCGCTCGGAAGGACATGCCGTTCGACAGGTCGAGCGTTTCAGCTGCGGAGTTCGTTAAGGAAGTCGACAGGAAAATTGCCGTCTTTTTCATGTCGAAGATAGAGACGGGAGGCGTGGAGGCTGAGAAAAAAGAAAGCAACTATGAAGGACTATTGAAGGTTAAGTTCTATGAGTTCCCCAAAGGCAAGGCTTCATCCGAACTCAAGCTGGAATCCAGGATTCCCTTCTTCGATTCACTGGAGAAAGTCGAGTGTTCAGAGTGTGATGGCACAGGATATATTGAATGCGACAAGTGCGGCGGGAAAGGAACATTGCCATGCGACAAGTGCGGTCAGAGTGGAGAGCTTTCCTGTGACGAATGCGAGGGGTCCAAGGAAGTTACGTTGACGCTGAGCGTTATCTCGGACGGAAACGAAGTGGAAAGAGAGTTGAGGATTCATTGTCCCACATGCTTCGGCTCTGGAAAAGTTGTGTGCGGCAAGTGTGGCGGGCTTGCCAAGCTCGTCTGTAACGAATGTGGAGGCGACGGAAAGTTCCCCTGCAAAAAATGCAAGGGCGCCGGCGTCATCTTCACGTATAAGGTCTCTCCTCCGCCTATCTCTGGGAAAAAGTCGTACCTTATATACTTCAAGCCTGAGGTTGACTCCGTCTTATCTGAGATGCTGGAGGAAAAGGTCAGCCAGCTGGAGGCTGTAAAAATAAACAACCACGAGCAACTTAACAAAAGCAGCCTGGAAGCTATGCTCGGATTCTATAACAAGGACGTGGACAGCAAAGCCAGCAGGGCAAGGAAGCTCTTCGCCGAGCTCGAAAAGAAAGCCGATAAGACAGGTGAAACCCCCATCTACCCGATATACATATTCCCCATACTGAGGCTATACGTAGAAACAGCGAAGGGGAAGGGAATACAGGTGTTCGCAGCAGGAGGCGAAAAAAACTATACGATAATCACACCATAATTTTCCCGGAATTGTAAGTGGATTCATAAAACATGCTTAGGTCAATAGTTTCAGACACAAATTTATAAGATGCAAAACAAAAATTTCTTGGAAAACAGTAGCTTTGAGGTTTAAAAATGGATTTCGATAGTGCCGTCAAGATTGTCGCTGGACGCATGAGCAGGCGTGCGAAAGATTTGAAGGGTCTTCCACACATCGAACTTATTGAGCTGATTATGAATGAGACTGAATGCAAAGATTATGAAGACTTTCTTAGAAGGTTTTTCGATAACCCGAAGGAGTTTTATGAGTTTGCCTTATCAAGACTGAGTAAGCCGGTGGCTGACTCCTTTCTAGGTTTGCTTTACATCGGTATTTTTTCGAGGTTTGGCTTAGGAGACCTAGGGATGACCTTCTTCAATGCGGTAAAAGCTGGAGATAAAGCAAAGATGAAAGAGATTTTCATGAAATTAGCAGAAGTCATAAAAGAACTGGAGGAAAAAGAGAAAAAATGATTTTTCCGCCAAATTACAATAACTTCTTCTATGTTTTCAATCTTTTCGTTTCTCCGACCAGCTGAGTTAAATATTTCAAAGCCGCTTTCGCCTAAAACCTTCACCTTAAGCCTTCGTATCACACGCCATACAAGAAACTCATCGACGTTCACCTCTATCACATCACAAGCCTTGTCTGGGTCACGTGGCTCGACTACAACACTTCCTATCCGCCAGTCATACGTTGCAACGAACCCGGGTTAATACGCGTGGGCGAGAAAAGGTACAATCAACGAACTCTTCGAGCGCAAGGCGATGAGAAGCGTGTAACCCACCGCCAGGAACCTTTTCACCCGGCAGTTTTCTTGCGGGCAGATGGAAACAAAGATCTCCGGCGCCCATCCTGTTCCAGCTACCCCCCGGGTTGCATGTATATCCGGTGCTTCGCCGCTAAACTTAGGAACTCGGCGCAGTCTTTGACGTTCACACCAGTCGCTTGCGTTTTCCCTCTAGAGTTCTGAGTGGCTTCTCCGCAGTCTTGTTTCCACTTATATGCATTTTCCTTTCCCTTACTTTCAAACGCCTTAGCTTCTGAAAACCTGTTGAATGAGCTGTTTTTATGGGAGTTTGACCCCAGCTGCGCCGGGCCTTGGAAAAAATAATATAGTTGTTGAGTTTAGGAAAGTTATCGGCTGGTGGTGGCGTTGGCTGTGGCTGTTTCAACCCTTGGGCTTACACCGGCTGTTGTGACCGAGTTCATTGAGGAGCTAGGTAAAAGGAATGTCAGCGTGAGCGAGGTTTTCCTAGTCACGACGAAGACCTCTGCCGTTTCATCCTACGCCCTGCAACTTTACTTTCGCCTTAAAGGGTGGAAAGTTAAAGTGAACCTTAACGTCATCGGCGTGGACGACATATCATCCCCTAATGACTGCAGGACGTTTAGGAGTGAGGTGTTGAAGGTTCTGAAGACCGCTGTGAAGCGTGCCGGCGGAGAGGACAACGTCTACGTCAGTCTTGCAGGTGGAAGGAAGACTATGCCGATCGACATGTTCCTTGCAGCCATGGCTAAGGGTATTAAGAACGTTTATCACGTGGTGGCGCCAGGTGCAAGTGATCAGAACATTTTCAGGGTGCTGAGAGACGCCGAGTTGGAGGAGGTTAGAAGGGCGGCTGAGGACTCCAAGGTTAGGGTTTCAGAGGAGCTGGCGAGGAAGGTTGAGGAGATTTGCAGGCCTGAAGAAAACGTGAACCTGATTATGGTTCCGATGCCACCCCTTTCACCCGAGGACATGAAGGCGCTGGAGGAATCTCTCAAGAAGGTCTAAGTGAGGTTCCTTCACTTCTCCGGGAGAGTGGCTTGTTGCTCAGCGATTTGAAGTGAAGGTCGCTGGGCGAAGTCTACATGAGAGTCGAGGTTCCATCGAAGTCTTCAAAGCTTTATTAAGGGTTTCAGACGAGAATTTTGCCTTTGCGATATCACACCCCTTTCGGTGTTCCCTCCGCTTTCAACGCGTCTCTAAGACCTCTACGCTGCAGCATGGAGGCTGCTTCCCGGGAAGGCGAAGTACAGGCTCCAAGCTCCCCTTCTGCTCCTCTTCTTCGTGTGATTGCGGCATCAGCCTGACCGGGTAGCAGCTTCGCCCCCCTGCTGCCATCCGCGGCACAGAAAAAGCTCCAATTCTCTCTTCCCTTCAATTTTCGCAATCAGTGGTGGGCTTAAGCTTAAAGTTGTTAATTCGTCCAAGTGTGGAGAAAAAGGGGATGCTTGGAAGCGGCATGATTCATCTTTCCTATATCAGATCAGCCCCCATGAAACACTATTGCGGGAGATTTCTGGCCCCTTCATTGTTGGGCTCCCTGATGGCGTAAAGTTTGTATCCTTTGTTTGTATGGTTGTTTACCGCGCTTCGGCTGGGTGGTTTGCTTGCAGGTGGACTTTCCACTGTTGAAGAGAATTGTTGATGAGTACATGGGGAAGGTTTCGGGTTTGAGGGAGTACTGTGAGAGGTGTCTCAGAACTGAGAGGTGGGGCGGAAGCGTTGTGCTCATGGTTGTTGATGCCGCCTTCACATCAATAGGACTAAACTACTTTACAGCAGTTGTGCCTAAGGTTGAGGAGTTTTCCGAGAGGTTTGTTAATACTGGAAGGATAACCCGTTTAAGAGACCTCGCCGTGGCGGACGTGGAAGAGCTTAGTGGCGTTTGGCGTAACAGGAGGTCTTGGACGGTTGCTAAGGGGGTAGCATCTTACCTTTCAACGTTAGGCGGCGACGATAGAGTGGCTTTAAGGGCTTGGGCTGGAGGATCTGTCCTTGAAAACTGGAGGAGTGACCCTATTGGCAGAGTGAAGGGCGTGGGCCTCGTAACCTTCCAGTACCTCAGGATGATGGGGGGAATCGACACCGTCATGCCGGACAAGATAGTGAAAAAGGTGATAAACGGGATACTAGTGGAGGCCGGGCTTAAGCCCGTGGAAGACGATCTGGAGTTCGTGAAGAAGACGGAGTGGCTGGCTAAAACCTGCGGCTACAGACCAATAGAGCTCTGCTGGATGACCTGGCTAATACAGCCCGAGGGGAAAAGGATGCGAATGGAAAAATACTCCACAATACTTCCAAAGATATAGATGGTAGAAGAACAAACTCATATTTTTCACGTCAACTACTAACTAGTTTCCATGGCGTATGTGTAGACCTTAATGTTTCTCCCTACAGCAAAGTCATAGGCGTTCTTGTCGATTGTCGGTGAAACTATGATTAAGCATGGCTTAACTCCCCTCTTCTCCTCGTAGAGACCCCGATCCTAAGCAACTCTGTAGCGTCGCTCTTCTGAACCCTCGCCTTAACCTCCACCATATGAAAGTTATCCCTAATGAGCAAGTCAATTTCAACATCTGACGGCTCCCCATACACAATTCCCTTATCATCGAACAACTTTAACCTTTTAACCTCAGCTCCCTTAGCTTCCTCAACCAGTTCCATCACCGCACTCCGGAAAGGTAGCCTCAGCCCTACCCACCTACCCTCAATCACAGAAATTAAACCTCCCATTCTACTAAACCCTTTCTGCATTTTAGCCCTAAGATTTTTAACTTCACTCCACAGCTCAGCTATCCCCCGCTGTGCTCCTCAAACCTCCTTTTGAAGTCTTCGCGGAAGAGCTTCATTTCCTCGATTATTTGTTTTATTTCTGGAGCTGTAAAGCTTTCTGAGAGGATTCCTATTTATCATGCAGCAGAAGTTCTCGTCCTTTTTTTGAGAAGTCTATCATGGATGAGAAAACAGTGACTGCAACAGACCCCCTTAAAGAAACAGTTTATCGAGGCGCTCAAAAAGAGTTGTCAGTGAAACTTTTATAAAAGTTGGTCATTGCAGGTGTTCTACGTTAATTTAGGTTGTGCGATCCTAGGACGTTCACTTTTAGTTGAATGATTGCCCGAATGCGCTTTACAACGCCGAACTTCAAGGGCTATGGAGGGGACTTAAATTCGCTTTCAGTGGTGTTTTTCTCATCTTGGCCGGAATACCTTTACATACCTTTAAACGCCTTTTCTCGAGAGGTTCTATTCCACCACACTGACGGTGGCCATAGATGTTTTTCATTATGCTTCTGGTGATCATGCTTGCACCCTCTCTCTGTCGCTGTTCTTGCATCTTCTTGGTGTCGTTTAGTTTCCGTTCGTCGTCTTCTCGTTGGTTCTGTCTTTACGGTTATCTTCCTTTCGCGGATAATCGGTTTGGTTAGCTTTGTTTGATCGCTTGAGGGAGGTAAACGATTAATTGTGTGGTGCTGCTTTGGGGGAAAGTTTTATAAAGCGTTTATTATTACTTTTTTACAAGAAAGTATTACCAAATGGAGGTCGCGAAATGCACATACCCGACGGATACCTCGACCTAAACGTCACATTGTTATGCGCGGCGGTTTCAGCAGTCTTCATCGTGCTTGGACTATTACAGGCGAAGCGCTACATGGAAGAAAGGCACGTCCCCCTAATGGCCATACTGACAGCGGGCGTCTTCGCCGCACAGCTACTTAATTTCCCGATAGTTGGAGGGACAAGCGGGCACCTCGTCGGAGGAACACTTCTCTCGGTCTTCCTTGGCCCACTGGGCGCACTCATCTCCATGACCATAATACTCGTTCTGCAGGCGTTCTTGTTCGGCGATGGGGGCGTATCAGCTCTCGGGGCGAATATCTTCAATATGGGCGTCATCGGAGGCATCGTAGGATACTACCTCTACGTCTTGATCAGGAGGCTGGTTCGTAAGGGTGGCTGGGGCGTAAGGCTCGGCGCCGCTGTGGGATCCTACGTCTCGATAGTCCTCGGAGCAGCCGCCTGCGGAGTGGAGATAGGGGCCTCGTCGCTCTTTCCGTTCGGAGTAGGAGTAACTGTTCCGGTGATGGTTGGATGGCACTTGGTGATAGGAGTAGGTGAAGCGCTGATCACCGTTGTGGTCATAGAATACGTTCTAAGAGCTAGGCCCGACATGCTTGCGCTTCCAAAGATAGGTTTCAGCGGCTTGCTCAGGAAGCTTAAGGCCGAAGAGGTGGAGAGAGCGGAGAAGGCGGAGCTTGAAGCAGTCACAGGGAAAACGGTTGGGAGGGATTAAAGAATGGCGTCGCTCATCGGCTCCCTCAAAAATGCTTGGGGTCAGAGGTGGTTTAGGCTCAGCATTCTAGCAGGAGTAATAATTATAGGAGTTTTCCTTCCACTCGCGTCATCTGCCCCTGATGGGCTGGAACGGACCATCGAGAGCCTAACGCAGCCATTAGACGTTACACTAATGCTGGTGTTGTATGGTGGAGTTACAGGGGAGACTGGCCCGCTGAGCGCTTGGCTAACCTTCTTGGGGATCCAGTACCTGTTGCGGGTGCCTATGCCCGACTACGTTTTGCTCCAGCTTTCACCGGGCACCTACATAAGCTACTGGCTGGAAATGATTAATGCTCTTCAAGTGATGGGTTTGTTATCAGTCGAAATCCCTGAGGAACTAGTAACTCTCCTGCTGGGCGCGGCTGGTGGAAACGAGTACTTGGCGGCTCTAGCGGCTTCGCTGGTAGGGTTCTTCGTAACGCTTGGATTTGCTTGGATTGTCGGCTTTGCCCTTAAGAAGAGGCAAACTTAGACTTAAAATGCGATAGGACGCCATAGGTCGACTTTCAGGGTGCTGGGGGTTCTGCATTCATCCACCGCCTCCTTTAACCCCGGCACCCTGTTTTTTTATTTTCTTTTAGAGACTTCTTTCCTGTCTTTTTGGTAATACTAGTTGCAAAAAGAATATTAATCAGTGCCTTTCCGTATTGTTGGAGGCGTGACCTTGCCCGAGACGAGTTTCAAGGAGCTCTTTGAGGTGTTCAAACGCTTTTTTGAGGTTGAACAGTTTAGTGGTATTAGTTCACCTGTTCATAGGCTGGATCCACGGGTCAAGATACTTGCCTCCGTTGCTTTCATCTTGTCAGCCATAGCGGTGGACGGTTTCACATACGTTTCTTTGCTAGCGTGCGCGGTCTTAGCCCTGCTGTTCGTCTCGAGGCTGCCTAAAACCGCATTCCTTTTCCGATCTCTTCCATTCACCATTTTTAGCGCGGTGGTCGTGTTACCCGTCCCATTTATAACGCTTGGAGTCCCCGTGACGGTAATTCAGCTCCCATTCATCACCCTTACCCCGACGTTTGAGGGGATTTACAGGGCTGCGACGTTCGTCTTCAGAGTTTGGGTTTGCATAGCGTCCGGTTTGCTCCTAACTTACACGACGCGCTTTCCGGACATCGCAGCGGGGCTCAGAGGGCTTGGTGTTCCATCATTGCTCTCATCGATGCTCCTCCTCACATACAGGTACGCCCTGCTCTTCGTGGATGAAGCCCTGAAAATGCTTCAAGCCAAGGAGCTCAGAACACTTAGAAAAGAAAGCTTCATTGAGAGAATAAGAGGGGTCGGTAGGGTAGCCGGTTGCCTCTTCGTGAAAGCCTACGAGAAAGGGGAGGAAGTTTACTACGCCATGAGCCTGAGGGGATACGGAGGGGAAGTCCCTCTGAACTCTAAGTTCAGGCTTGGATTAAAGGACTACATGTTCATCGTCGCGGTCGCGGCCGTTTGCATCGTGGTGGCCTCGCTTGGATGGAGTGGGCCATCTATCCTGGTGCTCTGGTTCCCGCTGTTCAAGCTAGTCCTTGTGGAGGCGCCGTTGAGGTGGCTTGTGCTGGTTTTACCATCATCTGGAGGTTTGATGGTTGCGTAGCGTGGTTCTCGAGGCTGACGATGTGTGGTTCACCTACCCTGATGGAACACAGGCGTTGAGGGGCGTAAGCTTCAAGGTGTTCGAGGGGGAGACCGCAGTCCTTCTTGGACCCAGTGGGGCGGGGAAGTCCACGGTGCTACTACACTTCGCCGGCGTCCTCTTCCCCTCGTCGGGTAGCGTCTACGTGTGCGGCGAGAAGGTTTCGAGGAGGAACGTTAAAGAAGTGAGGAGACATGTGGGATTCGTTTTCCAGAACCCTGAGAGTCAGCTCTTCTGCCCGACGGTATGGGATGACGTGGCCTTTGGCCCGATCAGCATGGGTCTTCCAATGGACAAAGTTGAAAAAAGGGTTAAGGAGGCGCTCGAGGCCGTTGGTCTTCTCGAATACGCCGGGAAACACCCCCACCACCTGAGCTTCGGGGAAAAGAGGAGGGCTGCCCTAGCCACAGTGCTCTCCATGAACCCCGAAGTATACCTTTTCGATGAGCCTACGGCGAACCTTGACCCGAAAA
>Ga0105158_1000303_pt1 | contig 21598 bp, 27 predicted proteins | sample LHCtaG_FD_81567 | JGI IMG/M metagenome (GOLD analysis project Ga0105158, IMG submission 81567) | Hot spring microbial communities from Little Hot Creek, USA to study Microbial Dark Matter (Phase II) - LHC4sed_matched | ecosystem: Environmental > Aquatic > Thermal springs > Hot (42-90C) >...
AGCGCTGAGAGTATTTGAATCCTCTTAATCTGCTTCTTCAAACCAAGGTTGCTCAGGCCTCTCCCTCAACCTTCTAAATTTCTCCCTGAGCCTTCTTGTCTCTCTCCTATGCCTAAGCAGGGCGCTTATCAAGAAGAGTAGGAAGCTGAGAAATATCGCAATCATGTATACGAAGAAGAAAGTGGAGAGGTCTACCTGAGCCCTAAGCATTTTCAAAGGCTCAGCGGCTTCGCCTATATATGTTTTTCCCGTAATGGTAATCTTTTTAAAGAGCCTGCTTGCCTTAGCTGAATAGCCTTGCTCAAAGCATACCTGCTCATAGTCTGCGAAGTAGGTTTGGAGAAGGATGTTGAAGAAGCTATTCGCAAGATTGAAAACGTTACCAGCGTGGACGTCGTATACGGCGAGTACGACGTAATAGCGACAGTAGAGGTTAACGATATTAAGCAGCTCGACAACGTTGTCACGCAGATCAGACGTATAAAGGGAGTTTTAAGAACGATGACGCTCCTCTGCGATTAAATCATATTCTTAAGCCGCCTATTTCTACTCTGGATAAAGAGACCCTCCAAGACTCATAGTCTCTTACGGCGAAGCTCGGCTGCTCCAGAACATTCTCCTTTGAGCGATAAACCAACGTGACCACTGGCCTTCTCCAAAGCCTCTCCTTACTGACCTTAACCTGCTCCAAGATACTCAGCGGCACCTCTAGCCTAATTAATATCCTCCTATTCCTCCTGCCCACGTGCTCCTCGAAGAAAATTCTCTGGCTGGTTAATACGAGCGCGCCCTTTAAAGGCGCTTCAAGAAATGTTGAGCCACCTATGAATTTTGCAGAATCCTCGAAAATCATGTTTTCACCCATCGGGAGCTTCCTTTCGGACATTCTTAGAAGCGGACGGGCTGCTCAGTCTTATGTTTTACTGTCTGTTTAAAACAATGCTCGCGTTTTACACCTGAAAAAGCATATTTATCTCCTGTGCGTATTAAAAAGGGTTGAAAAAAGTTGGGGGAGAAAGATGAAGAGGCTCAGAGGCTTGCCGAGTTGAAACAATACTTGTCTCAAAAGAAGGAGGCGCTTGAGGAAGAGCTTGAGAAGCTTAATAGCGTAATCAGCGTAATAGACGACCTGCTTGCTTCAAAGAGCTTTAAGACAGGCATTGAGGTTATGAAAAAAGCTGAAGAAAAGGCTGAGGCTGAAACAGCACTGCAGAAGCTTGAACTCGTCTATAAAGGGATGAAGGTTGGAGACATGGAGGTCTATCAGACGTATGCTAAGGTCACGCCCCTCCCGGAGCTTAAGCTAAGCACAGTCACCTCTCCTTTCGAAGCATTCCTCATCAGGAAGGTCTTGGAGCCGATGAGGGAGAGGGATATGGAGAGGGCTGCTAAAAACGAGCTTAGGCCGGATCAAATGTTCTCCTATGACGTTATTGAAGAAAGCGGCTTGTTGAAATACATCATCGTAAGAAACTTCAGAGACAGGATTAGGCTTAGAGAACTTGCCAACGCAGTATCCTGGACTTTCTTCACGATGGCTGCTAAGAAGGGCAGCGTACAGGCAGGACTAGAGGAATCCGATCAGGCCTGAGAGGATGTTTCTAAGTCCGGGCACATCTGGAGAAATGTGCTTTGCTCCCGCATTCCTCAGGGTTTCAACGCTCCACAGGCTAGAGGCTACTCCAACAGGTATCGCCCCCGCTTCTCTAGCTGCTATGATGTCTATTGGAGAATCCCCTACGTGAATAGTTCTCTCCGGAGGCGTCTTCATAGCTTCACATGCTTTGACTATAATATCCGGAAAGGGCTTAATCCTCTCAACGTCATCTCTTGTAAAAAAGTGTTTGAAGAAAACGCTCAATCCCGACTTTTCAAGTATTATGCCGGAGGCTTTTCTACAATTGTTCGTGCAAACAACCATGTTGACACCCATGTTACTCAACCATGTAAGCAACCCCGGGACCCCGTTCTTCACAACAGGCTTGTCCGCGGCTTCAAGCTCTAGTGGTTCAATAGCCTCATAGACTCTTCTTCTCAAAGCTCTCAACTGAGATTCGCTAAACCCCTTGTTCCGCATGAATGATACTGCTTCCTCAAGGTTTACTGAAGCAGGTTTGGAGTCTGACAGTATGCTCTTGTCAACACCCATTTCCACGAGTTTCTCGATAACTATTTTCTTAGCCAATGAATAATTGTAATTGAATTCTATAAGTGTCCCGTCGAGATCGAAGATCACCAGTCTAATCATTTCTCTAGGCCTTGGCCTGCTGGACTGAAAGTACTACTCGAGTATCTGTTGTAGCGATCGACTCCACGCCTCTTATTTTCAACACTGTTTTCATCAGCTTCTCAACATCCAGCACGTCTACTCTTATCAAAAGATCTATGTCGCCCGTTAGCTCAATAACCTCCCTAACCTCCTCGATGCTTAAAAGCTTCTGCACAACCCGCTCCCTGTTAAACCCCTTCGCTATCTTCGCTGTCACGAATGCCTGCATTCTGTGAAAAATCTCCGATATTCCTATATATCTTTTTCTTCCCGAATGTTAAATAATGCGTTGTTTTCCTTCAGGCTACTTAGACATGCGGGAGAGTACTATGCGGGTATCCGTTGATTCCACGCCCTTTATTTCAAGTATCTCGTCAACGATTCTTCTTAGGTCGGTTTCTGAAGAAGCAGTGGCCTCTATCAAAAGGTCTATGTCGCCTGTCAACTCGTAAACCTTCTTAACGCCCTTAACCTGTAGAACCTTCTCAATGTTCCCCTGGAAGCTGCTTGAAACCCTTACGAGTATTATCGCATCCAAACCGTGTTATCCATAATAAGCCGCTAAGATAAACCTTTTCCCAATAGTTAAGGTTAAATATATCGCTGACAAGAGGGTCTGGGAGATGAGAAGCGGTGTCCGAAGAGTTTGTTAAGGTTAAAGACCTTAACACCAACTCCAAGCACGTTAACCTTCTCGCCAAGGTGCTCTCCCTCTCAGAGACTAGAGAAGTACCTGCCAGGTACGGAGGTTCGACGAACAGAGTTGCAGAAGCTAGAATAGGAGACGAAACCGGTACAATACTCTTAACGTTATGGAATGAAAACATAGACTTGGTTAAGCCGAACGATGTTATAATGATTAAAAACGGTTACGTCAACGTGTATCGTAGAACCATGAGGCTTAACGTCGGGAAATACGGTTCGATAGAGAAGAGCGATGCCCCTATGGGTGACGTCAACACTTCGAACGACATGTCTGAGAAAGAGGTTGAGGGAGGGTACGGCGGCAGAAGGTTTAACCGTCCGAGGAGGAGGTATTAAGGAACTATCCTAGTTCGAGTCTTCTAACAGCCCCGTTGGGAGAGGTTTCTTCGAACACTATTGCTTGAAAACTGTATATCTTCGTTTTTTTATCCAGCCAGCATTCCGGGGGTAATCCGGCTTTCATACAAGTGTAAGATAGGAATGTCTTAGGCTCCCAGTTCTCTTCGACAGCGACCTGGGGTAGGAGGAGGCCCCGGTTGAAGCCTCTCTCCACTATCAGACCGTCTCTACCTATTTTAATCATGCTTGGAAGCATTCTTCTGTCTTCAACATCTATTAGCCTAGGTGGTGTGAGAACACTGACATCTATAACAATGGAGTTCAGCTCGTCTAGGGTTACTGGAGGGAAACGGGGGTCCTCGACTGCGGCGGCGATCGCTGCCTCGATGAGTGCTGAAATCAACGGTTTAACTGGCTCCGGAAACCCTATGCAGCCCCTTAAATCCCTACGCCCGTGCTCAACGCTGCCGATAATCTTGTTCAGGGTCACGAAGACTCCGCAAGGCTCGTAGAATACTTCGCTCAAATCAGCCGGGGGAGTGTCGACAACGCCTTCTTTCAAATACTTTTCAATAGCCTTCCTCGCAATTTTAACCAATAGTTCGCCTTCTTCTAACGTCAGCTCCATCGAGTAAGTAGCGTGAAACATGTTAAAAGGCTTTACTAATAGAGATTGGGCTACGGTCTGCCTTCAATGGAATCCTTCTTGAAAACGAAGACTCTGATGAATCCAGACAATAGTAGGGTGAACCAGAGCGGCGAGTATACGAAGTATAGGAATGCTAGGCCCCCTAGCTTAAGCCTGTACCCCATCTTCTTAGCAATCCTATAGTACAGGATTGAGAAGACGGTGAACGAGGCCAGTATTGCTATTAGAGTTTTTGTAAAAAACAAAAGTATCTTTACGAAGAGACCGTAAGATAATATTGTTGCAAAAGGTAATAGGCTGGTGAATAACGAGGATAGTGTTAAAATCCCCAGCCATATAATCCTGTCTTCTAATAGAGTGTTCATCAAGATTGTTATCATGAAGGGTGCTAGAGACGGGAGCACTATGAATAGCAAGAGGAGCATTAGGGAAGGTTTTTCAACCATTATCCTTAGCAGGGTGCGCCAATTATCCCTAACCCATACGGCTGCTCCAATACCCCATCGAACACGCTGCTTAAACCATTCTCTCCAGCTGGAGGGGGCGTAATTCACAACGTGGGGGCTCGTTATGAGGTTGAACCTGAGACCGGCGAGGTAGCTTCTAATACCGAGGTCAAAGTCGTCTGGAATCCTATACCTGAATCCGCCAGCCCTCTCATAGGATCTCCTCCATATTGCAAATGCTGCACCGTTAATCCCCAGGCATCTTCCAACCTTCCTAGCCAGCATCAGGCTACCGTAGTTGAAAGACATGAATTCGTAGTCTACTGATTGTGCGAGCAGACCCCTACCGCCCACTTTTTTCATTATCTCACCTATTTCAATACTCCTCATGGATTCTACAATCTTTGAGAGAAAACCTTCCCCCGCTGGGGATACGTCGTCGTCTAGGAATATCAAAAGGTCTCCTGAGGATTGCCTAAAAGCCTCCAGGAGTGCGCTGACCCTTCCAAGCCTGCCGTTTCGAAAGATTGTTTTAACCGGCTGCTTTCTAAGCTCTTCAGCAACATCCGGGAGAGGATTGTCGACGACTACAAGAACCTCCTTGCTTTCATAATCTTCTTCGACAAGCTTCTTAACAAGCTCTACCAAGCGGGGTGAGCCCCGGAAAGACGGAATTATTACCGATACGCTTACACTCATCTTTTTACTTCTCCCATTTTAAAAGAATCTTATTTAAGTATTTAGTTTCTTAGACTGATGGAAAACTTTTCCATCTGGTGGTGGAAATTTGCATTTGCAAACGACATAAATCGATGGTTTTAAGCATTATTGGGCGTGAGGAAGAATGATTAAGAATGTGCTTAAGCTATTTGCATTTGCCACAGTACTATTGATGAGTATTGTTGTAAACCGTTTTATAGAATACTTGTGGCTCTTCTCTACGGGTTTCGATTCAAACGGTCTTTCAAGCCTTTTTACATTGCTCCTAATGATATTCTCCTTCACGCTCCTACTGCCGCTTAAAAAAGAGAATAAAATCAGGATAAGCAGAGTGTTCAAGGAGGTTTTCATCTTCATGCTAATCTGGATCGGTGCATCCTTCTCCCTAGCCCTCCTACGCCAGCCTAAGCATGCCTCCGTAGGCTTGATTCCAGCAATGCTCTATGCATTGCTAAAGCTTGCAAAACCTGGCTTCAATTTAAGGATACTGCTTGAAGAATACTCTGAGGTTCCGCCTGGCAGCACTATAATAATGTGGGTCGCTCCAACACCGAGGGTCTTAATTGCTCAAGGCCTCGGCTTAAGAAGCGTCTTAAAGGTTTTAAAAGGCGAGGCGAGAGTAGTTGTCAATACTCCGGGAGAGGTTTTTTTAAAGTCTTTCAAGAACTTTAGGGTTATCGAGCTTCAGGGGAGCTTGGCTTCTTTCGTAAAAGCAGTGGCGAATAATTGGAACCGTGAGACGGCAATAGTTTGCGAAGCGAAGCTTGGGAAAGGCTTTTTCAAGATGCGGGTTAGAATAGCTTCAGACAATATTCAGGTTCTCAATAACATTGCTAGGTGTTTTTCGAGACTTGAAATAGAGGAGGACGTGAACTGGGCTTTAAAGAAATGGTTATCGTTGAAACCATGCGTTAAGCCGATAGTTTTTTCCGATTACAGGGTTTCACTGCCTCCGGAGATTGTTCCTGAGAAGCTGGTTGTAGTGGGGGATGCTGGGGATACTGATAGGTTTGCGTTTGAAGCATGCTTATCCCAGTTGAGAACTAATTCAAGAATCCTAATTCTCAACGGCGGAGAAGACTCCTTTTTTGAAGAAAAGGTTGGGAAAATGCTCGTAGAAAAGGGTTTCAAGCCTTACAACGGAAACCGGCCTAAGACTTTCAGGACCCGAGGAGGAATGGAAGTTGTTATACTAAAGAAAACTGATTTAAATGGAAGACTTGTTGAGAAAGTTTATTCGAAGCCTCTTGTCGCCGCGTGGTTAAAAGACTCCCCGGAGGATCCTGAGCTGGATTCGCCGCTTAAAATTTTAACATATGCCACGCCAGAACCTAGGTCGTTTTTAGAAGTAGACGGTCTGTTGCTCCTTAATCCTAGTAGAGAGGTCTTGGACAGCTTCTTACCTACGAGGCAGGGTTTTTCGCTTCAAGGTAGGACTGTAATGGTTTCCGCAAGAGGGGTGAAAGTATTCGCATGACTCAGTTTCTCTCGGAGGAGTGTGAAGCTTTCGATCTGACGAATAGGATTGGATTGGCCGGATGGAACTTTAGGAGAGCCCTCGTATCCCTGCTTTCAAGATTCTTCCAAGACTACAGGATAGTCTTGTTCGACTCAAGCGATGAATTCAGTTGTGTCGCGAGAATGAGCGGAGCAAGATATTACAATGTTGCTGAGCACAGCATTAACCCCGTTAAACCACCGTGCTGGGGAACCGTGGAGCAATACATTGAATCCTTAGCGGAGGTGATTGATTATTGCTTTGGAGCTTTCAACATGAAGAGCATTATTACGAAGGCTTTTCTCAACAATCTTTCACCGTCTTCTGAGACCACTATACCGGAGATCGCATCCAAGCTCGATTTCGAAACTCCTGAGGGAGGGCTGTCGATCTACACTCCTCTAGAACCTTTTACTTTCGGAACACTGAGAAGGGTTTTCGGCAGGAGGGAGGAACTGGATTTCAACGAAACGCTGGAGACAGGTATTGTCTTCGACCTTTCAGGCCTTCCAACAGCCTCCTCAAAATCATTCGCCGTCCTTACAATCCTGAATAAGTTGATGTATATGCGGCAGGAGCATCCTACGGTCATCGTGGTGACTTACCCAAGCACAATCTGGCCTAGGATCAGGCGGCGCGACAGTGCTCAGCTCTACGTTGAACAAATCCTCCTAGAGGGGTTGGAGAGAAAAGGCTTCACAATGGTTTTCGCGGAGAAAGCATTCTCAGAACTGTCTGAGAAAATTATACATGAGCTCGACGCAATAGTTTTCTCACCTCCTTCAGAAGCACTCGACCCTTGGAATCCCTGGGGCTCATACTCCGTGTTTGAGAGGGAGATCATGGAGTATCCTGCAGTAGTTTTAAACAGGAGCGGCGAGGCTAAGCCATTTAAGATCCCTGCAAACATCGTTATGAAACCCCTGGACAGGGAGGAGCGCGAGAAGCTTAAACCACATCTCAAAGCCTTTAACGAATTAGATGAGCTTAGGGAGATTCTTGCCGAGGACTATGAGCCTGGGCTGAGAATAATAAATATGGTGAGAGAGCTCGGCGGCAAGGCTGTTTTAAACAAGCTTGTCGACGACATAAGGTCTAAAATAGGGGCTGGCGGGCTCAGGGCACTCGCGACGTTGCTGAGGTACGGGTACTTGAAGCAGGCTCAGGAGAGGGATGAGCAGTATCTTTTTCTCTCAAGGTGAGTGGGGATGAGAAAAATACCTACTGGAATAGGGTCTTTAGACGATCTTACCGGGGGATTGCCCACCGGGGTCTCCAACCTGGTTTACGGCAGTCCTGCAACCGGAAAGACTAGTCTCTCAATGACTCTGACGGCCGAGTCTATTAGGAATGCGAGGGATAAGGATGTTGTCATAGCTGTGTTAACGGAGAACTGGGATATGGAGCGTTTGAAAACAATATGTTTTAAGAAAGGTGTTAAACAGGATGCTTTGAACAGGGTTAAGGCTTACGAGGCAAGCAGCTTCGGCGAGCAGCATAAGATCATAACGGAAGTCGTGCCCAGGGATGTTGAGAAGAACGACTGGACGCCAATCCTGATAATAGTTGATTCCCTTGTCCCACATTATCATGCTCAACTGCTTAACACTCCTCTTCAACACCTTGCTTCGAAAGCCAGGGAGCTCCAAGGCAAGATCTCCCTGGAGATCAATAGCTTGGTTAAGATGGCTACCGGCTATGAGTCACTGCTGGTAGTTACCAGCTGGCGTCGCAGCAGCGCTGGCCGAAGCTTTCAGGAGAAATGGAGGAAAGACGTTGTGGGGGGCTTGAAGGGTAGTGACATCCTAATAGACCCTGAAGCCGGCTTCGGCTCCAGGGAGTTTGACGTCATAGGTGGACAGCACCTTGTCTACATGAGTAAGACGGTCATTAGAATGGTTTCAACGAGCCTCGGGGAGAATATTAAGGCCATTATTCTGGAGAAGGCGCTCTCAAGGCCGACGATGCTATGCTGCCTGGTGAAAATATCTGAAGCTGGTGTTGAAACGCATGAGGGTAAGCCGGCTTCAGTTGGCGAGGTAATTAGGAAAGAGATAATTATTAGGGATTAGAAGCAGGGAAAATAATTATATACCAGTAAAACAATGTCCATTCATGCCGAATAGGAAAATAAGAGTTGCCTTCATAGGAATAGGCAATAGTGCCTCCACCACCATACAGGGCCTTTTCTACTATTCTTCAGGCCGCGGGAAAAATGGCTTGTGGCATCCTGTAGTAGGGGGATACAGCGTTGAAGACATCGAGGTCGTTGCGGCAGTGGACATAGACAGTAGGAAGGTTGGCAAAGACTTGTCTGAAGCAATATTCTCAGAGCCGAATATTGTTGAAAAACGCGTTGAAATACCTAAGACAGGGGTTGTTGTTGAGAAGGGTCTACTGGAGGACGAGCTTAACCCCTACCTCGCATCAACGGTGAAAGTCGTAAAACAGGACAAGAATGGTGTTGTTGAATACTTGAAGAAGAGCCGGGTTGACGTCGTCGTCAATACTATATCCAGCGGCCTAGACAAGTCTTCAATCGCATACGCTGAAGCCGCATGCGAAGCGGGGGCTAGTTTTGTTAACACTACTCCTACGAGTGTTGCGACAAACCCGCATATCTTAGAATTGTTCAAGAAGAGAGGGGTTGTCGTAGTCGGTGATGATCTGATGAGTCAGCTCGGGGGAACTGCGCTCCATAGGGGACTAGTATACTTTTTGAAGTCTAGAGGTATTAAGCCGGTTAGGAGCTACCAGCTTGACGTTGGCGGTGGTCTCGAGACGTTGAACACGATGTACGAAGACCTTAGGGATTTCAAGAAGCAGGTTAAGACTTCTTCCATAGCGGAGGAGATTAACGAGGGCTGGGAGGTTGTTTCCGGGACAACTGACTACGTGGATTTCTTGGGCAACAACAGGGTTACGTACCTGCAGTTTAACGCAACGGGGTTCATGGGCAGCAGCATAGTGATAAACGTAAACCTCAGGTCTAACGACGGCATGAATGCTGGAAACATAATTCTCGACGTCGTCAGGGCTGTGGCGAGGTCTCGGGAAAACGGTTTAAGCGGGAACGTTGATGAGATATCTAACTACGGTTTCAAGAAGACCCTGCAGAGGAAGCGGATACAGGAGGCAACAATGGTCTTTGAATCGAAATATTGCAGGTAGCATGCTGAGGGTTAGCGAGTCTACGTGAGCTTTTTGAAGGGCTCCTATCTGCTTGTCTTATCGATTAAGAAGAGGGTCAGGTTGAAACCCGGCTCACTGGGTAGGGTCGAACTCCCCCCGGGCTGCTATGTTTACGTAGGGTCAGCCAAAGGGCCGGGTGGCTTTGAGAAGAGGGTTTCTAGACACTTGAGAAAGGTTAAGAAGGCCAGGTGGCACATAGACTATTTGACAAGGACTAACGGGGTCAAGGTAGAAAGCGTATTCTATACTTCTCCTGAATACGACGAGCCAATGCTGACTCGCTTCCTATCCTCACTGGGGCTCCACAAGATTGTTAAGGGCTTCGGCACCACTGATCATCCGGACGACTTCTCGCACCTCTTGTTCTCAGAGAAGAGCGTTGGGGGAACCGTTAGGAAAATAGAGTCTGCGATGAGGAGGAGAAGAATCTCTTTCAGACTTTTCAAAAAAAGTTCTTTAAGAAGCCTCCTCCAGTAACTCCAGATGTTTAAAAGGTGGGCGAAGGGAGAGTACGAGATTGAGATAACACTCCGGATTCAAGAAGTCGGGGATCGTCATTCTTTTAAAGCAGTAGAGTGGGGTAATGAATTGATCCCCTTAGAAAAATTTCTAAAAGAGGCTAGAATGGTTTCTCCCTCTAACCCTAAGAGAATGACCTTCAAGGCCAAGGGATTAAGGATGAAATTAAGAATAACCGGGATAGAGATACTGAGGCGAGGCGAAAAATCCATCGACCTCAGGCTGATAGCTGAGAGAGAGTAAAATCCTTAAGAGAAAGGTTCTTTCTTAAAGAAGAATCGTTGGAGAAAGAAGGCGGGGAGCAGCTGGACGCGGAAAGACTCAGAATGATCGGGATTGCTGCAAACATTCATAGAGTTAGGATAATGATGGAATTATCTAAGGGGGAGGGTACGATAACTTCGCTTGCGAGAGCCCTAGGATACTCCAGGCAACTGGTGAAGCACCATCTAGAAACGCTTAGCAGGGGAGGACTTGTTTCCAAGAGGAGACTGGGAAACATGGAGGCCTACAGTATTACTGATAGCGGCAGGCTAATACTTTCCGAAGTATTGAAAATGCATGTGGAAGTTGGGAAGGCTAGTAGCAAGACTTACACGCCGGTTTCCGAGGAGAGTGGGACAAGGCTGAGTATGAAATATGCTCCAGTAATCGTAGGAGCTGTCCCCGTCTTAATCGCTCTTATTAAAGGAATTGCTGGAAACCAGCCTCTGTGGATATTGGGTGGGTTTCTCCTAGGTGTTTTCCTTTACGCGGTTGTTTCTAAGCTCATCCAAGTTCTAACGTAGTGTAGAGCGCTCCCGCCTCGTCCTTAACGATACTGATTAACGCCCCGGGTTTAGTCAGGTTCCCTATTATCACTTTGATCCCTCTCTCAGCCGCGTTAAAACCCTCTTCAATTTTCCTGAAGATTCCTCCTGTCACGTCGCTGACAGTTGACGATGCTTTCAAACTCTTCAACATGCTTCTGTTAAGCCTCGGTATCAGACTCGCATTACTGTCGTGCTTAGGGTCTCCTGTGAAAACGCCGTCGACATCGGTTCCGTAGATTAGCTTGATTGCGTTAAGCTCAGTAGCAAGATGGGCTGCGATCGAGTCTCCGGAGATAATGGTGAATTTTCTATCGGAGTGATCCATTGCTAAGTCTCCGGGCAATAATGGCACTACCCCTAGGTCGAGCATCATTCTAAGCGGCTCTGTGAAAAACTTCTCTAACCTTCCTGAAGAGCAGGTTAAGCAACTTACTGGCGTTACAGGAACCGCTGGAACATTGTAAGAAGCAAGGCTTGAAAGGACTAGCTGTGTAAGCTCATTCATCCTGAGCTTAACCTTTGTTAATCCTATTAGTTGATCCGGGTGGAAGAAGCCTTCTGCGATACGATATTCTGAGGCAACCACGTGGCCATAGGAGCCTCCTCCGTGAACCAGTATGAAAAGATATTCCTCAAGCAACTCGGAAACCTGCCTAGAAACCTCTTCTATAACTTGAATGTTCGGCGTGAAAGGCTTATCCTTCACCGTGATCATGCTTCCGCCAAGCTTCACAACTACTAGAGGCCTCATCTCCTACCTGTTCCTGTAGACAACGTAGTCTGCAAGCTCTAGGAGAAGCATCTTAGCCTTTGAATCCGGGACAACCGTCAGCATCGACTTCGCCTTCTCGGCGAAAAGCCAAGCCTCCTTTACAGCGTTCTCCCTTACCCCTGTTCTCGCGAGAATGCTTAAAGCCTTCTCCAAATCCTCTTCTGAAACATCTTTACTCCTCAACACGTTTAAGAAGAACTGTCTATCGTCTCCGTGCATTCTCTCCAAGCCTTTTAGTATCAACATGTTCCCGAGCTTGTGCTCAATAATATCCTTCCCAACCTGCTTACCGGTTTCTGAAGCGGAACCGAACAGGTCTAGAAGGTCGTCGACTATCTGGAAGGATATTCCAAGGTTTAAGCCAAATTCTCTAAACGCTTCAACAACCTTCTCCTCAGCGCCAGCCTCCACCGCCCCCATCATCGCACTTGCCTCGTATAGCGATGAGGTTTTCCTCGTTATCATATCAACATAGTCTTCGAAGCTCACGCTCATCCTCCTATGTTCGGCGACGTAGGGCTCGTCGTCCCTGCCGAACTGTTCGAAGAGGACGTCGAGACGCTCGCCTTCAACAAGCCTCATTATGTAAGAGTCGATTATGGAAAGAAGCCTCTTGCTGTTCTCCGATTTCAGGAGGAGTTCTGAAATAACCTCCCTGTACTGAACTGCCGCGAGCAGGGCCATTGTTAATCCATATTTTTTCCAAAGGGTTGGTCTCCCCCTCCTAACCTGGCCATGGTCGATAATATCGTCTATGATTAAAGTGTAGTTATGGACAAGCTCGATTGCTGCTGCAGCGTTAAGAGCGTTCTCGGGCTTCCCGCCAGCCGCCTCGCAGCTCAAGAGGACTACTGCCGGCCTAATCCTCTTTCCACCTGCTTTAATAGGGTATATGAGGACTTCTTGAAATTCTGGCGAAGCACTTTCTGAAAGCGCCTCATAAATCACTGGATCGACTTCTCTAGCAATTTCTTCAAGCGCTTCAACGAGGTTCGATGCACTCTTCAATATGGGGTTTAACCCTTTGACGAATATTTAAAGGCTACTAGAATCTGTTCAGCTAAGCTTTTAACCTGTTGAATCAGGCTTGTTGAGAAATGAATATTGCTGTAGTAACCTCAGGGGGAGATGCTCCCGGCATGAATGCTGCGATTAGGGCAGTGGTTCGAGCTGCTTCAGGCCAGGGCTTCAGAGTATTGGGCGTTGAAAAAGGCTTCTTAGGATTAATAGAGAACTTGTTTAAACCATTGACGCCCAGAGACGTCAGCGGAATAATAAACACCGGCGGGAGCATTCTCAAGTCGAGTAGGTGTGAACTCTTCAAGACACCGGAGGGGTTGAAGAAGGCTTCTGAGAACCTTAAGTCTCAAAAAGTTGATTGGGTGATTGCCATGGGTGGAGACGGGTCGATGAGAGGGGCTGCGAGCCTCAGTGAAGCAAGCGGAATACCCGTAACAGTCATAGCTTCCTCAATCGACAACGATATCGCTGGAATAGATGAGACCATAGGCTTCGACAGCGCTGTGAACACTGCTGTAGAAGCTATAGACAAGATTAGGGATACTGCAGTAACATACGATAGGGTTTTCATCGTCGAAGTAATGGGTAGGAGCCGCGGATTCCTCGCGGTGGAAGTTGCCCTAGCATCAGGCGCGGAGTTCGCCATAATCCCCGAGTATTCAATCACCATCGAGGAGATTGCTAAGAGGATAAGGCAAATGGGCGAGATAGGTAAGAAGTCCAGCATAATAGTAAAAGCAGAAGGTTCTTTAGGAGATCCCTTTGAAATGGCTTCTAGAATAAGGGGGTTAACGGGCTACGATTTGAGAGTGACTGTCTTAGGCTATATTCAGAGAGGAGGGGTGCCGACTGCAAGGTCTAGAAACTTGGCATGCCTATTCGGAAGCTACGCTGTTGAATTAGTGGTGGAGGGTAAGGAGAATAGGCTTGTGGGCCTTAAGGATGGTCGCGTGGTGGATGCGGATATCGAAGAATCTTGTAAACGTGTTAAAGAGATTGATGAGAAGAAATACCGGCTGGTAAACATATTGGCGATTTAAATACGGCGCTTGTTTACCCTTCGTAAAACCTATTTATATATGGCTGAGGAACGCTTTTTTGAAAGCATTAGATGCGTGACCAGAAATCTGAGGAGGTCGTTGCGTACAGGATTAATGTTAACGGCATAGTGCAGGGTGTGGGGTATAGGCCGTTTGTATACCGTGTTGCCACTGAGCTTGGTTTGAACGGTTTTGTCCTTAACTCTGGCAGTGGGGTAATAGTCGAGATTGAGGGCAGGCATGAGGATTGCTTAAGGTTCATAGAGAGGATTAAGGAGGAGAAGCCACCGAGAGCCGTTGTTAAAACTCTCTCCTATGAGGAGGTTCCTGCGAAAGGATATGTTGGATTCAGGGTTGAGCAGACTATTAGCGAAGAAGTTGAGACGCTCTGCCCGCCTGACGTCGCTGTGTGCCAAGACTGTTTGAATGAGCTTTTCACACCAAGTAATAGAAGGCATCTCTACCCCTTCATAAACTGCATAAACTGCGGCCCGAGGTTTACAATACTTGAAAAGCTCCCCTACGACAGAATTAACACGACCATGAGGGTTTTCAAAATGTGCAGGGAGTGTGAAAGAGAGTACTCTGATCCTTTGAACAGGAGGTTTAAGGCTGAGCCTAATGCTTGCTGGGAATGCGGCCCCCGCGTTAAGCTTTATCGCAATGGTAAGCCGTTGAAAGTTGCTGATCCTATTTCTGAGGCTGCGAGGCTGATAAACGAGGGGTTCATAGTCGCGGTCAAGGGCTACGGGGGTTTCCATCTGGCTTGCGACGCAACGCGACGGGACACCGTGTTAGAGTTGAGGAGGAGGAAGAAAAGAGGCAACAAACCTTTCGCGATAATGGTTAAGAATATTGAGGAGGCTGAGAAGATTGTTGAGCTCAACGATTCTGAGAGAAAATGGCTCCTACACTATTCTGCTCCAATAATTCTCGCGAGGAGGAGAGAGCCTAACCCCGTTGTAGAAGAAGTCGCCCCCGGAATGAGGTACCTAGGAGTGTTCCTGCCATATACTCCGATACACCACATTCTCATGAGGAAGGTTAAGCCTCCGGCAATAGTTTTAACGAGCGGGAACGTTTCCGAGGAGCCAATAATCTTCAGGGATAAGGAGGCTTTTGAAAAGCTTGGTGAAATGGCTGACTACGTTTTGACTTATAATCGGAGGATAGTCAACTTTGCAGACGATTCTGTCGGCTTCGTCCAAGACGGTGTTCTAAGGCTGGTGAGGAGAAGCAGGGGCTTCGTTCCTGAACCTGTTGAGGTCGATATGGATATAGATGGCGTGCTAGCGATGGGCGCTGACCTTAACAATACCTTCTCGATAGTGAAGAAGGGGAGAGTATTCATCAGTCAGTACATGGGTGATCTTGAAAACATTTTCATCAGGAAAAGGTATGTGGAAGCTATAAGAGGCTTGCAGCTTCTCCTAAACCTCGACTACAATACTGTTGCCTACGACCCTCATCCGGCTTACTATTCTTCTCAAATAGGTTTTTCATTGAAGGGTAGGAAGATTCCTGTTCAACATCATTATGCTCACGTGCTTTCAGCAATGGCTGAAAACAGGATTCTGAAGCAGGATGCTCTAGGCATAGCTTTCGACGGCACCGGATACGGAGACGATGGAAGCCTATGGGGCTCAGAGCTTATCGTAGTTAGGGACGGGGAATATTTTAGAAGGGGGCATTTGAAATACGTCCCAATGCCCGGCGGAGAGAAGGCTGTTACGGAGCCTGCGAGAATGGCCTTCAGCTACTTATACGATGCGCTTGGAGATGATGCGTTGAAAATCGACATTGGAATAAGCGACAAGACTAAGGCGATTTTGAGAAACATGATCGCGAAAAGGATTAATACCCCACTGACTTGCGGCTTAGGAAGATTGTTTGACGCAGTCTCAGCTCTCCTTAGGATATGTTTGAAGAGGACTTTTGAGGGCGAGCCTGCCATGATGCTTGAAATGGTTGCTACCGGCGACGTTGACGGAAGCTACCCGTTCAACATAATTGGAGGAAACGAGTATATTGTCGATACTGCGCCAATAATCACTTCCATGGTTGAAGACTTGAAGAAAAACGTCCCCGTTGGTAGGATAAGCATGCGTTTCCACGAGACCGTTGCAAGGTTTACGATAGAACTTGTTGAAGCAATAAGGCTTGAAGAAGATGTTAGGAATATCGTTCTAAGCGGAGGCGTCTTCCAGAACAGGATACTCTCATCAAGGATAAAAAGGCTTATGGAAGAGCGTGGTCTGAAAGTCTTCTTCAACAATCTCGTACCTACTAACGATGGTGGAATCTCCCTAGGGCAAGCAGTAGCCGTAGGCTTCAGGGCGGGTGGTTGACTTGTGCCTAGGCATACCGGGGAAGGTTGAGGAGATAAGGGGTGACGAGGCGATAGTATCATTCGGCGGCGCAAGGAGGCTTGTGAGGCTCGACCTCGTCGACAACGTCTCCGTCGGAGACTACGTTATCGTCCACGCTGGGTTCGCCATAGAGGTTCTCGACCAGGATTCCGCAATAAGCATGCTGGAAGCATTGAGGGAGGCTTTCCAAGGTTGAGGTTCCTCCAAGAGTATAGGGATGGGGAGCTGGTTAGAAGAATAGCCGTTAAGTCAAACCTCCTACTGGAGAAGCTTGGCAGAGAGGTTAAGATAATGGAGGTCTGTGGAACGCATACTATGGCTATTGCTAGACACGGCTTGAGAAGCCTTTTCAAAAGCAATCTTGACCTTCTCTCCGGCCCAGGCTGCCCAGTCTGCGTGACGCCTAACAGCGGTTTCTCCCTAGTTTTCCAAGCGGCGGAATCAGGTTTAACGGTTACGACCTTCGGAGACTTGATGAGGGTTCCTTTGAACGGCAAGACCCTTCTAGACCTTAAGAGTGAGGGGCGGGATGTGAGAGTAGTCTACTCCCCCTATGATTCTCTCCAGATGGCCTTGGAGGAGCCGGATAAGGAGTTCGTAATGGCTGGCATCGGGTTTGAAACAACATCGCCCCTCTTCGCGTCAGTAATTCTAGAGTGTAAGAGAAGGGGTTTGAAAAATCTGAAGCTGATAAGCCTCTTCAAAACAATGCCTCCTGCACTAGACTGCCTGCTTGGCTCCAAGGACCTTGAGATAGACGGCGTAATCCTCCCGGGCCATGTGAGCACGATAATAGGCGTTAAGCCTTATGTTGAAATATTTAAGAAGCATGGTGTTCCCGCGGTAGTGTCGGGCTTCGAGCCCGTCGACATAGTTGAATCCATATACATGATTCTGAGACAGATTGTTGAGGGTAGAAGCGAGGTTGAGAACGAGTATGTGAGGACTGTGAGGTACGAGGGTAACGTTAAGGCAGCCAACCTTATCCGTTGGGTTTTTAAACCTGTTGACGCCGAGTGGCGTGGCCTAGGTGTGATAGCTGGAAGCGGCTTAGCATTGAGGGATGATTTTAAAGACTTAGACGCCGTGGAGGAGCATTGTCTGAAACAGGTGGAGGTAGAAGAGCCATCTGGATGCTTGTGTGGAGAAGTGATAAGGGGCAGTAGGAAGCCCACGGACTGCAAGCTCTACCGGAGAGTCTGTAATCCTAATAATCCAGTGGGGCCCTGCATGGTTTCCTCCGAGGGGACGTGCGCCGCTTACTACTATGCGGGGGTCGAGTAGTTGCGCGGCAAGATAGTTCTCGAACACGGTGCCGGCGGGAGGCTTATGCACGAGCTTGTCGAAGACATATCGCGCAGGCTCAACGCTCCCAGGAGGGGGGTTGACAAGGCTATCATCAAGACGAATACTGGCAGAATAGCTTTTACAACGGATTCCTTCGTGATGAAGCCTCCTGTGGTGAAGGGTTGCGACATAGGGATGCTCTCGGTAAACGGGACTGTCAATGATCTCGTTACGATGGGGGCTAAACCAGAGTATCTAAGCCTCTCCCTAATAATTGAAGAAGGATTGGAGACGGATTTCACGATGAGGATAATTGAGAGCATAGGGAGGGCTGCGGATAAGGCGGGTGTTAAAATAGTTACTGGAGATGTTAAGGTTGTTGAAAAAGGTGGTTGCGACAAGATTTTCATAAACACCTCCGGCATAGGCAGGGTCTACAAGGGTGTTAAAGTATCGACTTTAAACGCTAAACCGGGGGACGCGGTCATAGTAACAGGTAGCATCGGTGACCATGGTGCGGCAGTGCTTGCTGCAAGAGGGGAGTTTCAGCTTGAAGCCGATGTTTCTAGCGATTGCGCTCCCCTTAACAGTGTTCTCGAAGCCCTCGTAAGGAAAAAGACGCCGCTTCACGCCTTAATAGACCCTACGAGAGGGGGCTTAGCCACTTCCCTAAACGAGGTCGCGGAATCGTCTCGTGTTGCGATAGAGATTGAGGAAGAATCTGTGCCTGTGAGGGAGGAGGTTCTAGGGTTCTGCGAGGTCCTTGGCATAGAGCCCTTCTACCTTGGGTGTGAAGGTAGACTAGTAATATTCGTCCCACAATCCTACGCGGATGAGGCCGTCAGGATTTTAAGAGCCCTGGATGTTAGCATGGATGCGCGCGTAATAGGGCGCGTAGTAGACAGGTCGAAAAAGGGAGAGGTCAGGATTAGGACGAGGGCTGGAGGCTTGAGGAGCCTCCCAATGCTTCAAGGAATACCTCTCCCCAGAATATGTTAGTGTTTAAACGTAATAATACTGGATTACAGCCCGACGCCTACGCTTCCTGAAGAAGGGTGCAACGACTACGCCCGCTAGGAATCCGCCGATATGAGCCCAGTAGGCTATGCCACTGTAGCCTGGGAGCATGCTTTCTAAAAGCTGTAGGAGAAACCAGAAGCCTAAATAGACAACAGCTGGGAGCCTCGCCATGAAGAACCTGTAGAAAACCCTGACTCTCGCAAGGGGGAACATAACCATATAGGCTCCCATTACTCCAGATATGGCTCCCGAGGCCCCTATGGCTGGGATTGGGGAGGAAGGGTCTATCATGAAGTGAGCTAGGTCAGCAACTATTCCGAATACTATGTAAAAGAGCAGGAACTTGCCGTGGCCCATCCTGTCCTCCACATTGTCGCCGAAAACGTATAGGAAGAACATGTTGCCAAGGAGGTGCATGATGTCTGCGTGTAGAAACATCGACGTTAACATTCTGAAAAAACCGTCTAAAGGATTGATCGTAAACAGCCTCGGTACAAACCCGTAGCGAAGTATCGTAAGCTCATAAGCCCACGGGTCTGAGGATTCTAACAGGAAAACGCCGACGTTAATACCTATCAACATGTAGACAATAATCGGATGCGTGTAACGTTCAGCCTCGTCTCCCGCCGGAAACATTTTCAAACAGTAGTTTCAGGCTTGTTTAAAAAGTTAAAAAGACAAACTTAAAAGCCGCTTCGAAAAGCCCTTCAACAAAGAGTTTGGGTAGAGCCGAAGAAAAAAGAATACTGAAAGCACAGCTGTTATCCACGTGTTTAATAGGCTCTGTAATGCTTTTCGAAATTTCAGCAGGCCTGCTCACTAATAGCTTGGCGATCTTGGGAGACGGGATCCACGCCTTGTACGATTTCATAATAACAGGAATGCTCTTAATAACGTACCGGGTTAGCATTAGGCCCGCGGATGAGAGTCACACGTATGGCCACAGTAGGGTGAAGACGCTCGGAGCCTTCGCAAGCGGAGTCGCTTTCCTGTATCTCGTCGCCTACCTTTTCCTGAAGAGTATCGACCGTCTCGCCAACCCGTCGCAAGTATACCTTAATCCGGTAGGCTTCGTAGCGTTAGCATATACGCTTGGGGTAGACGCTGCGAGAATAACGACTCTTTCAAAAGCTTCTCGAAGCGAGGCGAGTGTGAAAGCAGGCCTATTACACTCGCTCGCAGACTTCTTCGACACCATGGTGGCTATCATCGGCTTCTCTTTCGCAGGCTTCTTCAAAATAGCGTATGCTGATGCTGTAGCCGGGCTAGTGCTCTCCGCCCTTATGGCCTACTTGGGGGTTAGACTGCTTTACGAAACAGGTATGGAGCTCACAGATACTGTCCCGCCCACCTTGGTTAGGAGGATCAGGAGTATCATCGAGGAAGAGTATGGTGCCGAAAACATCCAGTATCTTAACACTAGGAGGGTTGATAGGAGGACATACGTTGACGTGGGTGTGCTTGTTCCCGTAGATAGTAGCTTCTCAAACATACGCCATTCTGTGAAGAAGGTGGAGAATGGGATTTCCGAGGCGCTGGGCAGTGAGGCTATTGTTAGAATTCAAACAATGCCCAAGGGGTCTACTGACCTCTACGGACGGGTGAAGGATTCCGCACTGAGCGTTAAAGGCGTTTTAAACGTTCACGAGATATTTGTCTCGAAATCATGCGGGAAACTTTTGGTATCGCTGCACGTGGAGGTCCCGAGCAGCATGAGCCTCTCAGAAGCGCATAGAATTGCTGACGAGGTTGAGAAGAATATCTTGAACAATGTTGAAAACGTGGGTAGCGTAATGGTCCACTTGGAGACAGCTGGCTTGCCAGTGACGCATGTGGAGACTGTTGACTTAAACTCTTCGCTCTATCCTAAGGTTAAGGAGGTTATTGAGAAAGAGGCTGATCGTTTTAAAAGAATTAGAGAGGTGAGGAGAATATTAGCATTCAAAGACCCTAATGGCTTGAAGAGGATTGAGCTGACAGTAAGCATGGATGGGGAGACTAGTATTGCGGAGGTGCATAAGACAGCTTCATACTTGGAGGATTCTGTTAAGAAAAGGCTTGGAGGAAAAGTTGAAGTAATTGTTCACGCTGAGCCTCAACGCTAATCAGGCTAAAGCTTTTATCTCTCCGGGAAATGTTTCTTCATAGTGGAAATGGTTGGGAGAAGCATGATTATTGAAGAGGTTAAGACTGAATCTGAAAAACCAATCATACTCGAGGGGCTTCCCGATATTGGTCTTGTTGGAACAATATCTTTAAGCCACTACCTTGTAAAGCTCGGCTTCAAGAGAACAGGCTACTTGGAGACGGATGATTTCCCGCCGATGCTCGTTATAAGAGACGGGAAGATCAGGGATATTTTCGAAATATACTACAAGGATAATGTTTACATAATAAGGTCTGAGCTTCCAATCCCCCAGAAGGGCCTCTACGAGATAGTTGATGAAGTGGTTAACTGGGTTAAGGCTAAGAACCCAAGGGTCTTCCTAAGCCTAGGCGGAATACCTGACCCCTATAGGATAGACGTGACTGACCCGAAGGTTTACGCGGTGCCGACGAACGAGGAGGCGTTATCCATCCTGTCTAATATGAAGGGTGTTGAACTGCTGAACGACGGATTCATCTTCGGCCCCAAGGCCCTTATTCTGAGGAAGCTGGAGAAGCTTGGAATCACCGGCATAGGGTTGTTCGTCCAATCCTACCTTAATTACCCCGACCCCGGTTCAGCGGCGAAAATGCTAACGATACTTCCGCAAATAGGCTTGGAGAAGGTTGAGGTAGACTCGCTAATCGCCTCGGCTGAGGAGGTTAGGATGCAGTACAGGGAGCTGATGAGGAGGACTGACGACGAGATAAGGAGGATGAGGCAGGTCCAGCCTATTACGGAGCACCTTGTCTAGGAGGTGGTTGTGATGGAGGATGTTGAGAGGATGATGGAGGA
>Ga0105158_1000305_pt1 | contig 21594 bp, 24 predicted proteins | sample LHCtaG_FD_81567 | JGI IMG/M metagenome (GOLD analysis project Ga0105158, IMG submission 81567) | Hot spring microbial communities from Little Hot Creek, USA to study Microbial Dark Matter (Phase II) - LHC4sed_matched | ecosystem: Environmental > Aquatic > Thermal springs > Hot (42-90C) >...
ACATCGGTCACGAGAACCCTAAACAAAAAGTAAACCCCCTATGGTTCAACGAGCACTTTTATCGCTTCTCCTCTCTCAGCGAGACTGAACGCCTCTAGCCCTTTCTCTAACGGGTATTTTCCAGATATCAGTGGTTTAACATTCACTAAGTCTTGTGATATCAGGCGAAGTGCTGGCTGAAATGGGCCACACCTTGAACCCACGATCGAAACTTCATCCACCACGATGGAAGAGTAATCTATGCTTGCCGCGCTGTGATAGGTGCTTTTAGCTATTAATATTCCTGTCGGCTTCAAAAGTTGCTTTGCCAAGATGAATCCTTCAGGTCGCCCGGTACACTCCACGACGAGATCAGCCTTCTTCTTAGGTGGATTTACGTGCTGCGTGGTTTCAATGTCAAGAGCTTCAGCCACGCGCATTTTTTCAGGATGCTTCCCTATGAGAACTGTTTCACAACCAAGGAGACGTATAACCTGCGATGCAAGGAGGCCAAGCTTTCCATCGCCTAAGATATAAACCGTCCACTCCGGCTTAATGTGGACTTGTGACGTCATTTCGAGGCATGCGGCTAGGGGCTCCGTGAAAACCGCTTCTTCGTCTTCGACGTTGCCGGGAACCTTGTGAAGGTTTCCCTCAGGAGTCAGGACGAACTCTGCGAAGCAGCCATCAATTCCGGCGATGCCGAGAACCTTCCTATTTGGACAATGCCGCTCCATCCCGCTCCTGCAAACTTCGCAACTTCCACATGGAATGTTTATCTCGGAAACCACCCGCTCACCTATGAGGCTTGGGTCAGATGCCTCCTCTACAATCCCGACGAACTCATGCCCTAACACGCCCTTAAAGGACATGTAGCCACGCGTTATCTCAATATCGGTTCTACATATGCCCGCCAGCTTTACTCTGACTAGCGCCCAGCCGGGCTTAACATCGCTTAGATGGTAATCCTCTAGGTAGCTTAACATCTTACCATCGAAAAAGAGCGCCTTCAAAGGAAACCCCCGCCTTCTCTCGTTAAGGACAAGGCATACTGGTAGTTGGCTTCAATGTTCGTCATGGCACCGCGAATAACAACTTCCCCATGCCCCGGAAGAAGAATCTCGATATCAAGCTCCAAGAGACGGGCGAGGGAGGAAATAAGCGCCCTTAAGCTACCTCCGGGTAAGTCGAACCGCCCTATTCCATAAGCGAAGACGGTGTCACCCGAGAAGAGAACCTTGCGGTCTGCGTCGTATAGGCATATGGCGCCGGGCGAGTGTCCAGGCGTATATATGACTTTTAGCTCACATCCCTCAACCCTCACTACGTCCCCATCAGAGAGCAGCCTCCTAGGAATGATGCCTCCAAGCTTTAGAAAACGTGCATCAGCTTCATGAATCATAACTTCCGGCTCTGAGATCTCAAGGAAACTTGGAACTCCGCCTGCATGGTCGGGGTGAGCGTGAGTTATAATTATCTTGCCAACCCTCCGTGGGTCGACCCCTTTACTTCTCATTTCCCTGAAAATATACTTCCTTCCAGCGTTTGGACCACCAGCGTCGATGAGGGTTAGTTCACTCTCGCCGATCACATAAACGTTAGAGGAAAAGAACCGCTCAGGTATAAGCTGAATGTTTCTACAGATCTCCATGACTCCACCATCCAACAACGTCAACAATCTAGGCTTCAATATACTTCAAAAATAAATTATTCTTTCGTTTCGGTAAGCATCAATAATCTTAGCCCTTAAATGAATTAAACGAACTTAACATAAATGAAAAGTTCTTTTTCACACGCGTATAGTTTTACGGCACCATTAGTTCCCCTTTTATCGCTCCCTTCACTGGAAAGGCTGGTTAAGTAAAGAGAATGCGCTCCGACTTGCTTATATCGTGCCTCGGTATTCTGGGGACGTCGGGCACCCTGAACAATTGTTCTTCTGATAATAAATGCATGAAATGCATCTTGCTCCACAAGGCGGCGAGTCTCTAAGCATTTTTTCTACTCTTATAGGGAGGTGTGGCATGTAGTGGACGTCGTCTAAGCTTTGTAGTTCTGCATCGACAACTCCATTTTGCTTTTTCACAGCGTCAAGTAACCCGTTGAGTGCTCCATTCGTCTCTCCGAAAACTAACATGAATATTTTCGAAGTCTCGTTTCTCCGGGTGAACGCCGCGATAACCTTGGGGCAATCTTCGAAGTGTGTGATGAACCTTGTAAATGAATTTGGGTCGTCGACGTTGACGCTAATAAAAGCCAGCTGGAGATTCAAGGCTGACTTGTTGAGCATCGCAGTTATGTTAACGATGTTCCTCTCCACGAGCTTAGCCACCCTCTTTTTAACACCCATACTGGTAAATCCTATGAACTTGCTAAGCTCAACTAGCTTCGATCTTCCGTTTTCCCGTAATATGGCGATTATTTTCCTATCGATATCGTCTAGGACTTTTTCTTGCAAAACCGCTCACTTCCATCTTTTTATGGTCTTTATTGTTCAGCGAGATGAAGGAGCTCTTCTCGAGGAGTTCCACAAAGTTTATCAATTAAACGGTAACTTAATAACCTTGCGTTGTCCCCTTCTTAAGGGACGTGGGGGAGGACCCTGAGGAAGTATTAATATCTACTGAGAAAATGGTAGATGTTAATATTTTTTATATTTTCTTTAAATAAGAAGGAGTGATGAGTAAAGCTTTTTAATAAGAAACGCACTGTATATATTCTGGAGCACCTCCTTTGTTACTGAGGAGGCGGTGGATAATTTGTTGTCATCTCAAAAAACTTGCGACGAAGAGCTCCTTGAAGCGCTCGTTAAGGAAATAAGCGGAGAAAGCGCATACGAGGTTGTTAAAGTTCTTTTAAATGCCAATAAGGAGATAACCGACGAGGAGATCGCTAACAAGCTTAATATGCTGCTCAACGCGGTCAGAAAAGTGCTTTACAGGATGTATGAGGAGAGGCTTGCCTCTTACAGACGTACAAGAGATGCAAACACAGGCTGGTTTATATATTACTGGAAGATAAGGCCGGACAAGGTTCGAGAAGCAGTGATCAGGAGGAAGCGTGAGGTCTACCTGAGGCTGAGTGAAAGGCTCAAGTTTGAGAAGGAAAACATGCTGTTTCACTGCGGGAATCCGAATTGCCAGCGCTTAACATTCGACGAGGCGATGGAGACAGAATTCAAATGCCCAAATTGCGGGGAGAAGCTAAAGTACCAAGACAATACTGAAAGCATCAGGGTCTTAGAAGAGAAACTTCAAGAGCTTGAGGCTGAGCTCAGGGAGCTCGAAAAGCGTTGCGAGGAATCCCTACTCGAAAGGAGTGTATTGGAATCTTACTAGAAGCCGGAACACCGGAAAAGGTGATCAAGCACTGCATAGCGGTTTCACGCTATGCACTTTGTCTTGCCAAGAAAGCAGCTGGCAAAGGAAATAACATAAATATCAAGTTAGTAGAAGCTGGAAGCCTTCTCCACGACATAGGACGATCGAAGACGCATGGCGTAGAGCATGGGGTCGTCGGGGCGGAGATAATCCGCGGTCTCGGATTTCCTGAAGAGCTGGCTTTGATTGTTGAAAGACATGTGGGCGCCGGCATACCTAAAAGTGAAGCTGAATCACTTGGGCTACCTCCAAAAGACTACTTGCCGTTAACACCTGAGGAAAAAATAGTTGCTCATGCCGATAATCTAACATTTGGTACGAGATACGTTACAATGGAGAAAGTCCTAGAAAGATTTAAGAGTGAACTTGGGATCGAGAGTCCGGCTGTGAAGCGTCTCGTTAAGCTTCAAAAGGACGTCGAGGAGCTTATTGATCCATGACGTGCACTATCACTCTTCTCGAAAAAGTCTACGGGACGGATCACTCTCAAGGAATTAAGGCGGCGTACACGCTTCTGAGGAGCGAGGTTTCAGGACTTAACGTGAAAGTGAAGGACGTATCCTTAGATAATAGTGGCAGACTTGTGGTCGTGCTTGAAGGAGAAGACAAGGAAGCTGCTAAGAACTTTTTAGCTGAAAAGCATGGATGCATACGGGGTTTCAACGAGCTCGAAGAAGGAAAAACTTATAGGGGGCGCGTTGTAAGCCCACTAAGCTACGGTTACGGTTTCTACGTTGACGTCGGCGTCGTATATCCAAAACCGAAAGACGCTCTGGTACCTCTCTACAAGCTGAGAAAGCAACTTGTTAATGAACGCAGGATCCCCCTCAGAACAATAGTTAACTCGTATTGCTTCATCGATAACTTGCCTCTAAAGGTTAGAGTTGTGAAGGTTGAAACAGGATTAGGCAAAATAGAAGCTGAATTAAGCGGGGAGGAGCTTGCGAGGCTGAACGAATGGGTCAAAAGCAGGCTTGACCATGTGGTTGTGTGCGGCGCAACACGCCAAGAAGTTAGGCGTGCAATAATTCAGTCGGGGCACCTAAGAGACATTGTTTCGCTGGAACGCCTCGGGTTAATGGAGCACGCCATCATATGCAAGTACGGAACAGATGCACCGGGCATAATAGCTGAAATCGGAGAACAGTTAAAAAACGCCACACTCAAAGCATTTATCCCGAAAAAAGTAAGAGATCTATTGTCGTACTCAGCCGCAATCGGGAAATAGTTAATCGCTGTGTGATTAGTAAACACCTATTTTACATCGAGAGCCAGTTAAGGAAGTTCATGCTGGCTTATATTTTGTTTAACCTTGCAAGGGAGACGTTTATGTCCTTTCTTATTTATACTTGCCTTTCATACTTCGCTTAATTCACCTGTTTGAGTGGCTTCATGACCCTGCCTCCCAATAGAGATTACCTTCTTCCCTGAAGTGGAAGGAATCACTCTAAGCTTCGCGTCATCGAAGTTCAAGTAGAATTCTTTTCCCTCGAAGTAATGATCTAAGAAGACGGCTAAAGCCGCTATTTCCGAGTGAGGCTGATTGGTTATCGACACGTTGTATGTTGCCATGGAGTAAACCTCACGTGGAACCTTGGCACCGCCAACAATCACCATGACGTCCTTGTTAAGCGACTTGATTTCTCCTATAACCTCTGGAAGCGGGACTCCATACATTGTAAGGTGAACCACAATTCCCCCACTCGTGATCCACTCCTTAATTATACTATGCCATCCCCCTCCAAAGTGGACCTTGAACTTACCCCCAAACCTATTAACCACATCTTCGACTTTCCTCTGAACATTAACATCCTCCTGCTCTGGGAAAATTATTTCTGACGCCCCGAAGGCCCGGGCTACGAGAGCCAAGTGGGTTGAAACACGTTCATCCCTCACTAATCTATGACCTAGCCTAAGAACAACCACTCTTGCTCCGTCCAAGCCCTAGACCCTCCAATAATTGGAGAACTTCAGGGAGTTGGCGATAGGTTCCAACGTTAATCCTTTAACTGAACTACATCTCCCAGCGTGAGGCTTCTTTTCCTCGTAGTCGTTGAAACGTTAGTTGCAGTTTCTGAACCGTAAAGCCTGATCTTTAACACCCTTTCAAGTTTAACCGCCAATTGTTTTGCGGGCTCCATCCTCCCTGCCTCTACCCTCTTTATAACTGAAAGCTTTTCTTTAACGAGCTTTGCAAGCTCTTCCTGTGAGAACCCCATTTTCTCCCTAGCTTCCCTGATGAGGTTTCCATATCCCTCAACTAGCTCTTCCTCAGCTTCAACCCGGGCAGAGGTAGGTGTCTTCATGTGAATCATGGTTTTTCCCTCTTGGGGAACTACCTGGGACACTTTTCTTGGGGAACGTGACCAGGTTGCTGGAGTTACACCAAACTTGGCGCACTCTTCACAAACGTTCATTGTAGCTCCTTCAATAATTACTTTTAGAGGTGATCCACGTATTCTTCGCCCACAAACCTCGCAGCTCAAAGTTAACCCCCACGAAAGGATTACTATAAAGGAAATATTAAAACTTCTCTTCAGATGATTCACTTCTCAGTTTAGCAATTAACGTAGCCGTCTGAAATAATGATTCTAACATAGGAAGGCTAATAAGACCAACTTAATAACTGTCTTAATGCCCAATCACCGTTCTACGGAAAGTATAATTACCATGTCCCCTAATTTTTATAATTTGGGGAGGTTGTGTACTGTGCCAAGTTCCGCCGAAAACGGGGAAAAATATGAGGAAAAATACGAAGATGTATTGGCGTATGCACGTGACATCGAAAAGAAACTCTACAAGCTTGACGCCGAAAGGATGAGGCTCTATCAGGAAGTAGTCCAGCTCAGAAGGGAGCTGGAGGCTCTCAAGCAACCCCCCCTCATCTCAGCCACTGTGCTTGAAATGTTGGAGGATGGAAGAGTTATCGTTAGAAGCTCCACGGGCCCCAACTTCGTAGTTTACGCTTCAAGCGAGATTCCGAGAGAGAAACTTGTCCCCGGGGCTCACGTCGCCCTAAGTCAGAAAACATTCGCCATAGTTGAAGTCCTACCTACACCTGAAGACCCCTTTGTGAAAGGCATGGAAGTTGAGGAAGTCCCATCCGTAACCTACGCCGACATAGGCGGGTTAAAGGAACAGATCGTGGAAGTGAGGGAAACCGTTGAGCTACCCCTCCTGCGCCCTGATCTCTTCGAAGAAGTTGGAATAGAACCCCCGAAGGGCGTGCTTTTATGTGGCCCTCCTGGTACAGGAAAGACCCTGCTGGCTAGGGCTGTAGCTCACGAAACCAAGGCCACGTTCATAAGAATAGTGGGCTCTGAGCTCGTCCAGAAATTCATAGGTGAGGGGGCACGAATAGTCAGGGAAGTATTCCAGCTTGCCAAGAAAAAAGCGCCGAGCATAGTGTTCTGCGATGAAATAGACGCTATAGGCAGTAAGAGAATAGACGTTGGGACTAGCGGTGACAGGGAAGTTCAACGTACTCTTATGCAGCTTCTCTCCATAATGGACGGCTTCGACCCAAGAGGAGATGTTAAAATAATAGGCGCAACGAACAGGCCCGACATTCTTGATCCTGCCCTTCTCAGGCCTGGACGATTCGACAGGATAATTTACTTCCCTCTCCCAGACCTAGAGTCGAGAGAGGAAATTTTCAGGATACACACTCGGCGCATGAAGCTTGATATTAGCATCAACCTCCGGACGCTCGCCGAAATGACCGAGAACGCCACAGGTGCAGACATAAAAGCAATATGCACTGAAGCCGGAATGTTCGCCATCAGGGACTTCAGGACGAAGGTCACGTTCAATGATTTCGAGAAAGCCATAGAAAAAGTGCTAAAAAGATCCAGAAGAGAAAATCCACCAAGAATATACAGCTAGCGCCACCGATGGAGGCGACTTTTTGGAGAAAAATGACTACTGGACTTTACGGAAACTGAGACTAATAGCTGATTACCAGTTTTTGCCCGGAGCTGGGAAAGTCCTCTTTCCCGAAGGCGTTGATGTTTCCTTTTCCTCTAAGACAGGCAGATTCAAGGAGATCCGGCTGGGAGGAGAACTTATAGCGAGCTTCAGATCCAACGATGGAACATTTGCGCTCAGCATAAAGGGAGCTGAGCTTCTCCTGAGAAATTTTCAGAAGCCGCGTTTAAGAGCAGTTATCGAAAAAGGCGTCGCCGGAATTGTAGCTGAGGGACGAAATGTTTTTGCAAAACACGTGAAGGAAGCTGATCCTGAAATAAGGCCGGGGGATGAAGTCATAGTTGTAGACGAAGAAGACATGCTTGTAGCTGTTGGGAGAGCTGTTCTCAGCGGAGAGGAAATGACTGCGTTCTCGAAGGGAGTTGCTATAAAAACCCGAATAGGAAACCCTTTCTTTAAAAATAATTAAGTCTTGGAGGTTTGCGTTTTGAGGAAAGTCAGCTCCAAGCAATTAAAGAAAATGATGAAGCAAATGGGAGTTAAAGAAATCCATGCTCTCCAAGTCACAATAAGGTGTGCAGATAAAGAAATAATCGTGACTAACCCACAAGTAGTCGAAATGAACGTAGCCGGACAAAAGGTATACCAGATCTCGGGAACTATAGAAGAAAGAACAACGGAAACAGAAAAGAAGCAAGTCGAAATCCCTGAAGCAGACGCAATGCTTGTGGCACAGCAAGCGGGCGTCACGTTGGAGGAGGCTAAAAAAGCTCTAGCAGAGACTGAAGGAGACTTAGCAAAAGCAATTTTGTTGCTCAAGAAATAGAAAAACGCATTACTTTTTCATAGAGAATTCCTCATTTTCCGTTTTTGGTTCTCTGTTACTTTCATGATGTTTGGTGCATTCGCAGCGGAGAGCCCTCCCCGCCTCAGGGCTCATCAGCGGGCCTCGGAGGGAACAGGGCTTCTCAAATCTATTATAACAACTTGCAACCTAAAAGAATCTCAGTCTAATGTCAGCTAACCGATTACATCTTTATCTGTGAGCAAAACACACTCGCACTTCAATAGCCTGGGCCCGTTCTGGCTTAGCCTTTCTCCACATATCCGGGCAGAGACTTGAAATATTTTTGAGTCGGTGTAGATGACCCTAATCTCATTTAACCTAACCTTGTACTCCAATATTTGGTGGAATTTCTAAAAACTTCATCCGTGTAGCCTTCCATTTGTTTTCTTGAATACCTTCCCTCGTCCTGATTTCTTCGAGATTTTCTAGGGCTACCGAATTCGTTTTCGATTTAACCTTAGCTATCATCGTTTATCGTTTGCAGCTTTTCTAGATCGAGCCTAAACAAGTTGAATAGTCAAGCACTAGCCCCCTCTTGAACTCTGGCTTTTCTTAGTCGGGACGAAAATCAAGAGGTTCAAAGGAAGGGCTACTGATACAGCGATCATTTACGCTAGAGTTTCGCCCTCAGACCAGAAGGGTGATTTGAGAAGACAGGTCAAATGTCTTAAGGGGCATTGTCCAGCAAAAGGATAAACCCGTTGATGTTCTAACGGACTTAGCCGAGCTGCTTGATTACACTTACTCTAAGGAGATCATCGTTCAAAAGATTTAAGGACAAAGAAATATCACAAGAAGGAAAGGTATCCAGAAATTACCGTCCCATTACATCCATACTTGTCAGATGACCTACCGATTTATATAAGTCCTTCAGAAAATTGAAGAAGGAGAAGGCTTCCGAAATCTTATATTCTTACCAACCCTTAACAGCCTTAATTCTCTCATGTTTAATCCACCTTACCGTGACTCTGTTCACTCCAGGCATCTCGGCTACCCTATACGTTTCTATCCATCGTTCAGGAACTTTCACTTGGAACAGGGTCTGGCATCTGAAAAATTCAACTTAAACCGTTATCCTATTTTCCCCAAGTATTTCATTAAGCTACTACCTCGCCAGTTTCACCCTTTTTCTCAAGGATTGCTTTCACGCGTTTCAGTCGGAACAAGTCTTCTCTTTCCCGTTCTTCAAGGTGGAGCGAAATGTATCTTATCGTGTTTTCAAGTTTTGGAATGACTATATATTTTAACGCGTTAACCCGGCGTTTAGTCTTGTCAATTTCCTCGGCTAACTTTTTCACGGCAGTTTCAACTTCCGCCAGTTGAATTGCAAGCTTTAAAGCCTCTCTAAACTTCCTAGTAGCCTCGTCGAGCACAGCAGAAGTATCCGTTAAACCGTAAGACGGCATATTAACCTTCCTCTCCTTGATATTCAGCAGAGGAACCTTGACCCCCATTATGTTCTGGATAGAAACTTCAACATCGTAGAGCGGCTCAATCCCCAAAGCAACCTCCTCAACCCTAAGAGGCCCCATAACCATCTTCGCCACTATAAGTGCTTCAAAAGCCTTCCTGAGAGCGTTATCCAGCTCCTTCCTAAGCCGTCCTACATCCTCCAAAATGTCGAAGAAATGCATCACAAGCGCATCCCGCTTTTCCTTGAGCAGGTCATGTCCTCTCTCAGCTAAGACTATTCTTCTCTTTAGCGCTATGAGCTCCATTCGTGTAGGGTGAATGCCTTCCATTATGCTAGTTGACAAATTCGCCATCCTCCAGTAAAGGGCGACAAAATGGACAAAAACCAAAAATCGACAAAATAATAAAATCTTTTCGCACGCTTGAAAGTACAACTTCAAGACTTTGTTCTGAGTGCGTTTGAGGGCTGTATCATGGAGAAGGTGTGGCGCGGGGGGCGGGATTATCACCTTGGATTAACTCCTTGGTTTTGAACCCGCGCTCCCCAACGGGGAACTGGCTCTCGGTGGGTGAACCTTTGCTTAACCCTTAGCAGGCCAGCACCTTTCGGAACCTGCTCGGCGTTAACCGGGCTTGGTTACCCCCGCACCATGATTTAAAAGGAAAAGTGGCGGTTATTAAAACTTATGGTGTTTCGTGTTATCCGTCCGCGTTTTACACTTTTCTGTCTAATTTTTCATTTCAGAAAGTGAACTTTAACCATAAACGTTATATTCCAGCCGTAGCTTGTTAACCCATCTACTTACGGGAGATGTTTTCATTGAGCAATATTGAATGTAGCACTGACGGATCCGTTTTCGAGTACAGGATTTATGACGACTACGGAGTCGGCGTCGTAGCCTATGCCCGCGTCGTAAGTGGCGAAGGCTGGGCGGAGATCAAGTTCATAAACGTGAACAGAGACCATCGATGAAGGGGCATCGGAAGCCTCCTACTAGCCAGAATAGTCGACGACCATTCGGAATACACAATAATCGTTGAAACCTTCAATTACTTAATCGACTGGTATAAGCGGTTTAACTTTGAAGTGATATGCGAAAACCCTGTAGTGATGGTGAGGAACGTCCCCCCAAAACCTTAGGCTTCCAACAGCTACCGCAGCACTGACATGTTTTTTCTCCGAAGAAGCTAATGTCGTCCATGCTATGTCGCCTCACACCTCTCCCCCTTCGCCATTTCCAACAAGAAGTCCTTTCCTTGTATGTACCCTTTGGCTATTATTATGTCCCCCCTCTCGAGCGTGTAGGAATCTGACGGGGAGTAGACCCATTTGCCCTTTCTCCTGACAGCTATTATCCTCATCCCCAGCCTGTCATCTATGGCTATCTCCCCTATGGTCTTCCCCTCAAGCTCCGAGCCAGCCCCGATGCACGTCCTTACTATTGTCTCGTCCGCCTCCTCCATAACCATTTTTAGAATCGGATGAGGCTCAACCCCCCTCAACACAGCGTCAGCTATCTCAGCCGCTGCATCCGCGATGTTTTCCGCTGCGAGCCCTATGCGTATAAGTGCGAGTTTAGCTTCAGGGTTTATGGCTTCATCATCCGCGTCTAGGACTTTGAGTTCAAAGTTTACATGAAACTTGTCGAAGAGCTCTTCTAACTCCATGACTTCTTCAGCTATTTCCTTATTGTTAAATAGGAAAGCCGAGTACGCGAGGTCAAGCATGAGCTCCGACGTGTTCTTCATTTCAATGAGCATTCTCTCTATTTCTGCCACTTCATCATTTTTCATCAAACGTTTTCCTCCGCTATCCTTTTGAATTCTTGGAGACTCTTGTCGGTGCCTCGGACTATTACTATGTCACCTGCCACCAGCTTGGTCCTTTCTTTAGGATTAACAAGAAGTTTACCCTTCCTTCTAATGACTATTACATCTATTCCAAGTTGCCCCCTTAAGCTATCTATTCTTTTGTTGCAGAGAAGCGAGTTTTTGTTTATCACGACACGCATTATTCTTTCCTCGGTTTTGCTGAATGCCTGTGCCAGTATTTTGAGCCCCTCCCCTCTAACTATCGTCGATGCTATATCCCCTGCAGCATCAGAAATCCTGTTCGCCGCCATCGCAAGCTTCATAATCCCCGCCATCCTCTCAGCGTCCTCCTTATCTCTCACAGCAAACGACGCAGTCATGAAAAGAAGATAAATCAAGTAGTCTACATACTCTTCAAGTTCAAGCACCTCTTCCCTGAGCTCAGCGTCATTGAAGAGAACAGCCGAGTAAGCTAAGTCAACAGTCAGCTCAGATGTATTCTTAATAAGAGTTAGAAGAGTCTTCACGCTGAGGGGCTTATACTCAACCTTCTTCTCGACCAATTCCTGCCCTCCAAGAAAAGAAAACCATCAAAAATCGTGTAGAAACATACAAAAAAATCAAAGTTAAACTTTTCGACCCCAAAAAATGGAAACAATAATCATCAAACTCCAAGAAGATTGTCTTCTTTCAATTCCATGAGGAACTGTTTTTGTTTCGTGAAGGTGAGCACCCAGCTACTAAGCACTCATACAAAAGAGGGAACGTTTTAAGGTTGCTAATACTTTAACGTGTCTTAGTCCACTTTATACGTTCACATTATACTTGTTCTGAGTTTTCATTTCCTCTTAGGGTTGGTTTTTTGTTTGGGATTTTACCGTTAATGTTCATGTACTGCTTGTCAGGTAATAGCTGTCTGAGTTCGTGTAGTGTTTCAACATACATGTGTGGTTTGTTTTTCAGCTTTACGTGCGGGCGTTTCACCACGACTACTTTTGACCCAGCTTTTTTGCCAGCTATGACGTCCGCGTCGCTGTCTCCCACTATGAGTCCTTCCGAGGGGTGGCATCCGAGTGCCTTGAACGCTTCAAGCACACCCGTCGCTTCAGGCTTAGCTTCGCTCTGCCTTTCTGTTCCAAGTGCCACTACGACGCTGAAGAACCTTTGAAGGTTGAAGGATTCCACCTCGAGAAAAGTAACTCTGGGAGACGTGTTTGTGACTATGCCTAAAGGAACATTAAGGCTGAGCTCTTCGAGGCATGAGACATCCTCGTAGGGGTGTATGACGCCGAGCTCTATCATGTTTTTCCTAGTTTCATAGTCCAGTTCGTCGAAAACTTTCCAGAAGACATAGGAGTCTCCTACCCCCCAGCTCTTCAAAAGCTCCTCATGTCTCTGGCCGCTGATCCATAATTTTACGCGCTCACTGGCTGGGGGAACAGGGATCCCTACTTTCTCCAGAGCTCTGACTAGAAGGTCGTCGAAAAAATTTGTTGAGGGAATCTTTACAAGGGTTCCGTCCAAGTCGAAAATTATCGCTTTGACTGACTTCATGAAGGGCTACTCTCCTCCAGCCGTCTTGAGGCGGCTGGCAACTAGGTCAACTACATCGCAGACTCTAAGTTGCGACTCAAGCCTCTTGGAAGCTAAGTCGAGGTTCGTCCTACATAGCGGACACACTGTAACCAAATATTTCGCTCCTGTGGCTTCAGCTTCCCTTACTCTCTTCTCGGCTATTCGTACCGAGAGCTCCGGCTTCAAAGTGAAGAGGCCTCCTCCGCCACCGCAGCAGTTGGCTTCAGCCCTGCTCTTCTCCATCTCTGCCAGCTCGACGCCGGGGATAAGCTTGATTAGCTCTCTAGGCGGATCATAGAAGTTGCAGTGTCTTCCAAGGTGGCATGGGTCGTGGTATGTCACCTTGACAGTTCCTTCTCTTCTCAGCTCGATTCCCCCCTCCTTAGCTATATCCCTGATAACCTCTGAAAGGTGTCTAATTTTGAAGCCGAAGTTTCCCACAAGCTCCGGGTAAGATCTCAGAAATGTCGAGTAGCAGCCTGCGCAGGGCGTGACTATCGTTGAGGCGCCAGCCTTGTCAAAGAGCGCCGCGTTCCGTTCCGCCAGCTGTTTCGCCAGCTCTGTTTGGCCATCCCAGTACGGGTGCATCCCGCAGCACACTTCATCCTTTAGCACGGTGAACTCGTAGCCGGCAGCCCTGAGAATTGAAACCGCCCTCTTCATTGTTTCAGGGTGCCTGAAGGCATTGACGCAGCCAACAAATAGCACGTTGTCGCTTCTTTCAGGCAGAGGGTCGTTTAACCACTGGAACCTTTCCTTTTGAGAGGCTCCATACGGGTTTTTGTCTCTTACAATACGTGAATCCATCTTCTTGTTTGGTGAGGGCGGTGCTACACCTGCCTTTGAGAAGGCTCTCCTAGCACCAAGCATCACGTCTAGAGGGGAAATTTCGGCGTCGCAGTTAATGTTGCACATGGCGCACGAGGTGCACTCGTAAATCTTTTCGACGACATCGGGTGTTGGCTCGAGCAAGCCATAAACAACTCCTCTGAGAAGAATCATCCTCCCTCTTGGCCCCTCAGATTCCCACTTAGTGATGCCGTAAACCGGGCACTTCGCCCTGCACCAAGCACAAATGTTGCACATCGCTATTTGCGTCTTAAACTTCTCCAGCTCCTCCAATTTTAGGCCACCACCCTTGTCGGCATGTAGACGAACTCGTCTCTAGGGACTTCGAGGAGCCCCATGACTCCAGGGTTCATTATGCCGTGCGGGTCAAAAACCCTCTTTATTGCCCTCATGTACTCGAGTGTGTCACCGTGCTCCAGCTCCACTAGGCTCGCCTTGGTAACGCCTAGTCCATGTTCAGCTGACAGCGTTCCACCGTACTTTTTGACCACTATATCTGCGAGTTTCCTAGCGAATTCTGCTCCAGCCTTCCTATCCTCTTCCCTCCAAGGGTTGATTGCTGTTCCAATGTGTATGTTGCCGTCACCTATGTGTCCGAATATCGCCATAAGCCGACCATGGCTCTGCGCCACAGCCTTCAGCTCCCGGACAGCCTCAGGTATACTTCCTATCGGAACTGCGAAGTCCTGCACGTTGTTGAGGGGTATGTTTTCGCCCCTAAGCTTGGATAGCATGTTGGCGAGCGTATGACGCAGCCTCATAAGCTCCTCGATCCTGCCAGCATCAGTTGTGTATATGATCTTCTGGGCACCATTCTCCTCGCATATTTTCCTAACCACTCTGCTTTCCTCCTCAACTGTTACCTTGCTATAACCATCGTTTTCAATGAAAAGCAACGCCTCGCCCATAGGAAGCTTCTCCTCAAGCACGTTGTTTATGATCATTATGCATATATCGTCGATAAGTTCCATCGCCGAAGGAAGAATTCCTCGCCTCATTATCTCGACAGTCGTCTCCAGCGCTTGCTCCAACTTCTGAAAGACCGGAATGGTTAACCCATGGTGGCGGGGCTTAGGTGTGATCTTCAATATTATCTCGGTGAAGATACCTAGCGCCCCCTCAGAACCAACAAACAGCTTCGTCAGGTTTAACCCTGAAGACGACTTCCAGACTCTCCCTCCAACCTTGATTATTTCCCCCCCCGGCAGGACTACTTCTAGCCCGAGCACGTGGTCGACGGTCGCCCCATACTTTAGCGCCCTAATACCGCTGGCGTTGTTGGCAACCATGCCTCCAACCGTGCAGGCTATGGCGGAGCCGGGGTCCGGCGGGAAAACGTACCCAAGTTTTCCCAGCTCCCTGTTAAGATCGTCATAGATCACGCCAGGCTCAACCACCGCAACCCTGTCCTCGAGATCTATCTCCTTTATCTTGTCCATCTTGCACATGTCTAGGACTACTGCTCCCTTAACAGGCACAGCCTGCCCACTCAAGCTTGTACCGGCTCCTCTAGGACATATTGGAACCCTGTTCTCGTCAGCCCACTTAAGTATCTCGGCAACCTCCTCTCTGTTTTCTGGCCTCGCGACGGCAACCGGCATGCTCATCCTCATCGAGGCATCCATGCTGTAAGCGTAGAGGTCGGCGACGTTAACGCTCACATCATCCTCTCCAACGACGCTTGCCAGAAACCGACAGATATCGTCTCGACCTAACATGTCCTGAGACATCCTCCCAACCGATTTAACGTTTAAACAATAAACATCGCTTAAAATATACTTTTCCGGAAGCAGAGATTTAAAAAAGATCCGTAAACCCGCACTCCGTTTATTATATATACTACTTGGCTTTTTTTGTTTGCTTGAGCGGGAATATAATCGTGGAGGCAGGTGCGTGAAGGCACGTATAGGTGTTTATGTTTGTCACTGCGGCACCAATATTGCCGGGGTTATAGATGCCGAGGAGGTGGCCAAGTACGCCGCCACTCTCCCGGATGTCGTCGTGGCGAGAGACATTATGTACACATGCTCTGATCCGGGGCAGAACACAATAAGGGAAGACATAGAGAAGCATGGCTTAAACCGAGTCGTCATAGCAGCATGTTCTCCGAAGATGCATGAAAACACCTTCAGGAAAACACTTGAGTCAGCTGGACTGAACCCTTACCTCTTGGAGATAGCAAACATAAGGGAGCAAGCTTCATGGCCTCACTTCAGGGAGAGAGAGAAGGCCACGGAGAAGGCGAAGGCTCTCGTTAGGGCCGCTGTAGCTAAAGCTAAGCTTCTCGAGCCATTGGAGAAAAGGGAGTTGATGGTTGAAAAGTCTGTTCTCGTGATAGGGGGAGGAGTGGCAGGCATACAGGCCGCCTTGGACTTAGCTGAGGCCGGATTAAAGGTCTACCTTGTCGAGAAATCTCCCAGCATAGGAGGACATATGGCGCAGCTCAACAAAACTTTCCCGACCATCGATTGCTCCGCATGCATTCTGACCCCGAGAATGGTTGACGTTGCAAATCATCCAAACATAACCCTCCTAGCCTACAGTGAAGTTGTGAAAGTTGAAGGCTACGTCGGTAACTTTGAGGTAACCATACTCAAGAAGGCACGCTACGTTGATGAGGAGCTCTGCGCTGGGTGCGGCGCCTGCGCGGATGCTTGCCCCAGAAAAGTTCCAAACGAGTTCGATGTGGGCCTCAGCAAGAGAAAGGCGATATATGTGCCGTTTCCTCAAGCAGTCCCCCTCAAGTACACCATAGATCCTGCCAGCTGTCTCTACATGAAGTATGGGCGCTGCAAGCTATGCGTTGAGGCGTGTCCGCGCGGAGCAATAAACTTCGACCAGAAGGACGAAGAGGTAAAAGTGAAAGTTGGAGCCATAATAGTTGCCGCCGGATTCAAAACGTTCGACGCAAGGAGGATACCCTCCCTTGGATACGGCAAGTACAGGAACGTCATCACCGGGCTGGAACTCGAAAGACTGTCGAATGCTTCAGGACCAACTGGGGGGGCAGTTCTGACAGCTTCAGGCGAGAAGCCGAAAAGCATAGCGTTCATACAATGTGTCGGCTCAAGAGACTTGAAGTACAATAGTTGGTGCTGCAGGATAGGATGCATGGCCACACTTAAACAGGCTTTCCTCATCAAGGAGGATGATCCAGATACCGAAGTCTACGTTTGCCACATAGACATGAGAACAGCTGGAAAAGGCTATGAAGAATTCTACAGGAAGCTAAGGGAAATGGGCGTGCGATTCATACACGGCGTGCCATCCGAGTTATTTGAGGACTCAGACGGGAAGCTTATGTTCAAAGTCTTCGACCAGGCAACCTGTCATATGATCGAACTAAAGGTCGACATGGTTGTGCTCCAGACAGGACTGGAACCAGCGGAGGACGTAGAGAGACTCCAAAAAATGCTGAACGTATCGCTAAGCCCCGAAGGCTTCTTCTTGGAAGCCCACCCGAAGCTTCAGCCTGTTGAAGCAAGCACGCGGGGAATATTTTTTGCAGGTTGTTGCCACAGCCCAAAGGACATAGCTGAAACTGTAGCTCATGCTAGCGCTGCGGCAACTAAAGCGATAACCCTTCTCTCCAAAGGAAAGGTTGCCGTCGACCCCCTGACGGCCACCATAAATCCTGAAGTCTGCTCTGGATGCGAAATCTGCATTGGCATATGCCCCTATAGGGCGATACAGTTAACGGAATACGGAGGACGAAGAAGAGCTAAAATAGTAGATGTCCTCTGCCAAGGTTGCGGGTCGTGTGTCGCCGCCTGTCCCAGCAACGCCATCGAAATGAAGGGCTTCACTGAAAAACAGATCCTAGCCCAAATAGACGCCTTAACGGAGGGATGAATAACGGAGTATGAGCCGCTCATAATCGCTTTCCTCTGCAACTGGTGCAGTTACGCGGGTGCAGACCTAGCGGGCATGAGTAGGATAGAGTACCCTGCAAACATCAGAGTGATAAGAGTTATGTGCAGTAGTAGAATTGACCCGGTGCACGTTCTTTACGCCCTCAAAAGCGGAGCTGACGGCGTCCTTGTTTCAGGCTGCCACCCGGGCGACTGCCATTATATCAACGGCAACCATAGGGCTAAGCGCAGGATTATTCTTCTGAAGGAGATGCTTAAGCAACTGGGATTGGAGCCGGAAAGAGTTAGGATTGACTGGGTATCAGCTTCTGAAGGCGAAAGATTCACACGGATAGTCAAAGAGTTCGTGGAGGAACTCAAAAAACTGGGTCCAAACCCCCTCAGGGAAGGCATATGGGAGGTGTAATTGTGCTAAAGCTTAATGAAACCGACAGATTGCTAGAAAAACTGAGAGAATCCGTTGCAACACTTACCCCGTCAGTGTGTTACAGCTGTGCTCGCTGCTCGTCGGGCTGCGTCATGGTCGAGGCAGGCTGCGTTCCCCACAGCATCATCCAGCTATTCAGGCTTGGCCTTCTTAACGAGATTGAAAGAGGACTGTGGTCATGTTGCCAGTGCCTTAAATGTGACGCCAGATGTCCGCAGGAAGCTAGACCGGCAATGCTGATCCTCGCCCTTAGAAACCTGCTCGTGGCGCATGGCTCTGCTCCGCCGAAGGGCTACATGGTCATGCTCGAGAACGTGGTACGCTACGCCACCATACAGCAGCCACAAGAGGTTATGAACAAGGACTTTGACTTCGTCTCAAGGAATACTCTCGGCCTCCCCGAGCTGGGGAAGCCGGCTAATATGGAGGCCTTTAGGCTGAACTTGAAAAAGATAGCATCTAACTTGCTGGAGGTCGAGGAAAAATGAAGTATACTGTTTTTTGGGGCTGCATGATTGCAACAGTCGAGTACGGATACGAGATCTCTGTGCGCGAGGTTTTCCCCCGGCTTGGCGTCGAGCTTTCCGAGCTGGGATGGAACGCATGCTGTGGTTATCCTTTAATGCAAGTTAACAGCAAGGTTTGGCTTTACCTTGCGAGCCGCATCTTGGCTGAGGCTCAGAGGTTTGGGCGCCCCTTGTTTGTTCCATGCAACGGGTGTCATATTTCTCTCTGTGAAGCACAGCATCTTTTAATGGAACGTGATGAAATGATTAACTGGGTTAATGAACTACTCAAAGACGAAGAATTGCGCTTCGACTCGGGTAATCCTGTTAGGATCCTGCATACAATTGAGGTGTTACATGACGAAATAGGACTAGAGAAGCTTAAGAAGTTTGTAGTGAAGCCACTTGGCTTCAAGGTAGCATGTCATTATGGATGCCACATTCTCAGGCCTACTGATTACCCTCGAGTCGACGATGCCGAGAGCCCAACCAAGATGGAGGCGATACTTGAAGCCATAGGAGCTAAGACCAGCGACTACCCTGAAAGGCTTGAATGCTGCGGAGCAGGGGCAAACGTTGTTGAGCCGGAGCTTGTAGCCCGCCTCTGCGGCTGGAAGCTTAAAGCAGTTAAGGCTAGGGGTTTCAATGCGATGGCTACATCCTGCCCCGCCTGCCAAATGAATTATGACGCTAAACAAGACGCAATAATGCAAATAATGAAGAGCTCGGAAGTTTCACTCCCAGTCTTCTACCTGACTCAGCTTGTAGGCCTTGCAATGGGAGTCGAGCCACGCAGGCTTGGCCTAGACCTTAACAAAAGCCCGGTCGAAGACCTCGTTGACCTGTGATGCTTAAATACTTAAGCCGATGTGTCCTCTTTTTACATCACAGTTTTTCGTTTCCTCTCTCTGGATTGGTGTGGCCTCCGGTATCAGTCCACTTCTCAGGATGCTTCTTGAAAGTATGCGTGCTACTCTTAGTGGTTCTGGGACTGCGCCCTGCAGCGTGAAGCGGTTTAGGAGGAGACGCGTTTTCCTCTCCGTTATGCCTATGAAGCGCACCAGTATCTGGTGCCCCGTTTGAAGCATGACCCTTTGTCTTTCGCCAAGCCGCCTGTAAACTGCAAGCCTCTGCTCCCAGTCCTCAAAGTATTGCCTAAGGTATTTTTCTAGTCCCTCTGACTCCTCATAGGTGACAGCGATCAGCGGCTTGGCGGTTGCAGCATAAACAGCGTCTAAGTCTACTATGTTGAACCAGCTTATGACGCAGCCATTCAGCATTATAACGTTGACGTCCTTCCTGTTCAAGTCCTCATAGATCTTGAGTATACTTTGCGTTGCATCCATCCCTCCGACGGTGGCCGTGGCAAAGGAGAAACCGTCAATTTGCAAGTCACCCCTCATAACTACGCCAGAAATCACAGAGCGCTTGGAGCCCTTAACAAAGCTCTCCGCGACTCCCAAAACCCTAACGCCACGCTTAATCAACGATCATCCTCCAACTAAAGTAGCTTAGTTAACATCTCACGAACATGCCACCCCGCCCTGAAAGCTTCCTCAAACCTCCCCGACTGGTAGGCTTCAACCGTAAAAATTAACTCGTCAATAAGCTTCCTTATGGATTCCGTATTCAAGTCGACCTTACCCTTGATTTTCGGGGCGGCAACCTCCTCAAACCCGTGCTTAAGCGAGAGTTTAGCTAAGAAAACCTCCAGCTTAGCACGGGCAAACCAGAGCTCCACGTTACTGCTTCCTCCATTTTCAAGCGCTTCTTTAGCCCTGAGAAGGTGCTGAAGAGCGTCTTCAAGTTCGCCCAAACACAACCACCAGCGAGCAACAATAAACCCTAAGGAGACCTAGAAGACATATAATAAATGTTTTCGGATTTAATTATTCTATCTTTTTTAAAAACGTTTTTTACTCTTAGTCTTCCTCCAAAACTTTTTTTAGGAAGTCATCTTTAAAAGTTATTATAATTTGCTTAAGAGGGTGATTTCTTGCGTGGAGCGTGGAAGTCGATTGGTAAAGTTAAAAGATACGATCTGTACGGCAGTACTTTGTTGTTAGACTGCGGCGAACTCGGAGCTGAATTGAAAGTTGTAAACTCCAATGTTTTTCGGGTTCGTCTTATAACTCCAGACAAAACTCATAGTTCCCCCTGGGTCGTCAGGGAATGTGAAGTTGCACCAAGCCTTGTGTTTAAGGATGAAGACGATCATCTTACAGTTTCAACTGAAAACTTATCCCTGAAGGTTCGCAGAGACCCGTGCAGGCTGGAATTTTATGCTCGTGACGGCTGGTTGATCAACCGTGATGATTTAGGTAAAGGGATGGGGTGGGACGGGGAGCAGGTCAGGTGCTGGAAGGCGATGCCTGAAGGTGAACACTACTTTGGCTTCGGCGAAAAGGCTGGCCCCCTCAACAAGCGCGATCAGGCACTGACAATGTGGAATACCGACAACGTGTACCATTACACGCCCACAGATCCTCTCTATGGATCCATTCCCTTCTTCATGGCTTTAAGAGGCGGGAGAAGCTACGGCATATTTCTCAACAATACTCATCGTTCATCCTTCGACATGGGGAAAGAATCGTCAAGCTACTATTCTTTCGGAGCAGAAAGAGGCCCTCTCGAGTACTACCTTATCTATGGTCCAGAGCCCAAAAAGGTGCTTTTCCACTACACTGAGCTGACTGGAAGACCGTTTCTTCCTCCGCTTTGGAGCCTAGGCTACCACCAGTGCAGGTGGAGCTATTACCCGGAGAGCAGGGTTAGAGAAGTTGCCTCCGAGTTCAGAAAGAGGAGGATACCCTGCGACGCCATCTGGCTCGACATAGATCACATGGATGGCTACCGCATTTTCACATGGAACAAGGAGAGGTTCCCTAACCCAAAGAAAATGATAGAAGAACTCGGCGAAAACGGCTTCAAGATGGTGGGCATAGTGGACCCAGGAGGTAAAGTAGATGAGGAATATCATATATATAACGATGAGCTCTCGCGGGCA
>Ga0105158_1000306_pt1 | contig 21588 bp, 26 predicted proteins | sample LHCtaG_FD_81567 | JGI IMG/M metagenome (GOLD analysis project Ga0105158, IMG submission 81567) | Hot spring microbial communities from Little Hot Creek, USA to study Microbial Dark Matter (Phase II) - LHC4sed_matched | ecosystem: Environmental > Aquatic > Thermal springs > Hot (42-90C) >...
AGCATACAATGAATCATTGTACGCTTATAGAAGCGTTGGAGGGGGAATATTCGGAGCACTAACAGTAGAATTCGGAGACAGAATAAAAACGAAGGAGTCAACAGAAACAAGAATACCCCTAAGAATCATAATATACTGCCTAAAAATCATAGTGAGATGGATCTATGAATAAGTTGGACACGCCACAAAGCATAAATTTTAAAAATATTTTGGTTGTTAAGGGATGAACTGTGAACTTGCTTATAAAGAATGGCTATGTCTATGACCCGCTGAATGGCGTTGACGGAGAAGTTATGGATATATCTGTTAAAGATGGAAAGATCGTTGAGAAAAACGATGAGCACAATGCTTATGTCATCGATGCGTCTGGAAAGATCGTCATGCCTGGCGGAATAGATATACATACCCATATAGCTGGGTCAGAAGTTAATTCCGGTAGGCTTCTGAGACCCGAGGATCACGTCCACGATGTTGAGCCTAAGACGGCTATAACCAGGTCCGGTGTCGGCTACTCTGTTCCATCAACATTCACTACCGGCTACCGTTATGCGCGTATGGGCTACACCTTCCTATGCAACCCATCTATGCCGCCACTAGAGGCTAGGCACACACATGAAGAACTCGATGACACCCCTATAGTCGATAAGGCGACTTTTCCACTATTAGGCGATTGGTGGTTTTCCCTAGAATATTTGGGGAAGGGATTAATTAAAGAATGCGCTGAGCATGTTGCATGGATGATGACGGCAACTAAGGGCTATGCCATTAAAATAGTTAATCCTGGTGGTTTAGAAGCCTGGGGCTTCGGCAGAAATGTTAAAAGCTTAGATGACCCAGTACCCTACTTTGACGTGACCCCCAAGGAGATTATTCGCGGGCTCTCCATGGTTAACAAGGTTCTTAATTTACCGCATACAATACATGTACATACTAATAGGCTTGGGCAGCCCGGCAACTATGCTACAACAATTGAGACCATGGACTGTGTTAAAGACTTAGCCGTAGATGGTAGACCAGTTATTCACATCACGCATTGCCAATTCAGCGCGTTTAAAGGTGATAGTTGGGCAAATATGAAATCTGGAGCCGAAGAAATAGCCAAGTATGTCAACGCCCACAGCCACGTCACATTGGATATGGGGCAGATTATCTTCACAGACACCACTACAATGACGGCTGACGGACCATGGCAGTTTACGCTCTACGAGCTTAGCGGGAACAAGTGGGTTAACCACGACGTTGAGACTGAGACTAGCTCTGGCATCGTTCCCTTCATGTATAGGCGTAAAAGCTATGTTCATGCAACGATGTGGTCTATAGGCTTAGAGCTAGCTCTCTTAATAAAGGATCCGTGGAAGATTTATTTAACAACTGATCATCCAAACGGAGGGCCATTCACAGAATACCGCAGAATAATATCTTGGCTCATGAGTAGGAAAGCTAGAGAGGCAACCCTTAAGAGGATTAATAAGAGGGCTAAAGCCAGGTCTCTTCTATCAAGCATAGATAGGGAATTCACATTCTACGAGATAGCGGTTGTCACCAGAGCTGGACAGGCTAGGGCTTTAGGTCTAAAAAATAAGGGTCACCTAGGTGTTGGCGCCGACGCCGACATAGCCATCTACGATATCGATCCGAAGAGAGTTGATCCATCAAGCGACTATAAGGTTGTGCGTAGAGCATTCTCAAGGGCAGTCTACACAATTAAGGGTGGAGAGATAGTTGTTAAGGGTGGAGAGATAGTTAAGACATTAGATGGAAGAACATACTGGATGAATTTTGAGTCGCATCCAGAAGGTGTTCTATCGAGGGCATCCGCCGATCTAAAGAGGAGATTTAAAGAGTATTGGACTGTTGAGTTCGAAAACTATTTTATTCCGGAGAGATATCTCAAGAAATCGATGCCAATAAAGGTTGAGATGGGGGTATAGGCATCATAATCCACATAACTCCGAAATATAAGTTTAAAGTCCCCGTTTATGCAGAATGTATCTCGCCCGATGTATTTGATGGAAAAGGCCTTAAAGAAATATTGGAGTTAAAGGTTTGGGAGGGGAATAGAAATAAACCCCTAGGTGACTTATTCGACGTCAAACTGGAAGAAGAAGCTAAGGGAAGCGAGATCACAATAAAGCTCACTGGAAACTTCATTAAGGTTCGAATGATTGGTGCTGGAATGACGAAGGGAAAGATAATAGTGGATGGTGACGTCGGCATGCATTTAGGCGATGGAATGAGCGGTGGAGAGATAATTGTCAATGGCTACGCTGATTCATGGGTTGGAGGCTCAATGAAGGGCGGAAGAATCGAGATTAATGACTCGGCAGGAGACTATATTGGGGCACCCTACCGTGGAAGCCCGGAGGGTATGAGAGGCGGAACAATAATCATACGCGGCGACGCCGGCAGAGAGGTTGGATGCCTAATGAGGGGCGGGCTAATTAGAGTTTATGGTTCAGTTAAACATTTTGTCGGCGTGAACATGGTTGATGGAATAATACTTGTCCATGGAGACTGCGCCGGCAAGGCTGGTGGCGGAATGAGGAATGGGAGAATAATTATATGCGGTTATATTCCATCCGTTCTTCCAACATTCACTATTGAAGATATAAGACCAAGTGTCAGCGTTGACGGCGAGAAGATAAGTGGTCCATTCTATCGGTTTATAGGCGACATAGCTGACAACGGAGAGGGAAGGCTGTTTATATCCAAGGAGAAGAACCCGCATTTGTCTTTTTACGAAAAGTACTTACATGGATAATGCGGGGGAGAGAGATTGCCCATAAGTGTAAACAAGGAATCTATGAGGATAGTGAAGGAGATCTATAATAATCCAGAGAAGTATAATGTTGCTGTGAGCAGGGGGCCTCTAGAAGCACATATAATCGATGCTGGAATAGAGAGTAGAGGAGGCTTTCTGATAGGCAAGCGCATAGTGGAGATTTGTTTAGGCGGATTAGGTGAGGCACAGATAGAGCTGACATGCTTGGGGCACTTAAATGTGCCAGCAATAAACGTCTGCACGGATTATCCAGCAATCTCAACTTTAGGTTCGCAGATGGCTGGGTGGAGAATTAAGGTCGGGGATTACGTAGCTATGGGCTCCGGACCAGCTAGAGCTTTGGCCCAAAAGCCCAAGAACATTTATGAGAAGATAAAGTATAAAGATGAAGAAGCGGAGACAGTGATAGTCTTAGAGGGAATGAAGCTTCCCCCAGAAGAAGCCATCAAAAATATATCTGATTCCTGCCGTATACCTCCAGAAAAACTGTTTGTAATAGTTGCTCCAACAACGTCTATCGCGGGTTTAACGCAGATCTCTGGGAGGGTTGTTGAGGTTGGGATATATAGGCTTGTTGAGATGGGCTTTGACCCAAATCTTATACTTTACGCCTGCGGTTGGGCTCCAATTCCATCAGTTCATCCAGACGTCGTGGAGGCTATGGGCAGGTCAAATGATGCGATATTGTATGGTGGGTCAGTTTACATGGTTGTAGATTACTGCGACGATAAACATCTTGAGAAAATAGTTGGGGAAGCGGTTTCATCAGCCTCTGAAGATTATGGGAGACCCTTCGCAGAAATATTTAGGAAGGCAGATCAAGACTTCTATAAAATCGACCCAAAAATATTTGCCCCTGCAGAGATCACTGTTGTAAACAAAAGAACTGGAAAAACATTCTCTGCGGGTAGAATAAACACTGATGTTTTAATGCGATCCATCGGCATATGATTAATCTAGCGCAGCCATTGAGCGCGGTTATGAATGCGTTCGCTCTTTCCACGCTTCAATCAAACCACGCTTGCAGCAACAGTAAGCATATAGGCTTTTTGTGTTTTAGAAATGGTTGACGCTCTCCACGGCTGAAGCCGGGAGATTCCTGCTTCTAAGGATGTTCATCGGCTGGCTTTTTCATTGCCCCTTTTAGGCTCCACCTATTCCACCTTTAAAGTAGGGGGTGTGCCGCCACCCGACTTTGCGTAAAACGACTTTGTGTAAACATCACTTAGGAGGGTTGATTTTCAGACAGATCCAAAGCTCTTTACGGACTCACGTTTTCTCTTCGACATTTTAACCAATAAGTCGATGACTTTACTGTCTTCTACTGGCTTAACCCCTAGGATGCCATTTGACTCCGCCCATCTGAAGGCTTCCTCCCCCGCCTCAGCGCGTATTATTGTTAGGGTCCAGCCCTCAAACCTCAGCCCACCAACAGATATATCGGCAAGCTCTGCCGAGAAGTCTGGGCATATACTACAGAACTCGCAAGCATAGCTTTTAGCTTCTTTTAGAGGGAGAACTTCACTTCACCATTCTTCATTTTAATGAGGAGCTTACCTTTTATGTTAATCCCCTTAACAGCATCCAATTTAATGCCCATCTTTTCCTGCAAAAGAGTTTTAACCAATTGTACGTGAAACATTAGCTGCAAAATAAGCCTATTGTAAGCCTAAGCGCATCTGCATACTTCTTCAACGGAAGCATTTATATTCTTCTTATAGCATGTATTTGGCATGGTGCCCCAACAAAGGCTAGTTTACCAATCTTTTTTTGGACGCCATCTTTAAAGGCGAGTAGGTTCGGCGAATACATATATCTTGCCCCAGAACATTTAATCAAATCCCCTCTAGAAAGAGCTAGCATCGGAAGGACTCTTTATCATCCTCGCATGAAGCAGCAACACCCTATATAATCCCTTTCAAGCATTGAGATTAGCAGCGATGTTACAACGCCCCCATCTTGACAAACCTTCATGACCTCATCATCCACTGTCCGGGCTACTACGATCCTCTTATAGATGCCGAAATCTTCATTTGCGCCACGTTCTCTTCCAAAAACAAAGCGCTCTAAAGATGGAAATGAAGCATTAAATCTTGGGCAAACCTGAGCGCATATACCGCATACTTTACATTCACCTAGATCTTTGGGCCTTCAGCATATTCTAAGCAGTTAAAGGGACATGAAATAACGCAGGATGCACATCCAGAACATAGATTGGCTCAACAACGAATTTCTTCAAGGTTTCCTCAAAACTTACCTTTGGCATACTCATCTAATTCACCCTAGAAAGACTATTCACTTGTTTGAGTACTTGAGTTACTTTGGAAACCTACGTAAATGCTCTTACTGCTAGGATGTACGCTGATGCCGTGTGCTTGTCTAATCCAAGCGGTTTTCCCAGCCTCTCACCCAGCTTTGATGTGCAAGCCGGGTTAGCGAGATATACTTTGAAGCCGTACTTCATAGCCATAACCACGCCACGCTCTAGTAGCCTCCTCTTAGGAAACCTCGTTATCTTGCGGTTAGCTGATTTGCTTCTGGTGTATCTACGCTTCTTAATTCTCTCTAAATCCTCGAACAACACTATCCCAACTCCGTGATGATAAGCGTAATCCAGTAGCTTAGCGAGTGCTCGTAGCCTCAACGTATTAGCTTTACCTCTTGGAAAGCCGGGAGACGTAACCTCTGGAAACCGCTCTGTCTTGACGCCCCTTATAACGCCAAGCTCGTCAACTATCACCATATTTATTCTGTCGCTGTTCAAATCGAAACCAGCAATCAATCTGCCTTTAGCAACTCCTTGCCAAAGTGCTTGAGGTATAGCTCTATCGGGACAGATATGTGGAGGTATATTTCTCCATCTCTAAACACTATCTTCGCTGTATAGCTCAGCTCTTTGCGTAACGATTTCTCGATAAGCTCGCTGACCAGCGGGATATACTGCTTACCAAACAGCACTTTGAATTTCACCCATCCCCTCCAAGGAATCTTCACCTCCAGCTCGCTAGTAGATAGCGGCCTTATGTTTCTGTTCCCAATAGCTTCCTCAGCTTTATCTTTAGGGGATTCGAGTTACTGCACTTTGCACCTTCAACTATTAGCTTAAACTAGCTTGTAGATGATGTCAGCATATCCTAGGTTAAGCTCTTTGGTTAGCTCCTTCACTATTATGTTCTTATATATTCCCTCGGCGTACATTTTGACGGCTTTAGCAAGCGCTCTCCTGAACCTGTGTGCTAGTAGCACTAACTCCATGTAGCTGCTGCTATCTAGCGGAACTATTCTACTGGTTACTGTTACATGGGTTACTTTTGGCTCTCGTACCTCTCCAACCATAGCTTGATAGCCTCTTCTACTGCTTTCGCAAGTGCACCTTTCCTCGACCTATACACGTCGAGCACCTTCTTCCTAAACCTCTTCTCCAACTCATCGTCTATACGAACATGAAGCATGCCCACAGTTATTCACCAAAACACCATGCACGGGCAACCACTACTAATAAAAACTGGATAAAAATATATTTGGGTTTAAGAGAGTAACCTTGATGAGCCTAGACAAGATTATAGATGAAGCATTAACCGTTAAACCAAGCGGTTTTCTTGAGCTTATAAACCAGGTTAGTGGAATATTATCTGCCGAAAGAGGGAAGGGAGAGAACGCTTCAAGAATTGTTGGTAGACTTATTTATATTCCGCCGTCTGGCGAGGCTATAGTTGTAGGTGATATACACGGTGACCTACAGAGCCTAAAACATATACTTCATGAAACAAGGTTTATTGAGAGAGCTTTAGACAAACGTAATATCTATCTAATATTTCTTGGAGACTATGGCGACAGAGGAGTTTATTCCCCCGAAGTATACTATGTAGTTTTAACTTTGAAGAAAATGTTTCCAGAGAAGGTCATCCTTTTGCAGGGTAATCATGAAGGGCCTGAAGATCTACTCGCATATCCACATGATTTACCGTATCACCTGAGGAGAAAGTTTGGTTCTGAGGGATCAGAAATCTACCAGGAACTCAGCGCTCTCTTTAGACAATTCTATACCGCTGTGCTCATTGAGGTGAGATATGTGATGCTGCATGGCGGTGTACCAAGTGAGGCGAAAACCATTTTGGACGTGGCCTTCGCATATGAAAAGCATCCGATTGAAAGCCACCTAGAGGAAATATTATGGAGCGATCCAATAGATGGCTTAAGCGGTAAATCTCCATCGCCACGCGGAGCCGGATATCTCTTCGGCGAAGATATAACAAGAAGATTTCTCAATCTCGCCGGGGCCAGATTTCTAATTAGGGGTCATGAACCCGCTGCCAACGGATATAAATTCAATCATGGCGGGAGAGTTTTGACATTATTCTCTAGAAAGGGGCCTCCATATTACAATGTTCGCGGAGCATATCTATCATTAAACTTATCAATTGACTTAAACTCCGCAGCTGAAATTGAAGATTTCATTCGGAGATTTTAATACGCTAACAACATTTTGCGTCTAAGATTTTTAAAGGCGAGCGATGAAAATTTAATCGTGAGAGGAATTGCGAGGAAAAGCGCTCTACAGAATAGACTTAACTAAGATTGAGGGTGAAGGCGAGTTTCCCTGCCCATCCTGCGGGAACATAATCTCGCCAGATGAGGAAGAGGGCTTAAACTACGAAATAGTGGATCTTAAAACTGATGAGAAAGGAAGGCTAAAGGAACTTTTCATAGTCTGTAAAAAATGTGGGAGTAGAATATGCTTGGAGGGATTTGAACTTCTCAGTGAAGTAGAAAATTACAAAGAAGAAAACGGAAACATCTCTGATACTAGCTAACTGTAGAATTACTGGAGCCGTCTTCCGAACGTTAAAAAGATATTTTATTGCCTAATTGGTTCCTTAATTTTAAAGGAGGAAATCTATTAAATGATGGGCTACTATACATCTACAATTGGCAGTTTCCCACTGTTGGATTCAGAGGTTAACCGGGAGAGATGTTTAAGGGATCTGATAGAGCTAGGAATAGATTATCCAGCATACCCGCAACTAATAGATATGGAGAAGCAGTTTTTAGATGACTTAGCCAGCCAAAACTCCGGAATAATCCTTGAACGAGGTAAATATAGACTAATTAATAGGGAAATAAACGTAGATGTTAAGCCGCCTGGTCTCGAACCCTTCCTCTGGACTGTTAATTATATTTGGAGAAGAGGGCTGAAGGTTAAAATTAAGGCGCCTATCATAGGACCATTCACGCTTGCATCCTATATTAGGGTGGGTGATGGAGTAAGCCTATTTGACACAGCTTTATCAGATATAACGCTTGTAAAGCAGATTGCACAGATAATTTCAGAGACAAGCAAAGTTGTTTCGAGGAAGGCTGAAATGATCTCTATTGATGAACCTATCTTAAGCATTGTAGTGGGTTTAAAAATTCCATTCAAGTACAGTGAGGGTGATGTTATATCTGTGCTTAATGACGTACGAAATAGCTGTAAGAACGTTTTATCCGGTATTCATGTTTGCGGTAAGATAGCGCCAAACTTGGCGAATATCTTGTTGAGAACAAACATGGATTTTCTAAGCCACGAATTCCACGATACACCGAACAATATAAGGGCTTACAGTCCAGAAGAAGTCAGAAAAAGCGGGAAGCTACTGTCCGTCGGCTGCCTCTCGAGCAGGAATCCTATTGTGGAGAGCGTTGAAGAGATTCTAGCTGTGATGAAAAAATTTAGGGAGTATGGTGACTGCATAATATTTACGCCGGACTGCGGATTTAGAAATCTCATTGTTAATGGATCGAGAGAGGAGGGATATAAGATATCTATGAGAAAACTTAAGAATATGGTTGACGCGGCGGCAATTTTTAGAGGAGAAAAACTGTTTAGGGCGTAAAATTAATTAGATTAGCCCGTTTTCTCTCAGTATTCTTTTGAATTCTTCTTCCCTTAACGATGCCTTCCTGCCGTGCTCATAGATCTTTTTGACTTCTTCAACAACTTTCATGAGGGATGCTTCATCCGGTTCTTTTCCAGTTAACTCAACTATTTTGTGCCTAATTATAGCCTTCCCTGACTGCTTGCCTATAGTCAGTCTACGTACGTTCCCCACTAGCTCAGGCGGATACGGCTCGTATGTCATTGGGTCATTTAAGACTCCATGTGTATGAATCCCAGATTCATGGGCAAAAGAATAGGCGCCGACAATAGCTTTGTTTGGCGGAACTACGTAGCCAGTCGCCCGACTTATAAGCTGAGCTAAAGCTGTTAGCTTCTGTGTTCTTCCCTCAAACTTTTTAACTCCATAGTGCATATAAAGGTTCATTATAACCTTCTCTGTTTCAGCATTACCAGCCCTTTCACCTATGCCGAGAAAAGTTGTACTTAAGTATATTTTATCCCAGACTCCGTCCGCCGCCCTGACAGCGACTATTGTATTTTCCACAGCATTCCCAAAGTCATCGTGCGCATGGATCTCAACATCTTTAATCTTCGTTTCAAACTTTATTGCTCTGATTTTCCTCGGTATTCCATTTGGCAGGGGGGCATTTGGGTCAGATAGACCTACACCAACTGTATCACAGACCCTGTAGCATTCAGCCCCAGCCTCAGCCACAGCATTAATAAATCTCTTCTCGAATTCCCAGTCAGCTCTAGTACTATCTTCACCGTGAACAAAGACTCTTAATCCATGGTCCTTAGCGGCATATTCGACAACCTCAACAACCCTATTTAATAGATCTTCTGGGGTCCTGTTAGGCCACTTGGCCCTGAAATGTATGTAGGATACTGGATGCGATATGCCGACCTCCTCAAATCCGCAGTCTATTGCATCATCCACATCCTCTTTAACGGCTCTACACCAACCAGCCAACCTAACGTTCAGATCCATTTTCTGAATCAATTTAATTGCTTCTTTATCTGGCTTCTGATAATGATGTAGCTCTATCCGCTCAACTCCAATCTCAGCAAGCATACGAGCTATCTCCGCAGCGTCCTTAGGGGAGACAGCTAAACCCGGCATCTGGACTCCATCCCTAAGCGTTGTATCATCGATTATTGGATTAACCTTTAGAGGTAGCTTAAAGTAGAGGTCGTCCCACGTCATTCTTCTAATTAATTCTGCATCGATCATAGCATCACCTACACTTTATTGTGGATTCATTGTGGATGGATGAAAAATGGAGATTAAGGTTTCGGTATGCACAACGTTTGGATGCTGCTCAATCATCTCATAAATTATTTTTTGCAGCTCTTCGAGGCTATTTGCCTCGATAACGACGACTGCATCATATCTTCCGAGAACAGAGTTAGCCATTTTAACGCCTTTTATACGCCTAGATTTAACAATCTCTTCAGATGTTCCAGGCTTCATTTTGACGAGGACGAATGCTCTCAAGGCCTTCCTCCTTAAATCTCTATCCACAACCATTTTTTAAACCTCTAGGCGAACACTTACTCTATCTCAGTTAACACAAGCGATGTTTCGGTGTGAACTATATCCGGATCCTTCTCAATGACGTTGTAAAGTAAGTCATGTAGAACCTCGAACCTCGGCACTTCAAGGATAACAATCGCGTCGAACCTACCATATATTGCGTCAGCTTGGACGACTTCTTTAAGTCTACTCTTTATTCTTTTAACAATTTCAAGGGATTTTCCAGGTTTAGTCTCAATAAATATGTATGCTCTTATCATTTCACCCCACCTAAATCCAAATAATATTAACAAACATAACAGTACACCCTTCAATAATCAAGGTACTTTATTATCTCCCAAGGAGTTATGTAGAGGCAGTATTGCCGCCAGTCGTTGATTTTATATTCTATAAAGGCATCGAATATGTGGCTTCCAAGGGTTCGATGTATCACTTCATCACTCTTCATTTCTTCAAGAGCCTCCTTCAAAGTTGTTGGTAACACGTTTATACCAAGCGCCCTTCTTCTTTCGGGACTCAGCTTGTAGATGTCTTCATCGACGGGATCCCCTGGATCAATCTTCTTCTTTATTCCATCAAGCCCAGCCATCAATAAGCAAGATAACGCAAGGTATGGATTGCAGGATGGATCGGCGCCACGGTATTCAACGCGCTTATAGGCTGCGAACTGTGGCCCCCTATAATAGACTGGTATTCTGACCAATGCTGATCTATTTCTACGCGACCAAACAACGTAAATTGGCGCTTCAAATCCGGGAACAAGCCTCTTATAAGAGTTTACTGTTGGGCAGCAGACCGCTGTAAGCGCCCTCGCATGCTCTAGTAGTCCGCCAATAAAGTACCTTCCAGTTTGGCTTATCTCCGCATACTCATCGTTTTCGTCATACATAACATTCACGTTATCTCTCCAGAGCGATATGTGAACATGCATTCCGCTGGCATTATCCAGGTAAATTGGTTTTGGCATGAACGTCGCTATCAAGCCACGTCTCTTAGCAACATTCTTTGCCACAAACTTAAAATATACGGTTCTGTCAGCCGTCTCGATAAGAGAACCATACTGAAAGTTTATTTCAATCTGACCCGCTGTTGCAACCTCATGGTGATGCTTCTCAATCTTGAAGCCAAAGTAGTCCTCAAGTATAGCTGAAACTTCATTTCTATACTCGATTGTTGTATCCTCTGGAGGCGGTCTGAAATAGGCTTCTCTAGGCCTTAGAATATATCCTTCACCAGATATTTCTGGGGATTGCGGGACAACCCTTGGCGCACCCCAAGAGTCGCTTCCGCCGCCGTCAGGGCTAACCCATAGATCCCAGACAAGTTTTGTTGGATCTATTGATGAGAAAACGAAGTACTCCAGCTCCGGGGCAAATAAACTTGTGTAACCCATCTCGGCGGCAGCTTTCATAGATCTTTTAGCAACGTATCCTCTTGGATCAACTTCAGATGGTTCTTTACCCCCATAAGCTTCGTAGACGTCACCTAATACTATTGCGCTCTTCTGGTTATCTTCACTGTTCCATGGGAGTATGGCCAGCGTCTTTGGGTCAGGCATAAGAACCATATCTGACTCCTCAATGGACTTGAAGCCCCTAACTGAAGAGCCATCGAAGCCTAAACCACCTATGAAAGCCTTTCCCTCAATGAAGTCTCTAGCTGGTACAACCATGTCCTGCATTAAACCCCTTATATCGATGAAGGTTGAGTGTACCCATCTAACTTTGTTCGCCTTAATCTTTTCAATAGCCTTATTAATGGCTTCTTTCATGGGTTCGTCGTACGTCAAGTATTTATCACCGTTCATTCAATGAATTGAATTTTTATCGCTCGATTATATATAAACTTTTCGTTTTAACTTGAAAATTTTTAAATAACAGTGATATTTATTGAATAAATGTTCAGCAGAGGGACGACACAATGTCACACAGCGAGATTGATGATTTAGACCTCAAAATAATTAAGCTCCTGCAGGAAGATTCACGAATAAGCTACAATAAAATGGCCAGTAAGCTTGGAGCCTCTGTCGGAACGATATATAACCGCGTTAAGAGCCTCGAAGAGAAGGGGATTTTGAAAGGTTACACAGCAATTATAGACCCAGTCAAGTTAGGGTATGGAACAATAGCCATCATACTTGTCCAAGCTGAGGGAGCGCATTTAGTTGAGGTAGAGAATGAAATAGCAAAAATAGATAATGTAGTCGCCGTCTATGATATAACTGGAGACTTTGATATAGCTGTAATAGCTAGGTTTAGAGATAGGTTTGAGTTAAACTCGCTGGTGAAAAAGTTACTTTCAATGCCTTATGTTAAACGCACGGTCACGAACGTCGTTCTAAATGTTGTTAAGGAAGACTTTAGAATAAAGATTCCCTAAAACTATTTCGCTTCATTATATAACCTTCAGCAAATCAGAGCGCGTTATTATTCCAACTATCTCACCCTTCCTCATAACTAGAACACCCGGATGCATTTCCAGCAGCGGCCTTATTACACTTACATCGGTATCTTCCGAGACTGTTGGAAGAGGCGGCTCCATAACTTTCTCTACTGTCTCCTCAGCTATATTTGGACCTAAATTACGCACAATTCCCTCCTCAGTAACCATTCCAACGACTTTACCCCCGTCGATGACGGGCAACTGCGATATACCATGTCTCACCATTACTTCACTAACCTTCTTTATCTTCTCCTTCGGCGTCGTTGTTATGACGTCTCGAGTCATTATTTCCCCGCATTTCTTGCCGCGTTTACTAGTTAATATTTGAAGAATCCTGTTCACTGTGGATAATCTTGGGTCAACCTTACCGCTTTCTATTTTTGCTATGTGCGCTTGTGAAACACCGACGAGTTTTGCTAACTGGCTTTGTGTTAATCCAGCCTCAAGCCTCATCTTTTTGAGTAAAGATCCAGTTATCATTAAAAAAGATAACCTCCAGTTATAACGAGATAAGTTAAATATCTAGTGCAATATTTACTTTTCTCCATTTCCCTCACGAAAAGGCAAAATTGACTTTAGAGGGCAAAAGATTTTTGTATGTTTTATAAAACATATTTTTCCCGGATTTTATACCGAAAATTATATATCTAGATACTTCAATAGTCTTTCGGAAGACTTACAGGCGGCATGAGAAATGAGGAACATAATTGTTACGCCATTAAAGTCCATTCCGCTGGAGGAGCAAGAGATTGAGATTGTTGAGAGAAAAGGGTTGGGTCATCCCGACACAATGTGCGATTCTATAATGAATGAGGTCTCTGTGAATCTTTGCAGAGAATATCTTGAGAGAGTTGGGTCAATAATGCACCATAACATCGATAAGTCGCTGCTAGTTGCTGGTGAAGTTGAGGTGAAATTTGGCGGGGGCATAGTTAAAAAACCTATGAAGCTAATATTTGGCGATAGAGCGACTTTTGAGATCGATAAAGTTAGGATCCCAGTTAAAGAAATAGCTATCAGAACAGCTAAAGATTGGCTTAAAAAGAACCTTAGGTTTGTTGATCCAGACGAACATGTAAAATATCAAGTTGAAATACAACATGGATCACAGGCACTCACAGATATCTTTAAGCGTAGTAAGGGTTTACTTGGAGCAAATGACACCTCAGCTGCAGTTGGGTGGGCTCCATTAACCAGAACAGAGAGGATTGTTTTAGATCTTGAAAAGTACCTTAACTCTGAGGATTTTAAGAAAAGGTTTCCGGAGACTGGCGAGGATATAAAAGTTATGGGCTTTAGAAGACATAGAGACCTAGATTTAATTGTTTCAATGGCGTTTGTTGACCGCTTCATAAGTGATGAGAAATACTATTTTGAAAGGAAAGAAGATGTTCTAGAGGATATAAAGAGGTTCATTGAGAAGGAAGCGGATGGATTCAGCAAGATTAGCATCGAGCTTAACGCTTTAGATGCGCCCGGCAGAGGCGTCGATGGAATCTATTTGACGGTGCTTGGAACAAGCGCTGATGGAGCTGACTCAGGACAGGTTGGCAGAGGTAATAGAGTTAACGGGCTTATATCGCTCAATAGGCCACAGTGCTCTGAGGCAGCTGCAGGCAAGAATCCAGTGAGCCACGTGGGAAAGATATATAATCTTTTGACGCATAAGATTGCCAATGAAGTCTACAAGGAAGTTTTAGGCGTAAAGGAAGTCTATGTGTGGATGCTGAGTAAGATCGGGCAGCCGATAAACCAGCCAGTAATAGCAGCCGTCCAATTAATAACGGACTCAGAGATAGACTTTAACCACGTTAGAAGAAAAGCTGAGGAGATAGTTAAATACGATTTAGAAAACATAGAGGAATTTATCCAAGAACTAATCTATGGAAAAATATCTGTATGCTAAGCGTACATTTCTCCAACACATATCTTGCTTTCTTTAAATGTGGTAGCTTAAAAAACTCTTCTCTCCAAAATATCTGCATCAAACTTTAGTGGCGAGGAAATGATTTCAGAAGAACATAATTAATCTATAATTTAGCTGTTCTCAAAATTTTTAGAGAAAAACATCAATGCTGAATTTGCCAGCCTATCCATTCCCAAGATGTATAAGCCCATCATAGAAGATCCTTAATGAAGGGCGGCGTACGCGGTTAAGGTGATTTTGAAAAGGTTCGGCGAGGGGAGGGGCGTTCTATGGACGCGTAGAGAAATACGCTATCAATGCAGCTTCTACTTAGAGCACTTTAAGACGGTTACGAGAAATAGCGGCAAGCTCTTCGGCGACGTGGACGTTAATGTTAAATGGGTCAAACTAGCGATACTCGACAAAAACAGCGGATTAAGGGGCATGCGCACGTTCTGGTTTAAAGAGACATTGAGATGGGCTGCCCAAGGCAAAGGGCTAGACGGTGTTGTTCTTTTGGCTTCAGAAAAGCTACCAGTAGTAGATTTCTTTAGCGCTTTTAATTATTTTACGTACTGTACGTGCATCTAGTCGCTCCACTCCTGGTCTAGTAGCATATTCGTCGGCGTAGTCGCTTCGACAGAGTTCCAGTTTCATCTCAATCGGTTCTCTGAGGATGAAGGGCTTGAATTCACCTGATTTTGCTCGTCGGACAGCTCTTACGGCTGCATCGCGTATCATTTTATGCGCGAGCCTTGGCGCGATACATTTCGCCTTATTTCTACCAAGACCCTCTTTAACAGAAACTAGCTCGATATCGCCGAAAAATCCATATGCTTCTTCACATGCAGCTTTATCTCCTGTAACCATGATAACCGGTACATTGAAGGCGCCCGCATAGGCGCCTGCCTGTTCGATTTCGCCGAATTTTTTACCGTTGACATAAAAGTTAAACCATGAAGCTGATGATTGAGTGTGATCCAAAAATCCGTTGAGGGTTCCAGCCATTGCATGACAACCAACTTGTATTAACCCACCAAAGGTTTCATTGAGACTAGGCATAACCTCCAGCGAATTTTTCACAGTTTCGTAGATAGCTCTTTCATCCATTATCTCCAATATGAAGTTGTCGCCGCCGCCATGCCCATCTAATACGACAACCTCCGTAGCCCCGCCGTCAAAAGCTCCGGCAATGGCTGAATTAACATCTTCACAAAGAAACTTACGGGCTTTTTCATACTCCGAGTTGCCTTTTTGCACCTGCTCTGGACGCCAAATGCCACTAATTCCCTCCATATCTGTTGAAATATATATTTTCATCCTACCACCTTTAACTCTTTAGAAAATCAATTTATTTAAATTTACTTTCAATCCCCGCTAAATTTCACCATAAAAACCTATCCCATCATTTAACATACGTTATTATGGATAGGGGTTATTTTAACTGCTAAGCCCCTTCTTAAGATTGCCCTTATGAACCTTGCTCCAAACTCTTCCAGCTGGGAGAACCGTTTTTATTATCCTCCTCAATCAGGGATGAGCTTCCCCCTCTTCTCAAGCCTCTTCGTCTTGACCGGCTTAGAGCCCACAACCCCTCGATCTTGAAGAGTCCAGGCAATTGATTATAAGCCTCTCGCATCTGTTGTGTCCCTCAAAAACCTTATTGTACCCTACCTTTGGGAAGAGCTTGAGACCCTAAAGACCCTACACGCCCTCTTATACACTCACCGAAGCGCCTGTTGGCCATCACGCTGAAGGCTATGAGGCCGTAGAGACTCATCTTCTCATAGTTTGCCTTGGAAGGGTAATGCTCCTCCACGGCGAGTGATACAACGAACCCTATGAAGTCAACCTTCTCCCATAAACGCTTCCACACACAGAAAAAAAAAGTCAGATCAAAGCATAAACTTTATTTGATGGAAACAAGGGTCATAAAAATCTTTACCTTTAATTACTGCTTAGAATTGCTGGAAAACAAGGATATGCTAAAAAGTTATATTCTGAGGAGTCTTAAAACATTATTTTGATGAGTATGAAGGCGTATATCCTCGTGAATTCTGAACCGGGCATGATATGGATGGTTGCGGCGGAGGCTTTAAAGGTTGAGGGTGTTAAGGAAGCGCATGCGGTAACTGGGCAATTCGATGATGTTATTCAAGTTGAGTTTGATAAAATGGAAAATCTCGGAAAAATAATTGAGAGAGTACAGAGTATAAAAGGAGTCTTGAAAACCCAGACGCTAATAGTTATTCCCCCTCCAATCAGAGAGTGAGTTCATCAACTATTCCCCTTTTCTTTCTCTCTTCAAGAGTCTTTTTTATGGCTTGTTCCACTTGCTCAACGGCTGTACCAAGGTAGTTTTTCGGGTTTAGAACCTCATTTATCTCCTCCTCCGTCAGCATTCTTCTAATAACCTCGTTACTTAGGAGAACTTCCTTGAAGGGTTTTTTATCGCGGGCGCTTATTATTGCAAGCTGCCTTAACATTTCATGCGCTTCCTGTCTACCCATACCTTTCTTCGTGAGGACTAACATAACCGCCTCCGATAAAGCTCTGCCCTGCGTTAGGTCTACATTGACTAACATTCTTTCCTCGTCAACTTCTAAGTTTGAGAGAACCCACGTCATTAGATATAGCATGTAATCAACTAAGATACATGCCTCCGGAATGATAAATCTCTCAGCAGAGGACTGCGTTAAATCTCTCTCATGCCATGTAGGAATATTCTCTAGGGCTGGAATAACTAGCCCCCTAACAACCTTTGCTAGACCACATATCCTCTCGCATACTTCTGGGTTACGTTTATGTGGCATTGTTGAACTCCCAACTTGCTTTCCCCTCTCAAATGGCTCAAAGACCTCTGCTATCTCTGTTCTCTGAAGCTCCCTTATCTCCGTAGCGAACTTATCAAGTGTTGAGGCAATCGCCGCTAGCAGGCATATTAACTCGGCATGTATATCTCTAGATATTATCTGAGTTGTTATATCCGCTGGTTTAAGCCCAAGTCTCCTCATAACTAGCTCCTGTATCTTCATTGCATTTGAGCCAAGCCCCGCCTGTGTGCCAACTGCGCCAGTTATCTTACCAACCAAAACTCGTTCTCTGCACTCTCTAAGCCTTTCAATATGCCTAGATATTTCACGCATCCACCCAGCGAGCTTGAAGCCAAACGTTATCGGCAGAGCATGCTGTCCATGGGTGCGCCCCATCATTATTGTGTTTTTATAGCGGTTGGCGAGCTCGAGTAGGACAATCTCAAGGTTGTTTAGGCGTTTCTCAATTATTTCTAATGCATCTCTTAACTGCAGCGCCTTAGCCGTGTCAACGACATCGTAGCTTGTTATGCCCAAGTGCACGTATGCACCGCTTGAACCGCATACTTCCGCTAAAGCCCTGACAAGAGCCATAACATCGTGCCTGATTTCTTTTTCAATCTCTTTTACCCTGCTAACCTTCACATACTTTGTTGAGGCCATCTCCATTATCTTTTCAGATGCCTCCTTAGGTATCTCGCCAACCTCGCTTTGAGCCCACGCTAATGCAGCTTCAACATCTAACATTCTCTGAACGTAGTTTTCCTCCTCAAAAACCCTGAGCATTTCCGGCGTACCATATCGCCCAGTATCTATGGGCAGGATCGGCAATTCGATACCTCCATACAATAAACATAAGCTGAGCCCCCTCATTTAACTTTTCCAGGAATATCTTAGGGATAATGTTAGAGCCGTTTGGGATTTAAAGGTGAAAGTCCATTTATTACCCTAGGGAGACTGCAGAATGGGAGCCTTAGCGGCGATTCTTTCGAAGGATGGCGGAAATGTTGTTCCACATATAGTAGAAATGCTTAACGCGCTTAAACATAGAGGTTCAGATTTTTTCAGTATATCAACTGATAAAAAGACGGCCGTCGCCAGAAATATTAACGATTTAAGTGATTCAATTCTGGAAGTTAGGTCGAGCATAGCAATAGGCTACAGCTGTAGCAGGATGATTTCAAAAGATAAACAGCAGCCAATTGAAATCAACGGATTTAAGCTAGTCTTTGATGGAAGGATATTCTCGCCGCATATAGGGGGAGATGAAATATGCAGACTATTTGAGAGGAGTAAAAGCATCGAGGAAACTCTAAAGAATATTGTTGAAGCCGACGGATCTATTGTGTTTACGGCTCTTGAAGGAAATAAGCTGCTTGCTGGGAGAGAAGCTACGGGCGCCTTGCCACTGTACTTCTGCGACGACGCACGGCATATAGCTTTGGCATCGGAGCGGAAGGCATTATGGCGCCTTAATGTGGAAGATGAGAAAATAAGGTCTTTTCCTCCTGGAAGCATCGCCGAGATCAATGATGCAGGCATAATGTTCCAGCAGGTTAAGGTTTTAGAGAGGAGAAAGGAAGAGAACGCTGGAAGAGAAGAAGAATTAGTAGAAGAACTGTGCACCCTGCTTTCAAACTCTATTAAAGAGAGAGTATACGGCTTAGAGGGCGGAGTCTCCATAGCCTTTTCTGGAGGATTGGATAGCAGCGTTATAGCCGCATTAATGAGGAAGCAAGGTGTAAATGCCCTTTTAATATCTGTTGGGTTGGAGGGTTCAAGAGAACTAGAGCATGCTGAAAAAATTGCGGAGGAAATAAATTTGCCTTTCAGGTCTAAAGTATACACGGCAGAAGACGTTGAAAGGACTTTACCAGTGGTTTTATGGTTAATTGAGGAAGCAAGCGCCTTAAAGGCATCGATACATATTCCAGAGTTTTGGGCGACCGAATTATCTTCTAGAATGGGGTGCAGAGCCATATTCTTTGGACATGGAGCAGATGAGCTGTTTGGAGGCTACTTCAAATATCTAGGCGATTATGGGAAATCTTTCGATGAAACTGAAAAAGCCCTCTACAGTGACACGCTTAGATTACATGAAAACTCTTTAGAGCCAAGCGAAAAAATATGTGCTTTTCACAATCTTGAAGCCATATTTCCATACGCAGACTATGATTTAGCCGAGTTCGCTTTAAGTCTACCAGTAACCCTCAAAATATCTTCGGAGAAAGATCCTCTAAGAAAGAGGATTCTGAGAAAATTGGCGGAGCGGATAGGTTTACCAGCAGAGGTTTATCTTAGACCAAAGAAGGCTATTCAATATGGAACTGGCGTAAGCAAAGCTCTCAGAAAAATATCTAAAAGAAATGGGTTGGATACTCAGAGCTTTATTAATCAAATTTTTAGGAGGATTACGGGGTTAAATGAGGACAGCAATAGTTTACTCACATAAATATCTAGAGCACGAAACTGGAAATCATCCGGAAAGACCCCAGCGTCTGGTGGCTGCGGTGAACGGCATTATCAAAAATAATTTGATCGATGAAGAAAGAATTCTTCTGGTGGAGCCTAGATATGCGAGTCAAGAGGAGCTACAATTAGTCCATACGAGAAAGTATATCGAGATGGTTAGAATTACTTGCGAGGCTGGAGGAGGCTTAATCGATGAGGAGACCCCGGTGTCTAGGGAGAGCTTTAATGTTGCGAGGCTTGCAGCTGGCGGAGCAATATATGCGACGCAGAAAGTCTCCTCCGGCGAATTTAGAAATGCCTTTGTGTTAGCTAGACCACCAGGACACCATGCTGAACCCAACCGAGCACTTGGCTTCTGCATATTTAACAATGTTGCATTAGCCGCCAAGTTTCTTCTTGAGAAAAGTGCATTTAAGAAGATATTGATTTTGGATATAGACGCCCATCATGGAAATGGGACTCAGAAGATTTTCTATGAGACTGACATGGTTTTATATATTAGCATTCACGAGGATCCAACGGAGTTCCCTAAGATGGGATTTATATGGGAGGTTGGAGCTGGAGACGGCGAGGGACACACTGTTAATATACCGCTTTCCTATGGGTCAGGTGATCCATCATACTGGAGAGCATTTAAGACAATTGTTCTGCCAATAGCTAAGCAATATAAGCCGCAGTTCATCCTTGTCTCAGCTGGTTTCGACGGGTATTATAAAGACGCTATCTCCGAGCTTATGCTCTCTGCGCAAATTTACGTGAACATTTTTCGTGAAATATTAAATGCTGCGGATGAATTATGTGGAGGAAAACTGGTAGCTGTTCTTGAAGGCGGATACAACCTCTGGTTCCTCAGAAGAATTATAGGAGCATGCGTAGCTAAAATGGCCAACAAAAATATTAAAGTGGGAGATAGACGTCCGCCGATAGACGTGAAAGCGGAGAGAAAAGCAGAGAAAGTAATTGAGAATGTGAGAAAAATTCAGTCAAAATATTGGCTTTTATGACTCATTTGCAGAGAGCTTTGATCATTCGGAGACTTCTATAGCGTTGTTAGGACATTGAATTTCACATGCTTTACAGAGGAGACAGGCATCTGGGTTAACAGCAACCGATTTTCCTTCTTTAATCTCGTATACGCCGGAGGGGCAGACGTCGACGCATGTTCCGCATCCGGTGCACTTCTCGAGATCAATCTTTATTTTTGCCATCCCACAACTCACTCCACTGCTTTAAAATCGAAGTAATAAGATGATTAATAAAAACTTTTTTATCTCTATGGGCGTGTCCAACTATTATTTTAGTTCTTTGCCGTTTTCTTCTTTATGCTTTGTAGGTGGGATGTTAGGGTATACGATGTTGGGCTTTTGATGGCGTAGGATTCATAGTAAGGTGGGCTTATAGATAAATTGAACACACCCATTGGGACGAAGCAACTTAGCATATAAAGGCTTTATGTGTTAAGTTGCCAGGTCTCTTTCATTAAATACGCTGGGAAAATTTTTGGCTCTATAGGCTGATACATATCTGCTGGGAAAACAGCTGAGAACATTAAGAAACTCCTCTGAGCCCCCTGGGGAGATTTTTGTGTTATAATTTTAATAAGCTGAAAATAGATTCGCTCTTATTAAGATGTTGGCGCTTTTGTTGATTTCGCTGGTTTAGGGCTTTTGGTGTTTTGGCGCATGGTTCGGGAATGTTTTCTTTAGTGGTTGGTTTTCGCCCCTTCTTTGCCGGGTGTTTTTGAGGTTTTGATAA
>Ga0105158_1000307_pt1 | contig 21563 bp, 17 predicted proteins | sample LHCtaG_FD_81567 | JGI IMG/M metagenome (GOLD analysis project Ga0105158, IMG submission 81567) | Hot spring microbial communities from Little Hot Creek, USA to study Microbial Dark Matter (Phase II) - LHC4sed_matched | ecosystem: Environmental > Aquatic > Thermal springs > Hot (42-90C) >...
TAAAAAATAAAACTTTAAATGATTTCTATGAATAGTTTTTCAGATATTATTGATTTCTTAGATCTTTCATTTTTTATTTAAGAAAAATAATTAAATAATGAGATTTTAAAATTGATTGAGAAAGCCTTTAATAATTGCATGTATTCCAGCATATAATGAAGAAAAAATGATAATTCAGAATATAGATTTAAAAGATAAAAAGCAAGTAGAGCTTAAAGAAAACAATATTTAAATGTTAACTGAGAAAAAGGAAGCTATACGCATTCATAATTCCAAGAAATACATGACTTCCAGTGAATACTCTAAAGGATTTGAGCAAGTTAATTGTACTTTTGGAAGTAAAAGTTAATGCCTGAACTTCTTTTACATTTTGCGATACCTTTTTCAATTTCAGCTCCAATAATTGGAGTAAAGAGAGCAATAATAGTAGGAATAATTGGGATGCTCCCAGATATAGATGTACTTTTACATGTTCATAGATCCATGACTCATTCTTTGATAATCTTAACAATAATTTTCCTACTTCCTTTATATATAATATTCTTTAAGATGAAAGAAAAATCACTTGCACTTCTTTCCTTCTTTTCCTTAATGATACATCCAATAATGGACATTTTTCAAACTTATACTCCAATACTTTATCCAATATCAAATTCTTCTTTTCAAGTTAATATAAAAGGGAGTGTATTAATTTCAAGATCAGTAGTTCCATATATAGAATCTCAAGTAAGCTCTACTCCAACAAACTTTCAAAAATTTTTAATAATGGATGCGCCAATATTTACAAGTGAAAGCTTCATAGTTTCTCTTATTTTAATAGTAGCTCCAATTTTCTTTCTTAAGTTTAAGAAAGATTCTTTTAACTTTAAAGATTTTCATAATGCTTCAATTAATAGTAATTTAAGAATAGAATTTAATGGCACAGCAATTAAAAAGGAAGATTTAACAATAGTTATTCCTACTTTAAATGAAGTTAAAGCGATAGGAAAAGTTATAGATGAATTAAGGAACGAGGGTTATAGTAATATATTAATTGTAGATGGATATTCAAATGATGGAACAATAGAAGTTGCAAGGAGTAAGAATGTAAATATAGTTTTTCAAGAAGGGAAAGGAAAAGCAGATGCAATAAGAACTGGAATAAAACTTGTTAAAACTCCATTTTTAATAGTTATGGATGGAGATTATACTTATGATCCTAAGGATATAAAAAAATTCTTAGATTTTTCAGATTATGATGAAGTAATAGGAACAAGAGAAAGAAAAAACATTCCAAAAATTCATAGGTTTGGAAATTGGATAATAACTAAGACTTTCAATTTACTCTTTGGAACAAGCTTAAGAGATGTATGTTCTGGAATGTACTTGCTTAGAACAGAAGTTGCAAGAGAAATTGGATTTGAAAGCAAAGGATTTAGTGTAGAAGTTGAAGTTGCTGCTCATGTTGCAACAACAAGCAAAAAGATAAGAGAAGTAGACATAGGCTATAGGAAAAGAATAGGTAATCCAAAGCTTAAGAGCCACTATGGATTCTTGATAATATTTAGTGTAGTAAGACTTATGTTAAGATACAATCCAGTTTTCTTCCTGTTTTCAGTAAGCTCAGCTGCCTTGGCTCCAGGAGTTGCAATAATAGGATACGTTTTATACGAATTAATTTTTAATGGTATAAAGCATCATATTTGGGCAATAATTGGAATAAGCTTAAGTGGAGTAGGATTTATATCTCTTTTACTTGCAATCCTTGCACTATATTTGAAGAGACTTGAGTATAGGATAATGGGAAGACTGAAGAAGTCTTAAATTCGTTAGATGATTTCATGATCAATATTCCAAAATTTTTCTATGAAAGTGCAGATCATTTAATGAGTAAATTGGGAGCATATGAAGAAAGAACTAACAAATACATAGATGCGTTCAAAAACTACATTGAGAATACAGGAACGATTTTAGATGCTGGTTGCAGCCCAGGAAAGTTCGCCAGAAAATTAGAAAAAAAGAAACACAATAGTAGCATTTTACCAACGTTCGCGGTAAAATGTTGGCCACAAGTTATAAAATGCTTTTAAGGAAGAGTAAAGTTGCTTCGTCAATTCTAGACGAAGAAGTTCTTGCAGTTATTGCTGCTATAGTTATAGTCGCATCTGTTCTTGCAATAGTTCAAAATATAAACAGTGGGAGAGTTATTGAGCCATTCTCAGAGCTTGGAATCCTAGGACCAAACATGAAAATTGGAGATTATCCAAAAGAAGTAGTTGCAGGCTTTCCTTTTAAGCTTTACCTTTACTTAGGAAACTATGAAGGAAAATCAGTTTATTATAGAATACTCATAAAACTAGGAAACAAAACCTCGATTATAAACGAAACAACTCCATTAAACTCAACTCCAATAATGGAAATAAGAAGAATACTTATTCATAACTCAACTTGTATTTATCCTCTTAATATAACTTTGTACACTCCTGGAATTAACAAAAGATTAATTATTGAAATGTGGATATATAATGAGACTTCAAAAATTTTTACTTACTATGGAAGATGGAATCAACTTTGGCTTAACATCACTTCTTCTTTAGCTACTATTGAATCTCAAAAGTTTCAAGAAATTCCAAGTGAAATTGATAGCTTACTAACACAAGGTTTTCTAGCAGTAAGAAAAGCAGAAAGTTCAGGAGGTAATGTAAGTGAAATGGTTTCATTATTAAATGAAGCTATTGACTATGCTCAAAAAGGAGAATATACTAAAGCTAGTAGTTTAATTAATAAATCAATTTCTTTAGAAAAAGAAGTTTCTAGAATTGGAATTGAAAATAGAAATAAACAACTTAATCTTAGTATAATCACATTAAGTGTTATTTTCATTGGAAGTATTAGCTTATATTCTTATTTAAGGAAAGATATTTGGATTTTTTGGTCAAAGTTAAAATCAAGATATATAGTTAAGCTAAACTCAAGAATAAATAAAAGTGAAAACTTAATTCAAAATAAAATTCAAGAATTAATTCATTCAAATAAAAGAATTACAGTAAATGAACTTATTTCAAATAGCAAAAAATTTGGGATAAAAAGCCACGAGTTTGCAAAAGAGTTATTCAAAATGACTAAAAATAAAGTAGTTACTTTAGAAGATCCATCTCCTCCAAAAAATTTTTCTCGCTATATTTTTTCAATTTATAGCTTAGATTTTTGGATTATCTTAGCTCTTCTTTCATTAACATTAATTTCAATATACTTTTCTTCATTTTTATTAATCTTATACTTAAGATATATTCTTGGTTCATTATTCGTTCTCTTTCTTCCAGGCTATTCTTTAATAGAAGCTCTATATCCTAAAAAAGAAGAATTAATGCCACTAGAAAGGCTTGCACTCTCAATTGGATTAAGCTTAGCTTTAGTTCCATTAGTAGGGCTATTTCTGAATTATACTCCTTTTGGAATTAGATTAGACCCTGTTGTTTTCTCATTAACATTTTTAACACTCTTTTTTATGCTTATAGCTTCATATAGAAAATATTTATATTTAAAGCTATCAATAGAAAGTAAGAGAATTGAAAAATAAAAAACTAGGAGATCAACATGAATACTTATAGAGGCTTAGGATTATCTTTAGCAATTGCTGGATCTATTCTTACTTTTTTAACTTATTTTTTTATTGGAATAATACCTCTTATTGCACTTTGGATTGGTATACTAATAATAGGAATTTCAATGTTCATTACTCCAGAAGAACCAATAAATAAAAAAGAATTGCTTTCAATAATTGAAGATATGCTTTCAAATTTCTCAATTTTCTTTGAAGCAATTGGAGCTAGTAGTGTAACAACTTATGTAAAATATGAAGATGGTATCTATGCATTTATTTCAGAAAAACCAATAGAAAAACTACCAAAAGAGCCACCAAAGAATATACTTATTAACTTAGATGGTATTAAAACCTTGGTTCTTCGTTCACCTTTATCAAGTATTTCTAATAAGTTTTTAATTGAAGGGAACGATATGAATACAATAGCTTCTTATGTTTTAGTCGACTTGCTTGAAATAGCAGATGGTGTTATATGTAGTGAAGAAGCAGAAATAATTTCTTGTAACATTAAAAATCCTAGCTTAAGTACTCCAGCTAGACTTGAAAAAACTTTAGGAAGCATATATGGTGCAATACTAGCATCAATAGCAGCTTCAATTTACATGTGCCCTATATTATTAATTCATGAAGAAGAAATAAAAGGAAAAAGAATTATTTTTTTAAGGAAAATTGAAAATGAATAAAAATTATTTAGCAAACACAATTCTTGCAATAATGATAATGCTAACTTCTTCTATTTTTTGGTTTCTTGGAGAAAATAGAATAGATGCTTACTTATCTATGTATACTCTTGAATATTTTATAGTTAAGGCTCTTTTTAATCCTCGTCGTCTCTATAAAGATTTCCTAGCTTTTATACTATTAGCAATTTTTTCAATAATTGTTGCTTATAGAATTTATGAAATTTTAAAATGAAGAAATTTTTACTTCTATTTCTTATATTAATTCTTGTTTTTTCAATAACTTTCTCTCTAGCTTATAATGAAAATTTTCCAAGAAGCATCGATCCTTCTCAAATTAAGGAAGAAAATCCTTCAATAGAAATACTTTCATTATATTCTAATATAGGAAAATTTGCATCAAATTTAGATTTTAAATTAATAATCAATGTTTCATTAGCTTTAAAAGAAATTTATATTCCTAAAAACTTACTTTACATATTCCAAAGATTCAATAATTTACTTAATGAAACATTAAATCAAATGAATATAACTAATCATTATGTAAAATTAGCTTCAATTTATTTAAATTCTTCAGATTTTAAAAAAGCAAAAAATTGTATTTATAATGCTTCTAAAGAAATTTTATTTACAAAAATAAAATACAATGAACTTTATGATGCTTCTTTTGAATTTAGTAGAAGCATGGGTATTTACCATGATAAAATTATTCAAATGCTTAATGATATAGAAATTGGAATAAAGAAGCTTGAATTTTCAATAGATGAATTATTTAAAAAAATTGAAAATATTAAGCCAAAAATTATAAATGCTTTTCTTTATATAAATGTAGAACCATTAAGCATAAATTATGGAGAAGAAATTACTATAAATGGCTTTCTTTATGATGAATATGGAAATATGCTATCTTATAGAGAAATTATAGTTCATGTTGGTAATAATAAATATACTATAAAAACAGATTATTTTGGAAAATATTCTTTTAATTGCAAAATTATCGAATACATTCAAAGAATTCCAATATATGCAGAATACATTCCAAAAAAAGAAGATTTTGAAAAAATTAGCTATGCAATTTCAAAAATATTTTATGTTAACATTAGCTATATAATTCCAAAAATGAAAATTTCCATTAGTCAAACAAAAGTAAAACCAATGGATAATATTAAAATTCATATTAGCTCATTACCAAATTTAGAAATTAAAATTTCTTTTCTTTCTAATATTATTGAAGGATCTACGAACAATTATGGTATTTTTAATTATGATTTTACAATTCCTTCAAATATAAATGAAGGAACATATAACATGATTATAAGTAGTTTACCAAAAGGAATAATAGGTCCTTCTCAAAATATTGTAGAAATTATAGTTTATAAACTAGATTTAAATTATAGTATTGATTTTCCTTCTTTAGTAATAACTGGAATTCCTTTTAAAATTAAAGTTAATACAAACACAAATTCAACTATAGTTTTAACATCTCCAATCTTTGGAACAATTATTGATCATTGTTTAAATTCATCAAAAGAAATTACTTTGCCTCTTACATATTTAAATGGAAGTTTTTCTTTTCTTATAAAAATAATTCCAGACGAACCTTGTTATAGAACTTCTTTTAAAAGCTTTTCTATTAAAGTTATTAACATGCTTGGAATAATTCTTATAATTCCATTATTAACTATCCTATTCTTAAGTTATTTAATAAGAAAAGAAGCTTTAAAAATAATAATTGAAAAACCAATAGATAAAATATCTCATGAATTTTTAAAAGAAAAAGAATATCCTTATCCTTCAAACTTATTCTTTAAATTTATTAGATTAATTGAAAAAACATTTAATATAATAATAAAACCAAGTGAAACATTAAGAGAATATTTAAGAAAAATATCTATTCTTCCAAAGAAATTATATGAAGAAATTGCTATTTTATTCTTAAATTATGAAAAGTTTATCTATGGAGGACCAAAGTATAGAAATAAGATTTTTATTGAAAAAATAGTAGAAATAATAAAAAATTTAATAAATAAAATTAAAGAAGGAAAAGAATATTGAAGAAATATATAATAAATGGAATATTCTTAACAATAATATTTTTCTTTATTTTCATATCTTTAGTTCCTTCAATAGATAACTATTCTTTAGATAATCCATTATGGAATGGCTTAAGTAATTTAGCTGAAAAATATAAATTAGAATATATAAGTATAAGTGACTTAACTCAATTTTCATACAATAATACTATTGTATTTTTAATTGGCCCTAATGAGCCAATAAAAGATCAAGATTCTGAAATATTAAAAAAATTTGTAAATAATGGAGGAATTTTAATTCTAATGGATGAATATGGTTTTATAAATAAAACTTTAATTTATATGGAAACTAATGCAACAATAGTTAATTATCCTCTTTTAGATCCTCTTTATAAATTTAAATCTTCTCAATTTCCTAAAGTAGAAATTAGCATAGGAGAAAGAAAGCTTAAAGTTTATCTAAACTATGCTTCAATATTAATTTATGGAAAAGGTTTACCGATTGGTTTTTCATCCTATTTTAGTTATTTAGATAAAAATATTAACAATATTCATGATTTTAATGAACCTTATGGAAGTATGTGTATAGCTGCAGTTTATAATATAGGAAAAGGTAAGCTAATAGTTTTTTCAGATTCGGATATTTTCATAAATTCAATGATTAATTTAGGAGAAAATTCAGATTTAGCAAAATATCTTATAAATAATTCAAAAGCATATTTGATTAAAGATTATCTTTCTTTTAGCTATTATACTACAATAAGAAAAAGCTTTATATCTTTTTTAGCATTTTTATCAATGCTTTTCTTCAATTCTTCTTTTAACTATATTTCAATATTTTTATTATCAATAATTTGTTTTTATTCATTTAAAGAAATTTACAAAAAAGCTATTAAAAAATTCTATAAATTAATTAAAAAAGAAGATAAAGTATATAAAGTTATAAATAAGCATCCAACATGGGATAAAGAGATTTTATTAAAATTAGCTTCAGAAGTGTATATTGAAGATGAGCATAGTTGAAAGAATAACAAAAAATATTACAAAATATATTATAGGGCATAGAGAGTTAATTAAACTTATGAATATTGCAATTTTAAGTGGAGGGCATATTCTTTTAGAAGGGCCACCTGGTACTGGAAAAACAACCATAGCTAATTTATTTGCTCAATCTATAGGAGGCATATTTAAAAGAATTCAAATGGTTCCTGATCTTTTACCTTCTGATATAATCGGAACAATCTATTTTGATATGAGTATTAGCAAATGGAAATTAAAGAAAGGGCCAATATTTTCTAATGTTTTACTTATCGATGAAATTAATAGAGCCCCTCCAAGAACTCAAGCAGCTTTCCTTGAAGCAATGCAAGAACGTAGAGTAACAATAGAGAATGAAACTCTTGATTTACCTAATCCATTCCTTGTTCTTGCAACTCAATTATCTCAAACTCAATTTGGAACAGAAGGAACTTATCAATTAACACCTGTCCAAATTGATAGATTTGCTTATTCTTATCCTATTGATTTTCCTAATAAAGAAGAAGAAATTGAAATTATATCTAAAATTGATAATATTGAAATAGCAAAAATAGATCCAGTTGTTTCTCCTGAAGAAATTCATAATGAACAAAAAAGAATAACAAATATTTATGTTTCTAAAGAAATTAAAGAATACATAGTTAATATTGTAAACTTTATTAGAAAGCAAAAAGAAATCCTTCTTCCTCTTTCACCAAGAGCTTCAATATGGCTTTTTAAAGGTTCAAGAGTTTTAGCATACATGGAAGGTAGGGATTATGTTATTCCAGATTATGTTAAATATTTAGCAAAATATGTTTTATTGCATAGAATAAGAATAAAGCCTGAATATGAAATTGAAGGAATAAAAGCAATAGATATAATCAATAGAGCATTAGAATATGTGGAAGTACCAAAAGCATTTGTTTTATCAAAACATTCTTCAAAAATAGGAACTTAAATATGAAAATATATCCTTCAGATAATGGCTTAGGATTAACTTTAATTTCTATTCTTATTTTGCTATTTTATTTTTTCACTGGAGATATTTTTTTAGCTTATGCTTCTTTTCTACTTATTTCTTTTCTTCTAATAGTTTTCCTCTTATCTTATAATAATTGGAAAGAGAAAAGCTTATGCAAAACAAAAATTCATGAAAGAATTTGGATTTGGGAGAATGTTCCATTAAATATTATAATAGAAGGTAAAAACATATATGCTATTGAAGATATTCCAAAATGGATTAAAATTAATAAAATAGAATTTACTAAAAATTTTGCAATTATAAAAGGAGAAACCAATTTTCCTCATTATGGTGAATTTTCTATAGAGAAATTAACAGTTTTAAGGAAAAGCTTTCTTAAATTATTTATTTTTAAAGAGAAAGTTTCAATTGAAGTAAAATATAAAGTATTACCAGAAACTCTTTATTGGCTTTTTGAAGCTTTAAATATTTTAAGAGAAGTTGGCATTAGTCATTTTGAAACTGGAACTCAAAAACCTTCATTAATTAAAGGTTTATATTATGAAACTAGAGAATATGTTTATGGTGATCCAATAAGGAACATAGATTGGAAAGCTACAGCTAGACATAGAAAAATAATGGTAAAGCTATTTGAAGAAGAAAAAAGCAAAAGTATAATGCTTCTCTATAATTTAAAAGCTCCTAGCCCTTATGTTTGTAATGATTTAGCTTCTGCATTTCTTTCTTCTATTCTTTCTTCAATAAGAAAAAACTTAAGTTTAACTTTAATAGATTTACTTGAATCAAAGAGTTATTTTCATATGAATGCTTATCAAGCATTAGCATTTGCAATAAAAAAAGTTTTAGAGCTAGGAATTGTTAAGCCAAGCGAATTCTATGAATACATTGAACCATTAACAAAAGAAGAATTTGAAAGCTTAATTCAAGCATTTATGCTTAATATAATAGAAAGTAAAAGTAAACTGATAAGCTTAGGTGATAGTAATATTTTAATAAGCACTCTACTATATGATATTCCAGATTTAATTAATTTAGTAGAAAATGCAATGAAAAATAAAAAAGATATAAATATAGTCACAGCATCAAAACCTTGGATTGGTATTAAAGATCTTGAGGAAGCTTATAGAATATATTTAACTTATAGAAATGTTAAACAAAAACTTGAAAAAATGAAAGTTAATGTTTTTCCTTGGAGCTATTTTAAAGCAAAGAAAGAAAATATATATGAGCTTATTACAATATAAATATTTTGCTACAAATTGAAAATCAATTATAGTATTAAAATTCAGAATATTAAATAAAAAAGATCTATGCGCATTCTAGGGAAGTTAAATGAGCTATTCGCATAATGAAATAATTAGCGCGGCCACTGATGTTAGTCGCGGAACTTTATTCTTATTTATAGGCGGAACATTATCTACTATAATTGCAGCTTTATGTTCAATAATAGTAGCTCGCTTATTAGGACCTGAACTTTATGGAGCTTATTCATTATGTATAGCCGTATCATCTTTTCTCCTCCTATTTACAGACTTTGGCATAAATCCAGCATTAATAAAATTCTCAGCAAAACTTAAAACTGAAAGCAAGTTTGGGCAATTAGCACATATGATTAAACATGGTCTCCTTTTTAAACTAGCAATATCTTTTACTATTCTATGCATAGGCTTAATCTTTTCAGATATTCTTGCAACATTCATTATAAATAGACCTGAACTCTCCTTTTTAGTAAGGATTTCAATATTTTTAGTTTTATTTAATAGTCTCTTTTCAGCAATTAATTCAATACTTATAGGTTTCAATGATATGAAAAAATCTTCTTTATTATCTATCATCCAACAATTAACAAGAAGCATTTTATCTCCATTGCTAATAGTTATAGGCTTTAGTATCTTAGGAGCAATTGTAGGATATGTTATAAGCTATATGCTTTCAGCCATAATAGGTATAGCAATAGTTTACTTCATATATTATAGGAAGTTAAACTATAATGATAATAATAGCAATAGATTCAAAGATGATTTAAAGACTATGATAAACTACGGTTCACCTTTATATATATCATCCTTCATAAATAGCATAATTGGAACATATCAAGGAATACTCTTAGCTTGGTTTACTACTAACATTATGATAGGAAATTTCTCAATAGCATTGAATTTCACAACGCTTATTCTATTGCTTATAAATCCGATATCTACAGCTCTATTTCCAGCATTTTCAAAACTAAATCCTGATCATGAAGAAATTAGATACATGGTTAAATATGCAATTAAGTATACAGCAGTTCTTCTGGTTCCAGCATCAGTTTTTGTGATAATAATGTCTCAAGATCTTGTTTCAGCTATTTACGGAAGTGCTTATACACTTGCACCAGAGTTTTTATCCCTTTATAGCATAAGTTTCCTCTATGCAGGCTTAGGCTCTGCAGTTTTAGGGAGCTTCTTTAATGGTATTGGAGAAACAAAAGTCAACCTTAATGCAACCCTTATATATTCAGCAATTTTCATACCTATGGCACTATTCTTAATTAAAAACTATTCTATTCTAGGCTTGATAATAGGATTCTTAATTTCTACATCATCATCCTTTATCTATAGTCTTTTTGTAGCCTTAAAAAAGTTCCATGTTAATATAGATTTTCAAAATTCATTACGCATATATGTGGCATCAGCAATCTCAGCTATTCCCATATTAATATTAACTACCTATTTGCAACTTTCTAATCTTATTAACCTTATGATAAGTACAATAATCTATGCCCTCCTTTATCTAACAATTATACCATTGATTGGAAGCTTGAATGTTACTGATCTTGAGAATCTTAAGATTATTTTTGGAAGTATGAAGTATATAAAACTACTTATATGCCTAGTTTTAAAGTATGAAGATAAACTCATTAATTGTCAAGTTGCACTTAAGAAAGCTATATTCAATCGTCTAGATTAAAAATGGCATTTATCGTAAGTTATAAGATGCTCTTCAGAAAAGGAAGAATAGCCTCATTAATATTAACTATAGCATTACTTATAGCAATATTAAAATCTACAATTCTATAATAAACTATATAAACTCTCAAAACTCAAATATTGGTCATCCAGTAAAAGACTGAGAGTCATAGATTGAAAGTATTAATAATTCATCCAAGGCTTGTCATTGGTGGTGCAGAAAAAGTAATTCTTCTACTAGCTGACAACCTAAGAAGGCTTGGAGTTAAAGTAAGTTTATTCTTCTCAGAAGTCGATGCGAAAGCTTTAGACATATTAAGGATCAAAACAAGAGGTAACTTAATCATTCAAAGCACAGACAAGTCTCGATCTAAGATAAATGAGAATGCTTTCTTCAAGAGCATAGAATATTTAGAGGATTTAAGCAAACTTTACTTATTTGTTAAGAAGGCTTATGATGCTTACGACATAATAAATCCCCATAACTTTCCTGCATACTGGTCAACAATAGCAGTAAATAACATGATTCCAATAATATGGACGTGTCATGATGTTTTAGAACCATATGGAGTTTTCAGAGACTATTACGATAAGAATTTGCTAATGAAGTCTATAATCAAGCTATCATTCCAACTAGACTTTCAGATAGTAAAAAAACATATCACAAAGATAGTTACGAATTCTAAGAAAAATGCTAAGCTGATAGCTAAAAGATATGGCAAACAATCAGAAGTAATTTATCCACCCATAAACTTTGAGATATACAATCGAAGAAGAACTAACGATAAACTCGTAACTGGAGATTTCGTTATGCTCCAAGTAGGATCCTTAGTCAAGTTAAAGAATCAAGCAATAAACATACTAGCTCTCAAAATAATTAAGAAAAGCATTCCAAAATCAAAGCTTATAATCCTTGGAAATGGTCCTTGGAAGAATCGGTTAACATACCTAATTAATGAACTGAAACTTACTAAAGACGTAGTATTCATGGATTATGTTGATGAAGAAACCCTAGCGAAAATTTATAGCTCCTGCGACCTATATCTCAACCCAGTCCTAGAACAATCATTTGGATTAACCCCATTTGAAGCATTAGCATCAGAAACACCTGTAATCATTTCAAAGAGATGTGGTGCAGCAGAAATAATTAATAGATATGCTCCTGAAATGGTTATAGAGCCAAAACTGAAAACTTTAGCTGAAAAAATCTTGGAAATCCACAAAAATTACGACAATTTTCTCGATAAAACCAAGGCTCTAAAACTAATAATTGTCAAAGAATTATCTCCAATAAAGTATACTGAGAAAATGCTTAAAGTCATCAAAGAGGTACTAGAAAAGTCTTGAAGCTTAAAAAGACTAGTGCTTGGATTGCCATAATCACAGCTTATCCACCAGACATAGGAAGATTAAGTGAATACGCAAAAGAAATAATCGAAGCAATATCTCAAAGGATAAATGGAAAAATACTAATCCTATCTGATAGAAGTAGTCTTAGTAACGAAAAACTGATAATAAAGAATTCTTGGAAGCCAAACAGCATCCTTGGAATGCTTAAGCTTTGGCTAGCCATACTAACGACTAAATGTAAGCTAATGCACTTTAATCTACATTTAGCAGTTTTCGGATCAAGCAGGATCGTAAACTTTCTAGGTCTAACATCTACACTGTTAGCAAAACTTTCAGGGAAGAAGGTAATAATAACTCTGCACAATATACCAGATGCAATAAATCTAGAGAAAGTTGGACTAAAGAACTCACTATTAAATAGAATAGGTCTAGCCATAACTATGAGAATTTTAATAGTCTCAGCAGAAATCATAGTGGTAAAGGTTAAAAGATATCTAAAAATATTAAGATGGAAATATTCTGCTAAGAATATTAAATTCATTCCTCATGGAGCATGGTTTACAAATCAAGCATGTGTCTGGAAACCTGAGAATCAAGAAAATATCCTTTTCATAGGCTATATTGCACCATATAAAGATCTTGAAAGATTAATCGATATAATCGGAAAACTAAGATCCAAGATCCCCAGATTAAAGCTATTGATATCTGGTTGTGTACACCCCAACTATAGTAAGGAGGGAATGAAAATTCTAAGAAAGATCATCAATAAGCCCTATGTAAAATATCTTGGAAGAGTACCGAATCATATAGTTCCAAAATTAGTCTCAATTTCCAGAGCACTAATCCTCCCTTACAAAACTTCAACTGGAACAAGTGGAATATACCACCTAGTAGCTGGATTAGGCTTACCAGTCATAGCTCCACCAACTCCAGAATTCATAGAACTCATTAAAGAAGATGCTGGAATAATGCTAGTTGATTTTTGGAGTAATGAAGCTGAAGAAAAAATACTAAAAATACTAACAGATGATGTGCTTGCCATAGAACTTTCAAGAAAAAACATCAAGTATGCAATGAAGAGAAGTTGGGATAAGATAGCAGAAGAATATCTCAATGTATATCATGAAGTTCTAGCGAAATGAAAACATTAGTTCTTACATTAACAATAGCTATAACAACTTTAGTTCTTCTAACTCCTTGGCTTCTTAATGGAGCACCATATATCGGGGACTCATGGGTACACTTAAAGAAAGCAAAATCAATCATAGACTCTAATATAATTAGCCTGAATGAATACAATGATATGTGGCCTCTAGTAAATTTACTCCTAGTTTTCTACTCAGATATATTAAACATAAATCTGCTAACAGCCACACAATCAATTCCATTTCTAGTATCCTTATCAATAATAAACATTTATTTAATAGCAAAAAAAATCTCCAATTTTTGGAATACTGGGATAGCAGCTGGAATAGCCTTTGCATTCACGCCACTCTATACATTCATAACCTTCGGATCAGCAGTCATGAAAGAAACAGCATCTCTATATTTAACAACAGCTATCATAGCCTATATAATATCCAATAAGATGAAATATCCATGCTTTATCTTACTTGCCTTAGGTCTAATCCTCGGCCACCATTTTGCATCATTAGCAATTATAGTATTATTAATGACATTGACTATTGAAAGTTTTTTAGATTATCTAGCTGGAGAAACGAATGAGTGGATTAAAATACTAATAGCTACAATAATATTCTTATCATTCGCTATATGTTGGATAATTTATATAATCTCAAAAATAGGCTGGTTCGCGCCAGTAAGCCTAAACTCCTTAATAATGATAAGCTGGATATGGCTCGGTTCATATCTAATTTCTAGAATAAGTAGAACTGGAGCAATTATACTTCAATCATCCCTAATACCCTTAGCTTCTTTAGCATGGCGAGGCTACTTATATAATATACCAACACCAACAATTCCTATATCAATTTGGGAAATTAGAGACCTATTTGTCTTTTTAATTCCATCCCTACTAGGATTAGCCAATTATTGGAAACAAAAAGAAGTACGATCACTTTTAATTTCAACAAGTACCCTAATAGCCTTCAGTCTAACATGGAGCTTAGATATAGAAGGCTTAGTAATTTTCACTAAGTCTTTACACTATTATGCTATAATGTTAGCAATAATCTTCGGCCTATCAACCCCATTTATCCTTAAGAGAAAATTTGGAAAAATGATCTCAATAATTATAATGATATATCTAATCTTAGCTTCAATTACAGGAATAGCTCTTGCACTTGATGGACCAGGAGCATATCATCAACAAGAATATTTACAAGTAAAAGGATTGACCAAAATATTATCCAATCAAGCAATGATGGATGTAAAGCTAGGTTATCTAGCAGAATACTTTAGCTTAGAGTATACATCATTTCATAAGCCAAAACCTAAAGAATACATTCTTTTAACTAAAACTGACTATACTCATGGTGTCCTATTTGGATATGTTTGGGTTAAGCTATCAATATTCCTACCATATGAAATGGAAATCTTATGCGATAGATTAATTGACGGAAGCTACGTGAAATTACTTAGAACAAATGTCATTTAAATATATTCTAAGAATAGCTCTTAGAGGATCAGGAAACCTGAAAAGATATTTAATAATGATAGCAATCTTTGAAACAATATTTCTTTCATTAATAACAACCCCAATAGGATATCTTAATGAAACCTTACAAATAATCCCTAAACCAAGCTTCTGGATAGCCTCAAACCCACCAGGCATAGAAATAGACTATAGCTACCTTAGGATAAACAATAAAGATTTCTTAATAATTTCATCTCAAAACCTATTGGATGCGATAAAACTCCTAATAGGAAAGGAGCTAAGATTAAATGAAGCATCAATCGGATGCCAATTAAAAGGCTCAGAAGCAGAAGAATACTTAAAGTCAAAATTGGAAAGCATTAATACTTTAACTTATACGAACACATTCCTAGATTATTCTATTATTCTCAAATGGAGCATTTTTCAAGAATTTTCTAAATCATCCTACTCTAAAATATATTTGAGGACTTCCAGTCAAGATGGAATAGCTGTTCCTTCAGCATGGAATCTTGCAAAGGACTTAGTGGAGTTAATAATGTTCCATAGAAACTTCCTTTTCATAAGCTTAACAATGATTCTTTCTATAATATGTTGTATTCTAGGATTAAGATCTACAAGCGACCTAGAAGCAATAATAGAATCATTAGAAGAAATTCATATTCCTCGTAGCAATCTTCTCTTAAACTTATCCATAATTGCTACTGGCGCTATGCTAATAGGAATGCTAGGTGGGTATGGGCTAGCCTCAATAATAACACCATTGACCCTAATTTACTTAAGACAGATATTAGGAATACCATATGTTTATACTGCGCCAAGTCTACTAACAATAGTTTCAACTTTCCCTTTAGCACTTCTCTCTCTCACAAGTTACCTAGCCCCAATCACTTGGAGACTTGTTAAAAAATGATAGGATTGAAGCTATTCGGTCTTAAGAGAATAATTCTAACAATCATTTTGATCTATTTAGCAGTCTCAGCCTTAACCCTAGCAACAAACTCATCTTACGAACTATTAATAGGGCTTAAAGATTTCCTACAAGGCTTTGATATAAGAAAACCAATAATAATAGATGGATCTGCAAAAAGTGTTTATACAAGCATACTTCCAGCTAGGTTAGCAAAAGACCTAAACACAATACTAGGTCTGAATGCAGAACCAGTAACGGCAACCCTAGGTTACATCGATGGCATATTAGCCCCACTTTGGAGCCAAGAAATTTTAGAGGATAACATAAACTTAATCAAGAAAAATTGGATAATCTTAGGAGAAGCTCTAGCAACTAAATTGAGAAAGAAGACTGGAGACACAGTAATAGTCACAAGTATTCTAAGAAAAGAAATCCATATCCTTAGAATAATTGATATAAGAAGTTTTAATGATCCAAGAGACAATTATGGCTTCATCTCTAGAGAAATAGCAAGAACTATAAGGGGGATTGGAGAGATGGATTCTTCAATAATAATCTTTAGGAACAAAATTGAAGCAATAGAAGCTTCAAGATACCTAGGGCAACTCTATGAATTAAAAGTCTATTATAACATACCTCTCCAAGTAAGACTTAGAATCCTTGCATCAGATGGATCTCTAATCTCAGAGAAGAAGGTCTCAGATAGTGGAGTAGAAGTATTTAAGCTACCCCTAGGCTATTATCAATTAATGATTTCAACAAGCTACATGCAACTACCAATAGCATCAATAAAACTAAAAGAATCTAGAGAAATAAGCATTAGACTCAATGGATCTGCAAGATTAAAAATAATCGAATTTAAAGAGAAACCACTCCTTAAAGATACGAATGAAAAAATAATTGAGCCCCAAAGATTTAATAACACTTGGATCTATAAAGTTCCAGTAGGAGTATACTTTCTCAAGCTAGGAGATCTGGAATTAAGGCTACCATTGATAAGCGACTTAGAATTAAAACCGGGAGAGATAAAGAGAATATCAGAAGTATATAAAGTAAGATTAGAAATGAATTGGATCGATGGTAAACCCATTGAAGAAGCATATCTAACAATCTTAACAAAAGCCGGGGAATTAATAGTAGCAGTCAAAGTAACAGGATTTTATGAAATATACCTTCCAAAAGGAGAATATCTAATCAAGCTCATTAAGGGGAGTTATGCTCTAGAGGAAAATTTCAAAGTAGATGGGGAAAGAATAATCCAGCTTATCATACCTTTAAGAAGTAATGGTGAATGCCCATATACACCATGGCTTAAAGAAGTAAAGGTCCTAGCTACAGGATACGATGAGACAAGCATGATAAGCCTCATGGCTTTATCAGCAGAAATAGCAATCCTAGCAAGCTCAATTATACTAGCAATAATAACCTATACTTCAATCATAGACCATTTATATGAATCTGCTTCGAAAGAACTTAATAACCTTAAAGAGCTGAAGCTTTCAAGAAAAACATTGCTAAAAATGACATATCTACCAATATTAGGAATAGCCATGCTTGGAGCTGGCTTTGGTGGCTTAACAGCATTTCTACTTGTTAAGATGATACCATGGGTATCATCAATCCCGCTATGGTTCCTATGCTCAAATCCATGGATTTACCTTACTCAAACAATTCTAGTTTCTCTCACCTCAACTTACTCGTACATAAAAGAAATTTTGAGGAAATGGTCCTAGAACTTCTAATAAAATTTACACAAACCTTAATCTCAATAGCATCCTTTATCTTAACTATAACAATGATCTACAATCTTATAATCTTCATAATAGGCTGTAAAAGGAAACGGATAGCTGAATCGAGATCAATCAAGCTAAAGAAAATTTCCCTTATAATACCAGTTAAAGATGAAATAAACTCCCTACCACTAATATTCGAATCGCTTAAATATATAATATATCCAAAAAACCTTCTTGAGGTAATATTTGTTATATCGAAAAATTCAAAACAATGCATAGAAGCATGCAAAGAATTTTCAAGAGAGAATGGTGGATGGATCAAAGTCTTGGTAGATGAAGGTAAAGGTAAACCATCAGCATTAAACCTAGGATTAAGACATGCAAATGGAGATATCATAGGAGTATTTGATGTAGACTCTATATTACCAAAAGACATTCTTTTAAAAGTTTCTGAGGTTTTTTTAAACGAAGGCATTATAGCAATTCAAGGAGTAACTAAATCCTATAATGAGAATAAAAACTTCCTAAGTAAACTAGCATCCATAGAAGAAAAAGCATACTTCACATTATTCCTTAAACCAAGATCCAATCTAAGCTTATTCCTACCTTTCACAGGATCATGCTTATTCATCAAAAAGGATTTTCTCCTAAAAATTGGAGGTTGGAGCGAAACAGCACTAGCTGAAGACCTTGAGGTAGCTCTAAAACTCTTTGATAATGGGATTAAAATCAAACTTAGGCCGGAAATCTCATGCCAACATGAAGTAACTTCAAAGCTAACTCCATATTTAATTCAAAGGCTTAGATGGTTCAGAGGATACTTACAACTTCTCTCAAGAGCATTAAAGAAGCTAACAACCTTAAATCCACACTGGATAGACATTTCAATAATCTTAGCAAGTCCCATTTTACTCTCTTTATCATTAATAATCTTCCTTTACTCTCTTATATCAACTAATACAAATATGCCGATTAACTTTTTCAAATTAATCGCTTGGAGCTTACTAATTGCCGCCACACCAGCATTCCTTTATCTAACATTTAAACTAAGAAGAATTAGACTAAGAACAATTCTATTAATCCCTGCTGCAATAGCATACTGGATCTTAGAATCATTTATTGCTCTAATAGCTTTAATAATGAGCTTATTTAGATTAAAGATAGAATGGATTAGAACTCCAAAGAGTGGGATAAGCGAGTTGATGGATAATGAGTAACGAAATTAATAGAGTAGCAATAAGGCTTAAAGAAGTCTGGAAGATATTTACATCCAAAGTTGAGCAAGTATTTGCTCTAAAAGGGATTTCGATGGAATTAAATTATAGCGAAATAGCAGTTATCATAGGCCCGAGTGGAGCTGGTAAAACAACCCTCCTAAAAATAATCTATGGTTTACTATCACCAGATAAAGGTCTTGTAGAAATTAATGGCATAGACATCTATAAGATAAATGGCTCAACTAGAGATAAGTTTATCCTCCAGCTTATAGGATACATGCCTCAAGAAAATAAGTTAATCGAAACACTAAATATACAAGAAAACCTAATACTTCCGCTTCTTGCAACAGGAAATTCCAAGAAAATCTCTTTTAAACGTGTTGAGAAAACTTTAAATCTAATGGGTTTAGAAAAATTTGCAAAAAGATTCCCTAGAGAACTAAGCACGGGCCAGTGCAGAAAAGTCCTATTAGCTAGAGCCTTAATAAATGATCCCATGATGCTTCTCTTAGATGAACCAACAGCAAACCTAGACTCTGAAAGCATTAAATGGCTTTTAGAATACCTAAAGTTGCTTAAAAATGAAAAAGGCACATGCATTCTACTTGCATCACACGACCAGAGAATTTTAGAAATTGCTGATAAAAAATATTGGATGTTCGATGGTTCACTGAAAAACTTAAGATGAAGAATATCTAAAAATTATGTGTGATGGAGCTTTGAAGTGCAACATTTCACTCTCACTTATTCTTACTATAATCCTATTAACTTCAATTCTTCTTACAACCTTACCTAAAGTATTAACTACTGCCCCAACAATAAAGCTAATCATGAGTAAGGATGATTGGATAAACCTAGCAAAACTTGCATGGAATTATTACAAGCCTGGAGTAGCTGTGGAGTATAACACAGGATTACATCATGCAGGAAAAGATTGGCCCTACTTCACTGATTGGGATCTAGGAACATATATATTAGCAATACTCGATGCAGAAAAACTAGGTCTAGTTTCAAGGGATGGAGAATGGGGTTCAACCTATAGATTAAACAAGATAATGAGCTTCCTTAAGACTAGAAAGCTGACAGATAATGGAATACCATATCTATGGTACGATTCCACAAATGGCGAACCATGGGGCACAACTCCAACAAATCCCTCTGATGCAGGAAGGCTTCTTGTCGCTTTGTATAGACTATCAATCCAAAGACAAGAATACGTAGAGGATATAAAATACATTGTCAATGTCAGAACAAATTATACAGCACTGGCCATTTCTAATGGATGGGGTAATCCAAATCCATACTATTATTATGCTGCACTAGGATTCAAGTACTTCGGGTTCGATGGATACGAACCCGTAAAAAGAATACTAGAAAGCTTTAAAGAAGCCCTAAACTCATTAGAACGTATTCTAGTTGAGGATATAGATTTACCTAAGATGCACTTAACCATGGAACCAATAATTCACTTATACTTTGAAACAGATTATGATCCAATGATAGAGCATCTACTATTCAATACGTATCTAGCACACTATAATCGATACAATAGAACAGGCGAATTATTAGCTTTCAGTGAAGGGAACACAGGGCTAGATGATCCAAGCTACGTCTATGAATGGATAATCACTTCCGATGGAAAGAAATGGATCATAACTGCTCCTAATGGAGCAATAGTAAATATTCCTCCAATAAGTTATTTAAAAGCCGCAATAAGCTTTCATGCAATTTATCCATCAGACTATACTTTAAAGCTACTAAATAAAATATTCCAAGCTTTTGAAGAATACTATCAAAAAAATCCAAACGACCCATATAAAGACTATGCATGTGGTTTCATGGAAGGTGTTGACCTAAATGGCAGAGTAGCACAGCCAATAATTGATAGAACCAATGGTCTAATTATAGAAGCAGCAAGATATGCTGTAGATAAAGGATTCCTAAAAATAGAAACTAATCCGCCAGTTCCAGCAACACTATATGTGAATGGAATTCCAAGAGATCCATGGGGATTAGACTATTTACTAATATTCACAGGAATACATCACATAAAATTTGGAGATGTAGGCCATCCACCCTTCTGTGATTTTTATGTAACTCCAACGGATCAAGATATCCAAATATCAATGGATGAAATTAGAACCATGATAGGAAATTATACTTTAGCAGGTCTACTTGTAATTAAAACAGATCCGCCAGTTCCAGCAACACTATATTTAAACGGTACACCGGTCGCCGCTTGGGGATTAGATTATCTTCCAGTAAAACCAGGAAAATACATAATAAGATTCGGTGATGTACCTTACTATGTCACTCCTTCTGATCAAATAGTTGAAGTTAGTCCTAAAAAAGTAACAACAGTTATAGGACAATACGTTAAAGCCGGATTGCTTGTAGTAAAAACAAGTCCAGCAGTCCCTTCAACAATCTACTTAAATGGAACACCAGTTGCAGTATGGGGATTAGATTATCTTCCAGTTAAACCAGGAA
>Ga0105158_1000308_pt1 | contig 21500 bp, 23 predicted proteins | sample LHCtaG_FD_81567 | JGI IMG/M metagenome (GOLD analysis project Ga0105158, IMG submission 81567) | Hot spring microbial communities from Little Hot Creek, USA to study Microbial Dark Matter (Phase II) - LHC4sed_matched | ecosystem: Environmental > Aquatic > Thermal springs > Hot (42-90C) >...
AAACAAACTTAATAAATCCTCTTAACCCTAAATTTAATAATTAAGGTTTTTAGGTGTGGAAGATTGGGAAGGCGAAAAAGAAGAGTAGTAAAAATTGTTAAAAGAAAGCTTCCGAATGTTTTTGAATGCCCTAAATGTGGAGAAACCTCTGTTAAAATCACTTTATCTAAAAGCTCTAATACAGCTATAATTCAATGTGGTTCATGCGGTTTAAAAGAAACAATTGAAATTTCATCAAATTTTGAAGCTGTAGATGCTTACTGCAAGTTTGTTGATAACTTCTATAAGAAAATTGAAGCAAATATTTAAAAACAATATTTTTACATCTTTTTTAACTCTTAATTTTCATTAGCATAATTATTTCGGAGCGAAACTTAATTGCTTAACTCTTTAAACGATTACTTAAACCTTTTACAACAAAGCTTTTTTAATGCTTATAAAATAGCTGAAAAAGCTCGTAGTAAAGGTTTAGATCCTTCCTTAACTCCAGAGTCTCTTATAACTATGGATATTGCTGAAAGAGTAGAAAAAGCGGTAGGTCCTCAAGGAGTCGCATCAAGAATTAGAGAGTTAACTAAAGTTATGTCTAGAGAAGATGCTGCATTTAAAATAACTGAGGAAATAGTAAAGGGAAAATACAATGTTAATGGCATAACTGCTGCTGAGCAGGCTATTAGAACAGCACTTTCAATTCTTGATGAAGGTGTTACCGTTGCTCCAATACAAGGGATAGTAAAAGTTGAGGAAGGAACAAACTTTGATGGCACAAAATATTTATCAATTTATTTTGCTGGGCCCATCAGATCAGCTGGTGGAACAGAAATGGCTTTAACTCTAGTTGTAGCTGATTATGCAAGGCGGCTTTTGGGTTTAGATAGATATAAGGCTACGCAAATTGAAGCTAAAAGATTTCTTGAGGAACTTCGCCTTTACGAAAGAACTGTCTCACGTTTTCAATATAAATTTTCTGATGAAGTAATATTTAACGCTATAATGAATTTACCAATAGATGTAAATGGTGTGGAAACAGATCCTGTTGAAGTTTCATCTTTTAGAAATCTTCCTAGAATTAAAACAAATAGAGTTAGAGGAGGTGCTTTAAGAGTTGTTAATGATGGACTTTTAGGGAGAGCGAATAAAGTTTTAAAAATAATAGAGAAATTAGGCATTAATGGTTGGGAATGGCTTAATGGTATTCAAAGTTTAAAGAATGATCAAAAAACTGAACGAAGGCTTATGTTTATGGAAGAAGTTATAGCTGGAAGACCTATTTTTTCTTTTCCCTCAGAATTTTATGGGTTTAGATTGCGTTATGGAAGAGCTAGAAATACAGGTTTAGCCTCTATAGGAATTCATCCAATAACAATGAAGATTTTAAAAGACTTTATAGCTATTGGAACTCAGCTTCGATTAGAAAAGCCTGGTAAAGCAGGCATAGTTGTTCCAGTTGAAACTATAGAACCTCCAATAGTTAAGTTAAAAGATGGAAGCGTGATTAAAGTAGATAATATAAAGTTAGCTGAAGAAATTAAAGAGAAAATTGTTAAAATTCTTTTTTTAGGAGATATCCTTATAGGTTTTGGCGAGTTTTTAGAAAATAATACTGTTTTATTGCCACCAGGATTTGTAGAGGAATGGTGGAGCGAATGCTTAAGGAAAACTATTGAAGAAAAAGGTTGGGAAATTTTAAAAGAGGAAAATATATCAAAAGAGAGGATTCTCAATTTTATAAAGGATCCTTTTGTTTTTAAGCCTACTTTTAAAGAAGCTTTATATATCTCTAAGCAGCTTAATATTCCTCTCCACCCTGCTTATATATTCTTCTGGGAAACTTTATCCATAAATGATTTAAAATATTTAAGAAGCTGTTTTTTAAACGCTAAAAAAAATGTTGAAAATGGATTCGTAACAAAAATTTTTGTAAAATATGACCCTCAATTAAAACTTCTTCTTGAAAACTTATGCATTCCACATAAAGTAGTGGATAACCTACTATTAATTGAAAATGATGATGCATCCGCCTTATGGGTGTGTATAAATCCTGAGGTTTCTATTAAAGATATAGATAGCCTTTCCATTAAGGAGGCTATAGAAAAAATTTCTGGAGTTAAAATATATTTCAAAGGCGGAACATTTATTGGTGCAAGAATGGGTCGTCCTGAAAAGGCTAAAAGAAGAGAAATGAAACCTGTAGTGCATTGTTTATTCCCTATAGGATTATCTGGTGGAGCCCAAAGAAATTTAATTGAAGCTGTTGAAAAAAATAAGGTTATTTCAATTGAGCTTGTTAATAGAAAGTGTCCCTCATGCAACAAACCCTCTCTCAGCTTAATATGTAAAGATTGCGGATCATTAACAATAATTGAAAAATACTGTCCAAACTGTAATAGAGAGTTAAATTCGAATCAAGATTTGTGTCCTTCATGTAAAAAAAATAGTGTTTTCTATAAGAAAGCTTTCATTAATATTTCTGAAGTTTTCAATGAAGCTTGCAAATTATTAAATACTCATGCTCCTAAACTTGTTAAATGTGTTAAAGGGTTATCAAATGAAATGAAAATTCCTGAACCTATAGAAAAAGGAATTTTAAGAGCTAAATATGATCTATCTGTCTTTAAAGATGGAACAATTAGATTTGATGCTACTAATGCTGTGCTAACTCATTTTAAACCATCTGAAATCGGTGTTTCAATTGAGAAACTAAAATCTATAGGATATCTATATGATAAGGATGGTAAACAATTAGTTGATGAGAATCAATTATGCCAATTAAATATTCAAGATGTAATTATTCCAAAAAAATGTGGAGAATACTTTATTAAAGTGACTAAATTTATTGATGAGCTTCTAGAAAAAGTATATAATCTACCCCCATTCTATAATGTTAATTCCTTAGAGGATTTAGTTGGACATTTAATAATAGGTTTATCTCCTCATACTTCTGTTGGAGTTTTAGGAAGAATAGTAGGCTTCACAAATGCTAATGTATGCTTCGCACATCCAATTTGGCATGCTGCTAAAAGAAGAGATTGTGATGGAGATGAGGATAGCATAGCCTTAGTTATGGATGTTCTTCTTAACTTTTCTAAAGCTTTTCTTCCTGAAAAAATAGGAGGATTAATGGATGCTCCTATATTATTAAATTTAATTGTTGACCCTAAAGAAGTTGCTAGACAAGCATTTAATATAGAAACTATAGAGCGTTTTCCTTTAGAATTTTATGAAAATGCTTGCAATCAAATAGATTCAAAAATAGCAGCAAATTTAATTGATGTATACCTTAATAGATTAGGAAAAGAAGAAATGTATGCTCAAATTCCTTTCACTCATATAGTAAATAACATAAATGCTGGCAATCATGAAAGCTCATATAAAAAATTTAAATCTATGCTTGAAAAACTTGTTGAGCAATTGGATTTAGCAGAAAAAATCCGTGCTGTAGAAGCTAAAGAAGTAGCTAAAAAAGTTGTTTCCACACATCTTATGAGAGATTTAGCTGGTAACTTAAAAGCTTTTTCAAATCAGAAATTTAGATGCAAAAAATGCAATTCTAAATATAGAAGAATTCCTTTATGCGGTAAATGTTTAAAATGCGGTGGAGAATTATCGCTTACAGTATTTAAAGGAACAATCGAAAAATATCTTGAAATAACCAAAGAATTAGTTGAAAAATATGATATTGGAGAGTATTACCGACAAAGATTAAACTTAATTTATATAGAGCTTCAATCTATATTTAAAAGCTGCGAAAAACAAAAAGCTTTAAGCGAATTTATTTAAATTTAAATATTTTGGGAGAAGGGTTTTGGAAACGCTTCATCCTAAAGCCTATTTAGTTAATAAAAGAAATGTAAAAGCAGGTTTATCTGCTAGAACTAAAATTTTGATAGCATTAGAAAAAGGTAGCAAAAAAATTAAGGAAATATGCCAGGAAACTGGTTTATCTTATGCAGCGGTTTCTCATCATATAAAACTTTTACTTAAAGAGCAAGTTATTAAACTTGAAACAGATAAAAAACCTTATGCATACGCTTTAACAGAGTATGGTCAACAAAAACTGATTTAATCACCTTTTTATTATTTTAAATGTTTTTATTACAAATACATGGAATTGAATGGCATTTAGGGCATTTCCCCCCATATTTTTTAAACGCTGCTTCTTCAAGATTTATTTCAAGCAAATTGCAAATGCTGCATAACCAAGCTAAAATATCAGCCGCTTCCCCTTCTAATTCTGATTTATTAAATTGAATTAAAGCATCAGAAAATTCTCCTACTTCTGAAATCAACCATAACGCTGTTTTATAAGGTCCTCTTTTTAAATCTCTTTCATAATAAATTTTTTTCATAAGATCCTGAAACTCTTTTAGGCTTCCCATTTTGATTCCTTCCCTTACCTTAATGAAATCTGCAAAACTTTAAAATATGAGTTTATACAATATACAGTTAAAAATTTTAAAAAGGTGAAATGAAATTTGAGCAATATAGAAGAAGCTAAAAAATATTACGATAAAATTTTCGAGCTGCTTGAAGAACATCATAAATGGTTTTCAGAAAGCATACCTTTAATTGCAAGCGAAAACATTCCAAGCCCCGCGGTTAGAGAAGCGATAATTAGCGATTTTGGGAATCGCTACGCGGAAAAAGCTTCAGTTTAAAACTGAAGCTTCCGCATGGTTGGCCTGGAGAAAGAGTTTACGCCGGTTGCATCTACATAGATCAAGTTGAATTATTATGCATAGAGTTGGCTAAAAAGCTTTTTAAAGCTGAATTTGCTGATGTAAGACCTATTTCAGGTGTTTGCGCCAATTTAGTTGCTTATACAGCTTTTACAAACCCTGGAGATAGAATGCTTTCTTTAGCTATTCCAAATGGTGGTCACATAAGTTACGGGAAAATGAAGCTTGGCGGAACAGCCGGAGCAGTAAGAGGATTAGTTGTTGAATATCTTCCATTTAATTATGAGGAAATGAATATTGATGTTGATGAAACCAAAAAGAAAATAGAGAAAATGGCTAAGGAAGAAAAAAATCCACCGAAACTAGTTGTTTTTGGAGCTTCAGTCTTTCCATTTCCACATCCAGTTAAAGAATTAGCTGATATTATTCATGATGTTGGAGGAATAGTATGTTATGATGCAGCTCATGTTCTTGGTTTAATAGCTGGAGGAAAATTTCAAGATCCCTTAAGGGAAGGCGCTGACATAATGACTGGTAGTACCCATAAAACCTTATTTGGGCCTCAAGGGGGAATAGTGCTTTCATGGAATAAATATGCTGATAGAATTAAGCGTGCAACTTTCCCTGGAAACGTAAGTAACCATCATTTACATCATTTAGCTGGAAAAGCTGTGGCCTTCGCTGAAATGCTTGCCTTTGGAAAAGAATATGCTGAACAAGTTGTAAAAAATGCTAAAGCTTTAGGGCAAGCTCTTTATGAAAGAGGCTTTAATGTTCTTGGAGAAAAAAAAGGCTTTACAGAATCTCATGTTTTAATAATAGATATCACAAAATATGGGGATGGAAAAACAATAGAAAAAAAGCTTGAGCGAGCAAATATAATTTTAAATAGAAATTTACTGCCTTATGATTTAAAGTTTGGTAGGCATTTTGAAGCTCCTGGCGGAATTAGATGCGGGCTTTCAGAATGCACAAGATTAGGAATGAAAGAAAGCGATATGATTCAAATTGCTGAATTTATGGAGCGGATAGTAATTAAAAATGAGGATCCTGAAAAAGTTAAAAAAGATGTTATAGAATTTAGAAAGAACTTCCGCAAAGTTCATTATGCTTTTGATTCAACTAGAGAGGCCTATGAATATTTACGAATAAGATAATGAAAAACTTTATTAAGAAAGAAAATTAAATTTTTATTCATTTTTTTGGAGGTTTAAAATTTGAGTAGAGAAAAAAGACGTAAAAGAGAAGCACCTATGCCTGCTACAAGCGCAGGTTTATTAAGCTTTTTTGAAGCTGAAACTGGAGGAATAAAGTTTAGGCCTGAAATAGTAATTTTTCTAGCTATTGGATTAATAGTTATAAGTTTAATTGCATACCTTTCAGGTTAAAGTTTTTTGAGTTAAATCTGAAAGAAAACCTGTTTTAACCTTAAGTTTTCTTTCTAAATAAGATTTAATTTCGTTTTGTCCTGTAAAAACATAAACTTTTTTCGCTTTAACCTCTTTTATATAGTTTATTAATTGATTAAAATCGGCATGATTGCTTAAAGGAAAAGCATCTTCAGTTAAGTTTAAAGCCCAACCTGTAACTATAGCTTTAACAAATTTTTCTTCATTAATAATAGGGTTAGGAGAAACATAAACCAAAGTTTCTTTTTTAATATTATTTTCGAAATCCTCTCTATATGCCAACATTACATTTGATTTTAAATAAGCTTTATTAACTTTTGCAACTTTAAAATCGCATACAACAGGGATATTTGTGTAAATATTAAATAGCTTTACTATTTCTTGCGATTTACCTATAGCATAAGCTTTAAATACAGGAATTTTCCCCTCATCAATTTTTTTAATAGCCCATTTAACCATTTCGCTATAAACTTTATTTCTTTCAGGAAAAACATAAAATGGACTTCCATAGGTAGCTTCAATAATAAGCTCATCGCATTCTTCTGGTTCAGCAGCTTTAGTAATTAAAGTATCTACACAATTTATATCTCCTGTATACAATATTGTTTTTTCTGGTGTTGAAACTTTAAATTGTGCAGAACCTAAAATATGTCCAGCATTTAAAAATTTTATTTCTACATCATCTATTTTAACTCGACCGCCTATGGGAACCTCCTTAACATTATATACTTTTTTCCCTTTAATTTTTTCATATATCTCTCTAGTTTCTGGAGTTGTATATTTTTCATTTTTATTAAGAGAAAACCCATATGTATGATCTGAATGGGCATGAGAAATAAAAACTTTTACATTTTGAGTTAAACCTTTATTGCTTATAGGGTCAAAAATCAATTTTACATCGTTATAAGATATAAAAGTTCCATTTAACCAACCTAGCTTTACTTTATTCAAACTTTAACACTTTCATTAATTTTTTAATTTCCCTTTTACTTAATTTTCTTTTAACAACTTTTCCTTTCTTAGGTATTATTATACTTTTACCATATGGATCTTTAATAATAAGGTTGAATTCTTCCTCCCCCTTTTTAGCTTTTTGAAGCTTTTCAAGAAATTTTATACATTTTTCTTTTTTTAAACCTTCAAGAGAAGAAAGCATTAACCAAGCCGCCTCTTCAATTCTATTTAGAATTCCCTCTACCGTAGTTATGTATCCTTCTGAAGCAGGTCCAGGAGTTATTTTAGCTTTTAATTCAGGAATTAAAATTGTGGCTGTGCTTGACTTAACAACTGTAGCATTTAATTCTTCGCTTGTTATTTTAAGCTTTATAAAGCTTGGTTCACTTGAAGTTAAAAGAAGAACATCCCTATAAGTAAATTTACAATTTTCACAGAAACCTGTTAAAAAAATGGCTGGACCATAAAATTCTATTTCATATTCTTTTTGAGTTAAATTTAAAGTGTCTTCCTTACAAACTGGACATTTTTGATTGCGAAATATTGCTTCCCAAATTGATGATGAATTCATAGAATCCCTTCCTTAAGTAAAACAAAAATTAATTTATGCGAAAACCTATTAAATAAATTTAGTTTTTTCTAAAAGAAAAAGGTTGAGTAATTTGCAAACCATAAAACTTGATGAAAAAGATATAAAAATTTTGGAAGTTTTACAGAAAAACTGCAAGTTACCAATTAAAACTATTGCCTTTAAACTTAATCTTCCAATCACCACTGTTTATGCTAAAATAAAAAGAATGGAGGAGCTTAAACTTATTAAAGGCTATAAAGCCATTTTAGATTATGGAAAAATGGGTAAAGGAACCCTTGCTTTTATATTAATTTCTGTAGCCTATAGACCTTCAAGCGAAGAAACTTTAATTTCCCAAAGAGAAATAGCTAAGGAAATATCAAAATTTCCAGAAGTTCAAGAAGTTCATATAATTTCTGGAGATTGGGATCTTTTAGTGAAAGCTAGAGCTGAAAACGTTGATGCAATTGGAAAATTTGTTATAGATAAGCTTAGAACTGTTAAAGGAATTCAAAAAACACTTACATGCATGGTTTTTGATACAATAAAAGAGGATCCAGCTTTAATTTTAGAATCAATATGAAACACTATTTTTATCACTTTAATTTTAATTTAATTGCCTTAAAAAGCATATAAAGAAAAGCTTTTAAAGTTGGCCAATCCCTTTTAATCATTCTCTTAAATAAGTATAGCGGTCTAAGATAAAATGATATGTAAGCTTCAGACCAAATTTTCTTCATTTCTAATTCAGTAAATCCATCTAGTGCAAAAACCGGAGTAAGCACATCAAATTTAGACCAATCAAATTCTTGAAGCATACCCTGCCTTAAAAGTTCATCATAAAATTCAGTTCCAGGAAAAGGTGTTGCAATACAAAATTGAACTAAATCAGGATCTAACTCCTTAACAAAGCGCAAGGTTTTCTGAATTGTAATTTTTGTTTCTCCAGGATAAAAAAGAATTATAGAAGCTACAGTTTTTAACCCAGCTTTTTTAGCCCAATTAAATGCTTTCCTAATTTGTTCAACAGTTATTCCTTTACCCATATTATTTAAAATGCTTTGATCACCGGATTCGACTCCAAAAAATATTGATTGGCAACCTGCATTTGCCATGGTTTTCAGCAGCTGCTCATTAACCATATCAACTCTTGTTTCACAATCCCAAATCACATCAAGTTTTTTAATTTCATCGCATAACTTGACTGTTCTTTCACGATTAAGCGTAAATATATCGTCTACAAACGTTATATAATTAACTTTATAACGTTCACGTATTTCTTTTATTTCTTCTGCAATATTTTTTGGGGAGCGTGCTCTAAACTTATTACCAAAAAGCCTTTTAACAGCGCAAAATTTGCATTTAAAGGGGCATCCTCGGCTTGATAAAACGCTTACAGAAGGGCACTTCATACCAAAAGCTTTATATTTATCTAAAGGTAGAAGATGCCTGGCGGGATAAGGAATAGAATCTAAATCCTCTATTAAGGGTCTATCGGAAAACCTAACAATTTTATTGTCTACTTTAAGAGTTAAACCTAAAGTATCGTTTAATGACTTTCCCTCTTTAATTTTCTTTACAACCTCTAGAAAGGTAACTTCACCCTCCCCTCTTATTATACCATCTACATAAAATGATTTAGCAAGTGTTTCTTCATCTAAAATAGATGCATGTGCACCGCCTAAAAACACCTTGATTTCAGTTGAAACTTCCTTAACAACTTCAGCGATTTTAAGCGCATTATTAATAGTTAAAGTTGTTGATGAAACTCCAACAATTTTAGGTTTTAAACTTTCCACATAATTTTTCACATCTTTATAAGTATAATCTAAAGGAGGGCAATCTAAAATCTTTACGGAGAAACCAGCACTTTCAAGAACAGCAGCTAAATATGCTAAACCTAAAGGTTGAGTAACTAATTCTTTACTATAGGAATTGCTTGGTAAAGGTGGATTAATAAGAAGAACATCCACACTCATAATAAAAAATATTATACAATAAAAAACTTATTAAGGTTTCTTTATTATTAATACTTATTATAAGATAAAGCCAAGCATGGTTGAAACATTTTGGAGTTTTGTCCATATTGTCAAAGATGGGTTGAACCAACAAAAAGCAACACGGATATTTTAGTTGGATTAGCGTTTGGAGGTTGGCTTGGAGCACTTATTGGCGTTACCCATTATTTGCTTAAAGGTTCAAGATGCCCAATTTGCAATAATGTAATAAAAGGTTCAGGGGCTTTAAAACATATCCCTTACCAACCTATTCATTTTATTAAACCAGCAATTAACAAAAGCATTCAACCATCCCTATATCCTTTAACTACACCTAAATTATGTCCTCGATGCAAACAACTTTTAGTTTGGTTACCAAACTTTAAACATTGGTACTGCTATTATTGTCAACTATTTGTTTAACAATTGCATTCAAAACAATTGTTGTAAAATAAATTAAAACATTTTAGGTTTAATTTTAGGATAATATATACAGTTTTTCAATAGCCACAGCTAATCGAACACCTTTTCATTATAGTAGATTGTTCTTTTTCTGTAGTTTCACTCATTATTCAGACTCTTCAAGTGAGGATGCAGTCAAGTAGCATCATTACTATGAAACCTACAATAAGACTGAAAGTGGCTCCTCTCTCAAAACCCTTTCTGTGGGTCTCTGGTATTACCTCATCACTGATCACAAATAGCATAGCTCCCGCTGCAAAAGCAAGTGCCCATGACAGAATGGAATGAAAAATGTATACAAGTGTAACACCTAAGAAACCTCCAACCGGCTCAGCTAATCCTGTTAATGTTGCATACCAAAGAGATCTTCGTTTACTATACCCTTCTCCTAACAAGGGAAGTGCAACTGCAAGGCCTTCAGGCATATTTTGAAGACCTATAGCCATAGCGACCACAAGCCCTGTCGTTACATCTCCGCCTCCAAAACTCACTCCAACAGCTAAACCTTCAGGGAAATTATGAATAGTAACGGCCAAAGCAAAGAGCCACACTCGTGAAAGCCTTGAAGAAGGTCCTTCGGTACCTGATACTGGATGAAAATGAGGAATAAAACGATCCGCCAGATGTAACGCAACCGCCCCAAGCATGATTCCAAAAACTGCAATCCATACACCACCTAACTCTATAGCCGGGTCTAAGAGACTGAAGAATGTGGCAGCCAACATAATGCCTGCAGAGAAACCAAGCATGCTATTCAATAATCTATCTGAAACCCTTCTCATTAATAACACTGGTAAAGCACCTACACCAGTAGCTAATCCAGCAAGTAAGCTTGCTACCAAACCAAACCAAATTATTTCTAAGCTCATGATAAAACCTATTTTAAAAATGGAAAAAAGGTTTAAAAATTTTTAAACTTAATTAAGTATATTTTTCCACAGTCAAAACTCCAGCTTTATTCTAGGAATTTCGAGACAAACAGTGAATGCTTGCCTCTACGCATAAAATGTTCAGAAGGGCCTTCGCCCAGGAATTCAAAGATTCATGCTCAATTTCTTCATTAAGAATTGATTGAGCCAAGTCATAGATTCGATGGTCTTTTCCAGCAATCATGTTGCAAATATTAGTGTATCTTCTAACTGCACATATTTCTGCTTTCACAAAAACCGTTAATATCACCTTAACATCGGTTGGATTCTTAGGTAGTTTGGTCGATGGACATGCCGACATATCATGGAAAACTTTCATATCCTCCGGTTGCCTCCTAACTCATATATGCGGGGAACGAGCTTCAAAGTGGTTGCGATCTTCACTGTGTGCAATTCTCGATTTCCTGATTCCTTCATCTTCAAGTCAAATAAGATTGAATCTAAGAATAGTGTAATAGTGGTATATTATAAGCTCTTGCAGCTGCATTTTTTACAAGCAACTCAAGTTACTCAACATTTTTTATTCCCGCTTTTTCCACAATCTCCCGCACTATATAAATAATTATTTTTATATTTTTAATAATTTTATTATATTTATTTTTTCATTAGTTATATATAAATTTATTTGATAATTCAAATATGGCTATTAGCTTGAAATACTTTCTATCAGACATAACATCTATTATCGTGGATTAGATTAGGTACAGAAAATGGAACTTGTAATTACTTTTCTATATTTAAACCAAACACTTCACATTAATATAATTTGCCAGAAGTGTGGAAGAATCGAAGGTTATAAAGCAAAAAGTATTGAGAAACTATGAACTCAAGTAATTAAAGAACTTGTATTCAAACACATTATACAACAAATCGACATGCATCCGTATTGCAACAAGTGCGACATAACATCATAATTTTTATCATGCGATTCCGTATTCGTTAGTTATTGGATCTTGGAATATAGGCAATTGTGGTGGATAGAAAGTAAAAATTATGAAGAGACTTGCCAACAAAATTAGTGTGATAATAGAAGTTTTTGTATAGATTTTTGGTCTTCCTTTCCAAATCATTAATTTATAGCTTGTTAACTGTCCAATTGTTACAGCTAGAATGAAAATCAGAATATCGAGTATCAAGTTTTCTTCAATGAGTGTTCGGTATGTATAGAAAAAAGAAACAATAATTAATGGCATTAGATAAATGCTTACTGCTTTAGCAAAAAAGAAGTTGCTAGTCTTCCTCTTTAAGCATTTATACTCAACAATCGCATATAGAAGCGCTGGCCAAAAACTCAATTTCAAATGTTCCCAAACACTTTCATTCACCGCTGAAAAAACTCCAACCAAAAGATTGCCACCAGACAATTCGAAAGTAAAGTGTAGAGCGCTTCCAACAAGAACTATTAAAACAATGCCGAACAATTCAAAAATAAGAATAGATTTTGCTTTAGATTTGCTCATAGCTCAAAATTTTTGACAAAGCGATATAAATAAATTTCGAAATTTATTAATGCTTATAATGTTTCAACTTAACAAAAAGTTGCAGCACTAAAGCTTTAAACAAAATAAAATAAACTAAATTTCTTAAACAAACATTAACCGTTACCTTAGAGCTTCTAGCCAAATTCCTATGCAAACGCTTAACATTTTCACCCAAAAGCAAACAAACATATTTAACTTTATTCATGAAAAAATTTTTGTGAAAACCTTAATATTACTGTAATAATTAACATTTTAGGTTTAATTTTAGGATTTAGGATAATATATACAGCCAAACATAAAGATGATGAAAATGAATAGATTGCCGAAAATCTTGATTGTCTCCCTAATATTAATGGTAGCTGTTGTTGGCATGTTTGTTTATGAATGGTATGCGCGCTCTCAAAACTCGATCATTGTGTTAGCGACAACTACAAGTACCTATGACTCTGGGTTACTGGATTTCCTGATTCCTATCTTTGAAAGAAAATATAATGCTGAGGTGCACATAATTTCTGTTGGTACAGGCCAAGCCATAGAGATAGTTAAACGCGGTGATGCAGATCTTGTGCTTGTGCATTCAAGGCAGCTTGAGCTTGAATTTGTAAACAGCACTTATGGCATCCATAGGGTTGGCGTAATGTACAATGACTTCGTGATAATCGGTCCTGCAAATGATCCAGCGAGAATAAACGGCTTAGCAAACGCTACTGAAGCTTTCCGCAGAATTGCAGAGGCAGGTGCTAAGGGCAACGCCATATTCATTTCACGTGCAGACAAGTCTGGAACAAACGTGCTAGAGCTGAGCATATGGAAAAGGCTTGGAATGAGCCCTTCAAACAAAATCCAGTTATGGTATATAGAGGCTGGAGCTGGAATGGGAACAGTGCTACGCATGACTAACGAAAAGAAGGCTTATACAATTACGGATAGAGCCACATGGTTATCATTTAAAAACCAAATGGTAAACCTTAAGGTTCTAGTTGAAGGTGATAGTATTCTACTGAACCCCTATGCAATAATCCTTGTTAATCCAGAAAAGTATCCTCAAAGAAACTATAAGGGAGCTCTTCAGCTTGCTAAATGGATGATTTCTGAGGAAGGCCAAAACTTAATAGCAAGCTTCAAAAAAGAAGGTGAAACGCTATTTATACCTATTGCCCGAGATTTTAATAAAGCACATGAGCTGGGTTTTCCAGAGCAAGAGAATGAAGTTGCATGGTATGATTCTCAAAATCCCTAAAACTATTTTAAAAAGTTTATTTTTCAGCTTTGAATAAATAAGTGTGATGAAAAATATTTCTTCAATGGAAAGCTGCTTAAGCTCGGATGCGCTCTTCACCTAATGAAAAATAAACTTTTCTTATTTTATATCCAACAAAACAGAAAAACGGCTCACTTCCATAAAGGTAAAACTTTTTTTATTTTCTATTTTCGCTTCATCCTTGTAATCCCATGTTATGCAAAGTAAATTTTTGCATTTCAGCAATTCACTCGCTTTTATCAAAGCTTTTATTTCCTTTTTTCAATTTCATCTTTGCTTGAAGCATAAGCAACTTGTGTAAGCTGCTTATTGCTATTCCTTAATCTAGTTAGCTTTATTCATAAAGAAATCTTTGAAGAAGAATATTAAAAAAGAGGGTTTAAACCCAAATTATGGTGGGCCGGCCCGGACTTGAACCGGGGACCTTGCAGCGTTTCTCGCTTCTGCGCTTCCTGAATTTTTGTCAGGCAGATGTCCTAACCAAGCTAGACGACCGGCCCCATATTATTAATTTAATTATTTTTAATCAATTAAAATTTAAATGTTTTTAAGTTGCTTAAACAATTCTAACTTTATTGACTTTTTTGTTTTGCCAAGAATATTTTCTAATCTTTTTGCTTTCTCCAAAACCGCATGCTGCGCATCTTTTTTTTCTAATATGATATGAATGTCTTCCACATCTTCTACAGCGTATATGGGTTTTTAAATGTCCTCTTTTACCAAAGGATGGTGTTCCCTTCATATATTTTTCTCTCCTTCTTCTTAATTAGAAAATAATATATTGCCACTTTTATATTTAATTAAAGCTTTAAAATAATTATCATTATTTATTTTATTGTTTTTTGATTTGAGTTTCTTCAGGTTTTTTTGGTGGTGGAGAAACCAAAATTACGTTATCTCCCCTAATTATTACAGTGCCTATTTTTTTTGGGTTTTCCCCAGTTATATCTTCAGCATCTTCTAAAACAAGATTCATATGTTGATCAAAACTATAAAGTTTTCCTCTTACGCTTCTTCCTCCTTTAAGTTCAACTAAAACTACTTTTCCAATATTTTCTTTAAAAATATTTAATGCTATTTCAGACATTTTTCAGCTCCTCATTTTAAATGGTTTTCTAGTTTTTAAAGTTTAAAACGATTAATTTAAAGCTTATTGTAGCTTATAAAATTTATATGGTTTACAAAAGCTTTTTAAAAAGCAAGGAATCAAAACTTTTATTAAAAAATATTTTAAGCAAATATTGTTTGCCTGAAGATTTTTTTAAAGGAAAGGCTAAAGTTGAAGTTTTAAAAATTAAAGAGAATAAAAAAATATTTTTTATTGATAATAAACCTTTAGTATTTGCTATAAATGAAGAATTGTATCCAACCTTGGTTTTTTCTGAAGTTTTAATGCGGTTACCTAAAGTTATTGTAGATATGGGGGCTATTCCCCATATTTGCAATGGAGCTGATATTATGGCGCCTGGTATAAGAAAAATTGAAAATAATTTTAAAAAGGATTCTCTTGTTTTAGTGGTTGATGAAAAATATGGAAAGGCTATTGCTATTGGATTAGCATTAATTAATTCTGAGGAAATTCAACAAATGGTAAAGGGGAAATGCATTAAAAATCTTCATTATGTTGGAGATGAAATTTGGAAGCTTATTTCCTAGCTTTTTCTCGCCATATTTTCACTTTTGGAGGCGTTATAATAATTCTTTCTTCACCAAGCCTAGCTATATCGCCACCTTCTTTATTTACATAATCTTTAAGTTGCATTATAGCTTCTTTAACATCTTCGATACTTTTTTTAGCTAGAGGAGTTATTTTCACTATAAGAATAATATTGCCATTTTTCAATTCTTCCTTTATTTTTTCAACATCTGAGAAATAGCGTAAGGGAACAGCTTTAATATAAATTGTAGTTTTCATATAGGTTGATTGAGCTTGCATCATTTTCCCTCATATATAAAAATGAAATAAAATCTATTAAAGCTCTTCGTTTAATAAATTAGATAAAATTAAGCTAATAAACCTTCTGTTTTCATCTTAATCTTATTGTTTCTAAAACTTCAGGAGCAATTGCTTTACCTAGCTTTTTATTTATTGCTGCAACTAAACTTTCGCATTTTTTTCTTTCTCCATGACCAACTATTATTTTGGTTGGTTTAGGTTTTATTTTACTTAAGAAATTTAAAAGTTGATTTCTATCTGAATGGCCTGAAAAACCTTCAATAAACTCTACTCTAGCTTTAACTTTAACTAACTCCATTTTTCCACCAGCGCCTATTAAAGAAACTTCTTTTAATCCATTTTTTATTTTATTCCCTAATGTACCTTCTATTTGATAGCTTACAAATATTATAGCGTTTTTTTCTTCAGGTGCTAAATGCTTAAAGTATTCTATAGCTGGGCCCCCTTCAAGCATACCTGAAGTAGCCATTATAATTGATGGTCCACCTTTAATTATTTCTTCTCTTTCGCTTGGATGATTAACTATTGTGAAATATTCTGATTGAAAAGGATTTATATTTTTATGGAGAATTTGATCTCTAATAGAGTGAGCCAAATACTCTGGATAAACAGTATGAATGGCTGTAGCTTCTGAAATCATTCCTTCTATATATATCGGAGCTTCAATCAACTTTTTATTCTTCATATAATTATCTAAAACAATCATTATTTCTTGAGCTCTTCCTACAGCTGGAACAGGTATTAAAGCTTTCCCCCCATTTTTTAACACTTCATTTAATGTTTCAATTAAATTTGCTTCAACAACGCTTCTTTCAGGCATAACATCTTCAGGAGCACCATATGTGCTTTCAATTATTAAAGTTTCAACTCTTGGAAAGGTTGATGTAGCCGGCTCCAAAAGAGTTGTTTTACCAAACTTAAAATCTCCAGTATAAACTATATTGTGAAATCCCTCACCTATATGAAGATGAACAATTGATGAACCTAAAATATGCCCAGCATCATATAGAGTTAACTTTACTCCTGGAGCTACATCATTTACTACACCATATTTTAATGGAATTATATGAAGAACTTCTTCCCTAACATCTTTTTGATCGTAAGGTGCATAAGAACCTTCTTTACTGGCTACATCTAAATAATCCAACTGTAGAAGAGGCATTAGGGAAGCTGTTGGTTCAGAGCAGTAAACTGGACCATCATAATCATATTTAAAGAGGAAGGGGACCATAGCACAATGATCTACATGAGCATGCGTAATTACAACCGCATCTAACCTTTCCAAATTGAATTGTTCTACATCAAATCTTGGATAAGGCATCGAATCTTGATTGCTTGGTTTTATTCCGCAATCTAAAAGAATGCAGTTCTCTTCTGTTTCAACTAAAATTGCTGATCTACCAACTTCTTTAAATCCTCCCAAAAAAGTTATTCTAACGCTTCCTTGCTTTGTTAAGGTTGGTCTAAAAATTCTTTCTCCTACATTTCTTAGAATTCTAACTCTTTCTTCACTTTCGGAATAAAGAATATGCCTTGTTGAAGCTATAATTTTTGAATGTAATAATGGAGCTCTAATAACTTTTGGTCTCCAAGCCGTATTCCTTACAATTTCCTGAAGCACCGATCCTTCTTTCCCTATTACTAAACCGGGTTTTTTAGCTTCAATTATCACTTCTCCTAAATTTGAATCGAAAACTATAGAGGTTACTTCAGCCTCTTTTGGTACAAGGTTTTCTATAATTTTTTCAGCTTGTTCTTTAGGAACCCTTATTGATGGATCAGATCTAATTACAACTCTTTTATGAAGACGCGCAACTATATCGGATATTATATAGTTTTGCTCCAAAAGCATAGCTGCATTTTTAACATATACAGCAAGTTTTGAACCTTCAAACTCTACCCTAGTTACTTCAGCCTCTTTTGGTAAACAATCTATTATGCACTCTCTAACTTTAGCATATCCATTACTATTTTGATTGCGCAATTTGAAACCTTCTTTAAAAGTTATTTTGAAAGGTTAAATTTGAAACAAGTAATAAATTTTTACATTTAGTTCTTCATTAATTCTTCCTTTTCTTTTTCATTAAGCTCTTTATAACCATCATGGAAGGTTATTAATGCGACATCAAAACTATCTCCACTTGCGGCATCCCTTTTCATAGCAGATTTAATAGCTTTTAAAACTATTGGAAGAGCCTCTTTAACACTCATATTTTCTTTAAATTCAGCTTCTAAAACTCCATATGCTACTGGTGAACCTGAACCTGTTGAAACACATTTTTCTTCAGTTAAGCTTCCAAGAGGGTCTAAAGCGAAAAGTTGAGGTTTACCATCGCTTATCCCACCTATAATAGCTTGAAGCATTAAAGGAAGGTATCTTGAGGAAAAAAGTATATTTGCAGCAAGCCTAGCTGCAGCATTAACAGGCATAGGCTCTCCCCTTTCATATTTATAAAGCTTTGAATTAACCTTCAATATTTCAACAACTGTTTGAGCATCAGCAACAGCTCCAGCAATAGTCATAGCTATATGATCATCTATCTTATAAACTTTTTTAGCTTTTTTATGGGCTATAAAATAACCCATTGTAGCTCTAGTATCCGTAGCCAGTATTACACCATCTTTACAAACCACGCCTATAGTTGTCGTTCCTTTTAAAATATTTTGAAGTGAATCAATTGGGTTTTTCTCCATTTTTGTTTTTACTCCTTAAAAACTGTAAAATAGGAAAATGTTAAAAATTTAAAAAATGGTTTTCAAAACTATAAATGTGGTTCTTCCTTAAAAATGTTTCGAGGATTAAATATGGGTAAAATAACAATTATTGGAAGGAATCAAGCTAAGCCAGGTTATATTTTTCTTTTTAATCAACCTTTAACCTTATGTTTTAAATGTAAATATTATAAGGTTTGTATGGAGGGCTTAGAAGCAGGAAGACTTTATATTATAAAAAAAGTTTTAAAAAAAAGTATAGAGGAATGCAAAATACATTTTAATGGTGGAAAATTGGTTGAGGTTGAAGAGGCAAATATTAAAGCTTGCATTTACTCTAAAGAAGCTATTTTAGAAGCAATAATGGATTTTCATCCAATTGAATGCAAAAATATTTTATGCAAAAATTATGTTAAATGTGCTCCTTTAGGATTGCGAAATGGAGATAAATGCAAAATAATTGAGTTAATCAATAAAAAAGTTACTTGTCCTTTGGGGTTTCCTCTTGCTTTTGTTCGCCTTCAACGCCTTTCCTTTCATACTGCTCAATAAACCTAACATTTTTAATTTGATTAAAATACTTTAATATATCAAATGCGATAGCTCTTTTAGCAAGTTGAAGTCCATCTGTAAAAAAGGCTCCTTCAGGAACTTCAATTTCTATAGAGTTTTCTGCAAAAGTTACTTTAAATTTTTCTCCATTTACATCAGATAGATGCTTGCTAATTAAAGCTTTAACTTTTTCAACATCTTCTTTAAGGATTTTTTCTATGGAAACTTCGTAAATAAGTGTTTTTCCAGATAAAGGATGATTAAAATCTACTTGAACTCTTCCAGCGCCTACAGCCCTTATTAAAGCTGGTTTATTATCGATTTCAATGCGCATTCCTGGAGTTGGAGTTACCCCTTCTTTTTTAAATTTTCTAAGCGGTATAAGCTTTATTTTGGATGGATCCCTTTCTCCATAACCTTTTTCAGGTGGAACCTTAATTACTGTTGGTTTTCCAACAGTTAAGCCTATTAAACCTTCATCTAAACCTTTAGGAACCCATCCTTCACCAACAATAATGAATAAAGGCTCGTATTTACTACCTTCCTTATAAAGCCCTGTTTTTTTAGCAACTTCCTCTATAGTGGTATCTACTATTTCTCCGCTTTCCTCAACTTTGCATACATAATTTATTAAGGCAAAATCTCCTTTTTTAATTTCAATTTGTTCATTCATTTATTTTCCCTCTTTGACTTAATATTCATATTAAACCTATTTAATTGCTTATTAAAAACTTAATAAATCAAGCTTAATTTTTTTTGTTTCAGAAACCTCTATATTAGCGTAGTATCCTTGAAAAGCTGGTCCAGGATTAACTATAATGGTTTCCCCTATTTTATCTAAGCCTCTAGCCTCATGAATATGCCCTGAAACCGCTAAAATCGGCTTTTTATCTTCTATAAATCTTCTAATTGCAATGCTTCCTACATGCAAGTTTACTCCAACCCTATCTAATTTAGTATTTTTTGGTGGAGCATGAGAAAGCAAAATAAGATTTCCTTGCTTATAAGCTTTAAAAGCTTCATTCAGCTTTATCTCTATTTCTTTTTCTGTAAGTTCAAAAGGTGTAGAAAGAAATGAGGTGGCGCCTCCAACACCAATAATTGAAAAATCTTCAATTGTTTCGCAAATTCCATGAATACATTTAATTTTATCGCTTTTAAAAAAAGCTAAAGAGCTAGAATCCATGTTTCCTGGAACAAAAAACACTGGTTTATTAAAGGATAAAACTATTTTTTCTAAAATTTTTTCAGCTAAATTTAAATCGTTAACAGCTATATCTCCAGCTATTAAAACTGCATTTGCCTCACTATTTAAAGTTAACTTCGCTATTTTTTCAGCTGCCTCTAAACTTCCATGAATATCAGCAAAAGCTAAAATCTTCATTATTTAATACTTAGAAAATGATTATTTAAAAAATTTAAATTTAATTTTAAAGAAGTTTTTCTTTAGCTAATGTTTCTTTAGCAGCATGTAAACCTTCTCCAAATTTAAATTCAAAACCCAGCTCCTTTAATGTTTGCTCTAAAGCTAATATTGTTCTAATAACATGATAAGCATTTACGGTTCCCATTACACCTATTCGAAACATTGTTCCCTTAAGTTTACCCATTCCTCCAGCAACAACAACCTTATGCTCTTTTAAAAGCTTTGATCGAATTTGCTCATCTGTTATTCCAGGCGGATTATTAATGGCTATAACAACATTTGATCTAACAGATTTTTTAGCATAAAGAGTTAAATTCATTTTTTCTAATGCATTATAAAAAGCTTTAGCGCAGGATTCATGCCGTTTAAATCTGGCTTCAAGCCCCTCCTCCCTAATCATTTTAAGCGCTTCACCTAAAGCAAAAAACAAAGGTAATGCTGGTGTATAAGGAGTTTCAAACTTTTTAGCAAATTCTCTATATTTAATTAAATCAAAGTAAAATTTTGTACCTTTAGTTTTTTCAATAACTTTCCAAGCTTTTTCACTTATTGAAACTGCTGCTAACCCTGGAGGTGTCATTAAGCATTTTTGACTTCCAGCTATGCAAATATCGATTCCCCATTCATCAACAGGTAAATGATCTCCTCCTAAAATGGAGATAGCATCTACAATATAGAGGCAATCATGCTCTCGGCAAATTTCCCCAATTTCCTTTAAGCATCTTGTGGTTACACCAGTTGAGGTTTCATTCCAAACAACAGCTATTGCCTTAATGTTTCCAGCCTCCAAAGCTTCCTTTATTTGCTTAGGAGTTACAGCATCACCCCATTCCACAGGAATTTTTATTGCTTCTCCTCCAAAAACCTCAACTGTTTGCGCTAACCTTTCGCTAAAAACTCCATTAACAGGAACAATTACTTTATCTCCTTTAGCTACAATATTTGAAATTGCGCACTCTACTCCACCTGTTCCAGAGCAGGATAAAGGAAAAACATCATTGCTTGTTTGAAAAACATACTTTAAGTTTTCAGTTAATTCCTTATAGAATTCTCTAAATTTTGGTCCACGATGGTTGATTATAGGTTTTATCATGGCATTCATTACTCTTT
>Ga0105158_1000310_pt1 | contig 21409 bp, 21 predicted proteins | sample LHCtaG_FD_81567 | JGI IMG/M metagenome (GOLD analysis project Ga0105158, IMG submission 81567) | Hot spring microbial communities from Little Hot Creek, USA to study Microbial Dark Matter (Phase II) - LHC4sed_matched | ecosystem: Environmental > Aquatic > Thermal springs > Hot (42-90C) >...
TCAAGTTCTCTTCATCTATGGGTTTACCAGCCCTATACAGCAACATTGCAGCATAGATATACTCCATTTTCCAGATCACCATTCCCCAACGCTATTATTCTTCACCGCTCTTTTGAAGATGGTGAATCTACTACTTAAATTTTCCTATTCAGACCAAAAAAATATTAATTTAATCAGACCGTCGTGAAGTCTTCATCCACACAGTCAGTCTGGGACGGCTTCCTCATCTAAAAAAATAGATTAAGACGAGCTATTTAACCATAGCTACCAGACTAAAAAGCCGAAAAAGATAGTCGCCTACATTTAAAATGAAGACAACTGCAAAAAGAGAGAAATCAAGGAAAATTAAGCCACGCATAGGCCCGAAAATTCGCCCAGACGCTGAACCTTTTTCAACCCGACACCTCGGGCGATTGGGGACCGCGGGCTGAACCGGTCGGCCGAAGCCTTCCGGCGTACACCCCGGTCCCATCAACCCCGTCTTCTACGGGAGCCCTCGTCCCCGGTTGAGGCCTGTTGCCAGGTCTCTTACCGGGGAATGGCCGCCTCGTCTCGGGAGCGGCTTCGAGCTTAGATGCTTTCAGCTCTTATCCGCGGCGGCGTGGCTGCCCGGCAGTGCCCTGTCGGACAACCGGTAAACTAGAGGCCACAGCATCCCGTTCCTCTCGTACTGGGGACGCTTTCCCCTCAGGCGGCCACCACCCCCAGCAGATAAAGTCCGACCTGTCTCACGACGGTCTAAACCCAGCTCACGTTCCCTTTTAATGGGCGAGCAGCCCCACCCTTGGCCCCTAATGCGGGACCAGGATAGGAAGAGCCGACATCGAGGTACCAAGCCGCGGGGTCGATGGGAACTCTCGCCCGCGACGAGCCTGTTATCCCCGGGGTAACTTTTCTGTCGCGGCCAGCCCCCATCAACGGGGACATGACCGCTCGCTAGGCCCGGCTTTCGCCCCTGGACCCGATACTGTTAGGGGTCCAGTCAGGCCGGCTTTTGCCCTTGCACTCTACGGCGGGTTTCTGTCCCGCCTGAGCCGACCTTTGGGCCCCCTCGATATCCTTTCAAGGGGGCGCCGCCCCAGCCGAACTGCCCACCTGCCGTTGTCCCGACGCGCAACGGCGCCGGTAAGGGATACAGCCGCAAGTGGGCGGTGTTCCATTGGCGCCTACCCCAACCCCCGGAGAGGTGGGGTCAGAGGCTCCCGCCTACGCTCTGCACCCACGACCGTATCCCAGCGACAGGCTGCAGTAAAGCTCCACGGGGTCTTCTTTTCCCGCTGGGGGACCGTAGACCGTTCCTCTACGAATGTGGGTTCGCCGGGTGCCGGGCGGGGACAGCGGGGCCCTCGTTGATCCATTCATGCGCGTCGGAACTTACCCGACAAGGCATTTGGCTACCCTTCTCTCCAGCAAGTTTCTCCTTGCCGGAATTGAGAGAGTCAGAGTTACTCCCGGCGTTTAGGGGCCCTTAGCCCGGTTGAACCCGGGTTTCAGGTACCCCCACTGGCCAGGATTCAGGAACCGTACACACCCTTTCGGGCTTGCGGTTCCCTGTGTTTTTTAACCGGGCAGGTGCGCCAGCGCCCTTACCCGTTTATTAAACAGTCGGGACCCCCTTGCCACTGCGACCTGCAGTTCCCGCACGAGGCGAAAACCGCAGGCACCCCTTCTACCGAAGGTACGGGGCTAATTTGCCGAGTTCCCTCGCCCGGCTTACACCCGACACGCCTGAGGTTTCTCGCCTAGGGGCACCTGTGTCGGTTCTTGGTACGGTCGTGGGGGATCCTTCCCAGCACCCTTTTCACTGGCCCCAGGGATCGGCCGAACCGCCCTAAAACGGGCGGCCATTCCTGCTTTCGCCTGGTTCTCGCCATTACGGCACTCCCCAGGCTTATACAGTTAGACGGCGCGACGGCGCCGCTCGACCTACCCCGAGACGTCGGGCGCTGGGCCTTGCGTCGCCGCGAGAGTACCCCCACGGCACCGGAATATTAACCGGTTTCCCTTTCGGCCTACCCGGTTAAGGTCGGCCTTAGGACCGGCTGACCCCTGGCTGACGAACAGTGCCAGGGAACCCTGGCCCCTACGGCGGAGGGGATTCTCACCCCTCTTTGCTGCTACTACCACCGGGATCTGCACTCCCGGCCGGTCCACTGGACCTCACGGCCCAGCTTCCGCCCAGCCGGGACGCCCTCCTACCGGATCACGACCTTTACGGTCGTGCCCCGAGGTCTCGGCAGCTGGCTTAGCCCCGTCCATTTTCGGGGCCCCCAGCCTCGGCGGGTGAGCTGTTACGCACTCTTTAAAGGATGGCTGCTTCTAAGCCTACCTCCCCGCTGTCTGAGGCTGGAGACGCCCTTTTGTTTGGCACTTAGCCAGCATTTGGGGGCCTTAACCTCGGTCCGGGTTGTCCCCCTCTCGGTCCGGGAGCTTACCCCCCGGAACCCGTCTCCCAAGGTCTACGGCGCCCACGGATTCGGAGTTTGATAGGAAGGCGAGGCCTTTCGGCCCCTTACCTTCCAGTCAGTGCTCTACCCCGTGGGCGGCCTCGCTTGGGACTGGGCTAGGACCCACTTCGGAGGGAACTAGCTATCACCGGGCTAGATTGGTCTTTAGCCCCTAGACCGGGGTCAGAGGAGCGAATTGCACGTCAGCACCCCTTCGGGCCTCCACCCGGCTTTCGCCGGGCTTCGCCCTGCCCCGGCCTAGATCGCCCGGTTTCTAGCTTCAGAGCCGTGACTCCGGGCCCTTTCAGACCCCGCGCCTCGCCAGCCTTTACGGCTGGCTGCGCGCATGTCAGTTTCCTTACGCCTACGGGCTTAAAACCCTTAAGCTTGCCACGGCCCTGAACTCCCCGGCCCGTGTTTCTAGACGGAACGCGCAACCCTGGTCCCCCTCCCTCGTCTTCCGCGTCGCCGCGGTCAACTTTGGGAGGGATCTACCCTTTCGGGCCGCGCACGTTCCTGTAGCCGCCTGGTTTCAGGCTCTTTTCACCCCCCTTCCGGGGTGCTTTTCAGCTTTCCGTCACCGTACTTGTTCGCTATCGGTCTTGGGACGTGTTTAGCCTTGGAAGTTGATGGCTCCCTGATTCCCGCACCCAATTCAGGGTACGGTACTCTGGGTTACCGGCCCCATGGATCCTCTCGGCTTACGCCTACGGGGCTTTCACCCTCTACGGCGGGCCGTTTCAGGCCACTTCAGCTTCGCCGAGGAGGAGCGTTGGCCGGACCCAACAACACCACATCCCCCACGGGTTTCCCCGCAGGGTTTGGTTTGGGCTCTCCCCTTTTCGGTCGCCCCTACTCAGGGGATCCCTATTGGTTTCTCTTCCTCCCCCTACTAAGATGTTTCCGTTCGGGGGGTTCCCGCTCCCTTTTTGGGAGCACTGTAGGGGTGATAAGCCCCTACAGTGGGAGGTCCCATTCGGGAATCCCCGGATCTACGGCTGCATGCGCCTCCCCGGGGCTTATCGCAGCTTGCCGCGCCCTTCTTCGGCGCCCAAGCCGAGCCATCCACCAGGCGGCGTCGGCGTGTCGAGTCTACTCGGGTTCAGCGTCTGTCTGGCGTTGGGCCTATGCGTGGTGATCATTGTGAGAGGTTGCTCCCACTTTCACCCTTCCCCCACCAACCGAGGTTTGGCGGGGTGCATTCTGCAATTGCATCTGCAATTTCTTGATGTTCTTTTCCCAATATAAACTTTGCTGTATACTTCTATATAAATTTAGTTGATATGTTTGGCGGCGTTTGAATGCGCAATCCTTAATATTAGCTTTGAGGGGATAATCTTTGTGGGAGAAATGCATCTAAGCTGGTTTAGATTGCGTTTCATTGTAGTATTGCTGCTCTTCTCTATTCAATGTTCTGGTCTGGTTTCGGCTTTACCTGTTAATTCATCTGCCTATAACGCCGACGATTTCTTTAGATACGAGTTTATTGTTAATGAGGAGGGTGAAGCTTATGTTAAGATAACTTATGTGAGCAGTTTAGAAGAGGGGTTCTCGTGGGTTTTGGTTCCGAAGTTCTCTAAATGGCTTAATCGAACTGTTCAGGGGAGAATTTATAGGTGGGTGACTGAGGACACTGAGAGGTATACTGGTTCGCAGCTCTATTTTTATACTGCATTAAACTTCAGCTTCACCGAAGGCCCCTTTGAAATGGTGATTGAATATAATTTTTCTCTAGCTGCGATGGTGGTTGAAACAGAGTCAACATATGGAATATTCTACTCTCCTCAAATAGGGTTTAAACCTAGAAGCGAATTTGAGGCAATAGTTGTGTTCCCCGAAAGGTTTAGGGCGGTAAAAGATGAGGCCCTAGCCTACGGGAGCAGCGGTTCATATAGGGCTGACAGCAGGCTATCAAACTCGAGCCATATATTTTTCAGGAACATTCCATCCAACGAGAACATCCTTAGGATACAAATAGGCTTCAGGGCTATTGATGGCAAAGCGGACCCTATAACTGTAGGGAGCGGGATATTTGAGTTTAATACAGTCGCGCGGTACAGGGAATATGCTCAGAAAATCTTAGATTTATATAACGCTACATATGATACACTCATCTACATATTTAATACAACCTTAGATCATGTAACCATAAGGTTCTTTATACCGGACTATTACTCGCTTACATCGATAGGCGGCTACATCCCATTCACTGGAGGGAAACTGGGCGATATATATGTGAACATCATGTTCACTCGGTATGTAGAGGGCTATTTAGAGATCGTAGCACTACATGAACTTACACACCATTTTCTATGGAAATCTGGGATATCGCCGGGGAGCCTTCTATGGTTCCATGAGGGAATGGCGCAGTACGTCAGCATAAAGGTTGCGGAGGGTATTGGGTACGAGGGCGCTAGGATGGTTAAAGAGGATATGGAGAAGAACGTTGAAAACATCGTGCAGGCATTAAGGGGTAACTTTGGCTTCCTCATGGAGTGGACGCCGTCAAAAGCGCCAAGAGAACTTGGCACCCTCTACGCAGCCGCATATTATGTTGTTAGCAAGCTGGCTGAGGAGTACGGTGAATTAGATTACTATGCTAGGCTATTTAAGCTCCTAAGAAATAAGAGGGTTGACGATACCCCTGCGCTCTGCTATTATCTGAGCTTAGCTGCAAATGAATCTGTCTTCGATAAATTTAACCGCTGGGGCTTTAATTTACCAGATATTTACATTTACTGGCCGCTGATAGTCGAAGTTGAAAATTCCATAAAGAGAATTGACCCAAATAACATACTTCTCCAGCCATTTAGAAGAGCCGCCGAGATAATATATAGGGCTGTTATTTCAGGCGAAAGGATCGTCGCTGAGAGAACAGAACTCTATCTGCTAGCAGCCTTATTTATAGCCCGATTTACGCCGCTCATAGCGTTATTTACATATTCATCTATAATATTCGCCGCCCTCACAGCCGCTTTGAAGTTAAAGAGAGTATTCTAGCATAGTTACGCTAGAGGTTTCTCAGAATCTCAGTCTTCCTGCGCTCCGCCTCGGCGATAGTTCTCTCAACTAAATTGTTTCCATAAGAGTCTATTGTAACTATGAGGGGGCCGAAATCCTCAACTTCAATTATCCATACAGCCTCCGGCATACCTAAATCCATCCAAATGACGTCTTTAACCTCCCTGATATGCTCGGCGGCTAGAACAGCGGCTCCGCCGGTAAACATAGCGTAAGCTGCACAGTGCTTCACCATCGCCTTCACTGTCTTCTCCCCCATTCCACCCTTACCGATTATCAGCTTAACGCCAAGGCTTTCAATAACCTTATATTCGAGGTCCTCCATACGCATACTTGTCGTTGGGCCAGCTGCAAGAATAACCCATCTACCATCAACCTTCTTCGCTAGGGGTCCGCTGTGGTAAAGTGCTAGGCCATTAAGGTTAAATGGGAGAGGCTTCGATTCAGCCAAATATTGATGGATCCTTTTATGGGCTGCGTCTCTAGCCGTAACCAAGATGCCTGAAACATATATTATGTCGCCGGCGCTCAGCTTGCGGATGTCGCTTTCAGTTAAAGGTGTTCTCAAATGTATGGACGTCAACCATCACCTCGCATAATATTCTTAGACGCTTAATTCGACAGCGGCTCCCTGCCTTATTAGGGCCCTAGCGTTCTCCTCTGGAAGCGTAGCTATATCCTCTGGCTTGAAGGGGCCGTATATTTTCATGTCGGCTCCAACTATCTGCGGCAGCTCCCTAAGTATTCGAATAACTAGAAAACCCTTAGCCCTAATGCTTTTAACCTGAGGTTTCCGGCCCTGCATAACATCTTTCAGGATGGTTTCAAATGCCTCTCTATTCGACAGTAGGCTACTGCAGAGACTTTCTTCCTCCTCGGTTAAGGCGCTTGAGGGTATTGCTTCACCCCTCTCAATTAAACATATTATCTTCTCACGTCTCGCGTGGACTAAATCGTCAATCATTTTTCTAACATTCTCCTCCTCCATCTTCAGAAGCTTACCTCTAAGGCTCTCCTCATCCATCATACGCCGCTCTTCCCGTATTCTGCGCATGTAGTCGGCTAAGCGCGTATAAAAGTCTTTAGGAAGCGATTGTAAACCGGGGTTTTCCCACTCTCTTCTCCAAGCCTCAAAGAGTTCATCGTACATGTTACTCTATCACCTTGGCAGCGCCTTTGCAGAGAAGTAAAATCGCTGGTGAAAGCGGCAATGTAGCTGTCTGCTTCTCAAATGGCCCGAAGACTTCATCCCCCAACCTAAACATCGGCGCCTCCTCAACATATAATTTAACCTCGCCGCCCTTAAATGCAATTGCTTCTTTAAGCGGATCAAACTCCTCGATTCTGCTGGCTGGAAAGGGGATTTTTAGCAAGCCGGTTTTTCCATGGAGCGACCCGGGCAAACGTATAAGCCTATGAATATCAACTGTGACAACTGTATCGATCTTCGCCGATTGAAGCTCTATGCCACGCTGAACTATCTTTCTCCACTCCCCTAAACCTAGACCCTTAACTATATTCCAGGGTCCATGGGACCTCCAACTCTCTATTATAGCCTCCCTATTTTCAATTATCTCGTTGATTACGCTCGTCTTCAACCCTAGCTTCCTTAAGTCTTCCGCAGTCGCTGTTAGGAGAAACTCATATGTTCCTCTCGCCGCGCGCCCACGCCAGCCAGCGTCGCCGAGACCTGGACCCACAATTATTTTGGCTCTCCCCTCCCTTATCTCTTCAAGCCCATGGAAGACGGCGTCCACCCCAGTTCCAGTCACATAATCAACAATCTCCTTTCTGGCAGCAGAGTCCATTTTAAGAAAATCATCGTTCTCAACTTGAATATGATAGCCTCTGTGGCCGCTGAAAGAACATTTAACCTCGCCGAGAGAGAAGCCGAAATCGCAGAGCAACATATCTATCAACTTCATTGCCTCTGATCTAGCTGTTTCCAAGCATGTTTCGCAGGGCCAAGCCTTCTCCTCAAAACCCTCACTGCCACAATTCGGGCACTTCGCCGGCGCCTTCCCTTTACCCTTAAAACCACATTTTTTACATTCCCATGAATCATGTTCCTTCTTGCATTCAGTCGGTAAATGATCCGCGTCGATGTCAAAGAATAAATCTGAGCCAAGCCAGCCTTTTTCATCCATCTTAGCCTCAGGCGTACTGTAGTAGGCTGTTGAGTAATAGGCGTTTGAAGGAACATTCCTCTTAATGAATTCTCTTAAATCTTCAACCCTAAGAAAACCCTTATGTCTCACCATAACGTTCTCTTTAAACAGGGTGAAGCCAAACTCTCTACTCTCAATAGATTTTGGGGGTTCGATTTTATCGGCATATCTACTATAAAACTCGGAGAATTTTTCACGTATAAAAGATAGAGTATCTATCTGAGGCATTTAGATTTAGGCTCCACCAGCCTTCTTCACACTTAAACTTCTCATTTTCCTACGGTAATATGTCAGCGGATGCTTAACTTTCCTGCATAAATCGTCAACTCCAGGACAGAGGCCATGCGTCTGTAGGGTATCACATTTAGGCGGCAGATACCTTGTTCCAGAACCCCTCTGCCCAGCAATATGCTCTATCTGATACCTAGTCATCCTCTCATTAAAGTCGGCGAATTTACGGAAGAGGTCAACAACCACGTTTGGATCCATACCTATGCGTAGAAGAAAAGATGTTAAAGCGAATCGGCCGACGTGCGGTATGTGCCGCCCAGACTGCGCCGCCTCATAAAGCTCCTTTATGCACGGCGGGAAAGCATTACTTTCCACACCAGATGATGATAAATCTTCTTCAGTGAAGCCCGTATCCTTTATTCTCTCAGCATATTGTCCCTTAAGCATTTCCACCCGCTCAAGAAGTTTTTCTGGAAGCATCAAGCGGATTTTTGGATCTATTTTCGCCTCAATATAGCGTTTAATCTCCTCCTGCAGTAGGCGGGCAACCTCCTGCTTAAACAAGTATACTTCGCCCTTCGCTAAAGGCCTATTAACAAGCTTCCACTCTTTCTCATGAAAGGAAGAGGCGTTTCTCAGATAATCTGTAAAGTGTATGGAGAAGTTGAATCTCTCGTGACCGACCTTTTCATTCGACGCTTTTATCCTCCAACCGAATCTCTTGGCAACCTCAATTATCTTCTCCTCATCTTCAGCCCTCAGAAGATTATAGGCTCTGCGGGCCTCCGCTAAAGCGAATCTCCTCTTAACGTATTCGTTGGCAAGGGCTGAAACAAGCACTACTGCGACAGGGAAAGAGAGAATTTCAACATCATCCCTATATTTAAGCGGATCATATTTCACTTCCGGCGGGCTAGTTGTTAAAGCCTCAATTATTCTCCTCTCAGCCCTGCTGAGAATAGACTCGTAATCAGGCTCCAAAATATGCTCTATTTTAAACTCTAACCTCCTAACTTCTTCGGCGGCTTCCGGGAGAAAAGGGTATTTCGCTATATCACTTAACGTTAGTATGCGGATCCCCCTCCAAAACAAATGGCCCTAAATAGCCTGAGCCTCCTCCTTCAGTGGGAATAGGTTTCATTCAACCTCTATCCTTGGCGCTAGAAGATACGCTAGTTTGCCGTCGTATCTCTGCCTGAAGTCTAAGCGTAGCGGCATATCCGTTGAGAACTCTAATGTAACTATATCTGATGTATCTGAGGCTGCCTTAACAATATCCGTTAAGTAGCTTAGGCTAAAGGTTGCCCTAGAAGGTTCCTTAGCCTCCATGGATATGAGGGCATCGCTCCCCTTCTTCACCTCTATCTTCGCTCCAGAAACATCGCCCTTAGCGTTCATTATAAGGGATTCTCCATCCACCTCTATTCGAACATTATCGCTAACCAGCTCAACATCTCTGAGAGTCTCATAAAAGTCGCTGGCAGTCATGGCGACTTTAGCATTAAATGTTAGCTTGGGCTCCGGAACCTCCTCCTCGCTAACCTCCAATATAGGTAAAGTGAAGCTACGCGTATACCTGCCCATCATCTTAACAAGAAGCTGATTTCCCTCCTCGCTTAGAGACAACTCTATTACATCATCCTTACCAGCTCTTCTAAGAATCTTCTTGAGTTCACTTAAGTTCACGCATACTTTAGATTCCTCATCAGCCTCATATTCATCGAAGCTTGTACCCCGCATCTCCCAATCAACCATAGCGACTCGCGACGGATCCATAGCTCTAAGTTTTATTCCTTCAGGTCCAATAATGAATGTTGCCTCATCGATAACCGTAGATATAGCGTCAAGTATGCTCTTGAAGGTTTTTGTATCTGAAATCCTCATCCTAAACAAGTAAATCACCACATATTAACAGCATTAGCGTTTTCCCTAAATATAATTTTATTATTTTTCTTCGATATATACTTGAGACAACCAATAATTTATCTAACACCTTTAAGTTAACATAATTTCCTAAAAACACCCGGGCAGGTGAAGGGATGAAAACCATAAATATGTAAAATTTTTAGCCGCTTAAAATTTCTTTTTTGGAAATGTTTAAATCCATATGGCATTATTCATCACGCTTTTACCCAAATGTTTTATGCGCGATAATTAGGTCTACTTGAGGAAATCTATATAGAAATCTCATTATTACTTTGCTTAAGATTTTAGGTCTCTGTAAACCCGATATGGAGCTGATAGTCATTACTTTAAAACCTAAACTTGTGAACTCTTGCGGCCTCCATTTGCTGACGTGTCTTTCATATGAGTTGCCATAAATCTCCGTTTGAAACCAATTCATTGGAGTCGACACAACTATCATCTTCCTGCTTATCCTCTCCAATTCTTTTAGGAGCTCGTATCCATCATCTTTATCTAGATGCTCAAGTATCTCACATGCAAGGCTAATATCGAAACTTTTATCCTTGAAAGGTAACTTGGGAGCTTTTATCTGGATAAGCTCGTCGTAAACTTTTCTTTTACATAATCTCCTTAAATGGGGTCTCCAAATATCGACTCCAACTAAATGAAGTCTTTCTTTCCTCGCCCTCAGCAGAGAACCCCATTCGCCGCGTCCACAGCCAACGTCTAAGATAAATGAACCGCTCAATTTTTGTGGGAGAACACTTAAGACATAACTGTCTAATGCATGGAGATGCGTCATCATATATTTTTAAAATTAAGTATTGTTTTTAAGCCTTAGCATTCTTAGAGATTAACATTTCTCCCTAGGAAAATACTATATTTAAAACGTTTGGAGGCGCTATATTAGTTGATGTCGCATCTACCCATAAAGATTGATGGAATCTCAGGAAAAAGGAGCTAGATATTCTGAGAAATGCCGTGATCGCGGAGTTAGATGCCATAAACCTATATGAGCAGATGGCTGCATCCACTTAAAACGAGATGTTGAAGAAAGTTTTCCTCGAAGTTGCAAGAGAAGACACGTGTAGGCGAGTTTCAAGCACTACTTTTAGATATAGCAGGTGGATGAAATAGAGGAGGGTGAGAAAGAGGTTAAGGAAGAATCTGAGAAGAAAAATTAGAGCAGGCGTCAAAACTATAATTTCTCTGAAGGCGCAGAGAGAAAATACCCATTTAGCGGATTTTGAAATTTTTCGAGTTTCATGGTAAACTGTGTTTATGAGTATTCTCTGAATGTATAGCCGCATCTAGTGCATCTAAAGAATTGTGTTGATGATTCATCGGCGCCTCTAGTCTGAACCTGCCAGACGTAGGCGAAGTTGTTTCCGCATTTAGGGCATTCAACTGTGATTACTGGAAGGGTCTTCAACTTCTGTTCTTTCTCGCCTATAACAACTATAGAGTCTTCTGGCTTAATCTCTGTAACTCTCTTACTGGGGGATGGAATTGGAGCCTCAACTTGCCTTTCATATCCACATTTTATGCAAGAAAGAAAAGCCTCCTTTGAATCCTTCTTCCGTTTAAGAGTGAGTCTCATTCCACATTTTGGGCAAAACTCTATCAAAAATGTTCCTCCCTAAGTTAAATGCTTACTTAATTTTCTAGAGAAGAGGAGACTTTTAAACTTTCCTATCCTAACCCTTCTCTCAGTTCTCTGATGCTTTTAAGCATGCTTTTGAAGCCTATGGGTTTATCCGCCATCTGAATTGGGAAGGGCCTCTTCAATGAGAACACATACGGTATTGTTAAGTCAACTTTATCATTGTTCTGAATCTCCCTAATTATCTTCTTCGTCAACTCATGCGTTATTCTAGGTCTCTCCGTCGCAATAGTCATGAATCTAAGCCTCACGCAAACCCCGTACCAGTCTGGGACATCAGTTCTTATATAAGGTTCTTGGCCAGTCGCCTTAATGATGTCGGCTGTAACCTCCCTAGCAGCGTTTAAAAGAATCCTTTCAGCCTCATCCAGGTCGGAGTCAAACGTGACCCTGAGGACAAATTCGTCGAGAATGTAGGCTGGCCCAGACTCAACGGCGCCTTTCTCAAACTTTTTACGGAACATTTCAATGAGCTTCTCCTGCTCCTTGGGCGTATAATTGATGACCAGCGTACTGAAGAGCATTGCATTTGGTATAAGGATAGTTCTGTTTACTGGTTCCTCGCTTCCAACCGACCCGCCTACCTGATTTAGTATTGTGTAGAGGGGCGTAACCGCAACGACGTCTCCAACTAAGCCGTAAGATGGCAGCTGAACCCTATCGCCTACACTGAAGGGTCTAATGATGGATATGAGGAGCCAACCAGCCATTCCCGTTATAGGCGCCTGCAGAGACCATCCGAGAAACATTCCTCCGAATGCTGCGAAGACTGAGCCAAGGGCGCCAAGCGAGAACCAGTCGCTTAAAACAGATATCACGCCAACTAGGATTAAGAATGCTTTAATAACATTATTGATCATTATTACTTCGCCTTCTTTTGCACCAGCCCTCAACATAGCTGATTTAACCAGCAGCGAAACCAATGTATAGCATAATGTGAGGGCGGCGAACAATAGGAGAGCTGAAATGAGACGTGCAATTATGTTAGATAATTCTCCGGGTAGAGATGAAGCGCCCAGCAGATAATACCATGCTCCAAAGATTAAGGCTAGAAAAGCGGTGGCGATTGTAAGCAGAGTCTTCCTCAATAATAATCACCGGGGATAACAATAAAAGAAGAAATATTTGACCTTTTCTCAAAAACTATTTTAGAAAAGGCGTAGTTGATTTAAGCTAATCAACAACGTAGTAGCTGCTAGCCGCCGGCTTGTAAATGTCGTCGCCCTCAAACTTTACATAAATTTTGAGCCTACCGCCTATTTTATAAGTCCTTAACCCATCGACTGTGAAGGCTCCTTCCTTCGAAGTTACTTCGCAGGCAAGTAGCTCGTCATTCCTCAAAGTCCTAACATCGTATACCTTTATCTTCGCCTTCTCTATTCCCTCGCCTGTAAGGGCATCTACAAGTCTACCAACCACAACGTAACCCGGATTCTTCGAAACCTTAACTACCCTTTCAATTATTAGTCGGCTTTCCCTTCTGGAAACACATAACCGTGAGGGGTCATTTTTCAGCTGAGTGTAAACTTCGTTATTCTCTATGAAAACCTTATAGTAGTACTTGGCTTCATGAAGCGGTTTAAATGGCACAAGGATGCTTTTACTTGAGATGGGAGGCAAGACAACCACGTATTTGGCTTGCTCCACATTTACATCAAATAGAAGACTTCTATCCATGTATATCGCAACCTTAACTACGCCGACAGCAGCCCTTCCCCTCAAACTGTTTTCAAGAGTAACCTCCACAAACACATCATCGTAAACGAAGCAGCTTGATATTGTTTCACCAGACTTGTTAATCCACCTTGAGGATTTATATTGCGGTAGAAGATCCTTCAAGGCTGATGACCCTCCGATCAGAAGCTTACGCAGACACTAAACGCCTGCGTCGCCTAGGGCAGATAGGCATAGACGAGACAACAGATTATGGCCAGCAATGATCCAATCAGCCCCCAGAGAAACCACTCCGATGAAACAAGCTGTGGAAATAAATCTGAGAGAATTGGTAGAATGTAGGAGTATATGAGGTTGGCCGCGACGCCTAAAATGAAACCTAGGAAACCTATTAGTAGAACCGCAACTACCATTTTAATCCTTTGACCCATCAACCACCCCTCCAAGAACCTACTTACTACGCTATCTCCATATTCTTCTTTCAAGAGAAGAGGGCTGCAGCCATATATTTGAAAGTATTTATTAGGCTTAGATTTACGTGAATAACATGTATTCACCGATTGTTGGGCGAATGGTTAGTGTACTCTATGTTGATTACGCCCTTAACCGTTGGAATTTTATCAACTAACTGTTATATTGAGATACGCAGGGAAAACCTTGAAGCATTGACGCCCCCACGGCTGAGCCTCCAGCGGTACGCCTCCAAACATCGGCTGGTTCAAGGGGCTCCCTCATTCCACGCTCTCGTTAAGGCATGGGCTACGTTTACGTATGCATTTAAGTCTCTGTTATACCTTACCCCACATTTTAGACATCTCATTTCTTTCCCTTTAATTTGGGCAGCGTGGCCGTATCTATGGCAGGTTTTCAATGCGCCTCTTTTTCGCAGGGTATCTGACCTCTACGCCTTCTAAAAGTGCCTTGTACCCTATTATGGTTTGAGATGACGACGTGCTTTATCCCGGCCACGGTCCAAGGACGACTGTAGGTAAGAAGCAGATGTCGAATCCATTTTCGCTATAAGTGTTCCCGTGGATTAAGTATGTTGTTCGGGTCAAAAACCCTTTTTATACCCCTCATAATTTCAATATATTTTTCGCCTAGAACCATGCTTAGGCTCTTCAACCTTATTTTTCCTATCCCATGCTCGCCAGTTATCACTCCACCCAGATTCACAGCGGCTTCATAAATCTCACGCCTTATCTTATCAGCCAGCTCCATGCTCTCTACATCCTTCATAATATGTATATGAAGGTTCCCATCGCCAGCATGACCGTAAGCTGGTAGATAAACGTTATATTCAGCGGATAATTCATCGACAACATTCATCAATTTCTCTAACTCGCTTGGCGGCACAGTTACATCCAGTATATCTATCATATCCGGTTTAAGGGCTGTGTAAATATTGCTTCTTATCCTCAAAATTCTATTCTGCTCTTCCGGGGACTCAGCTAACATGACATCTATCGCATTGTGGACCTCACATATTTCAGATATCTTCTCACATGCAAGTAAAACTTCATTTTGATCTATTCCATCCAATATCACTATAAGCTGAGCAAAACCTCTATCCACAGGCCACCTTTCGTTTAAATGCTCAGCAGCCCTTGCAACCTCCTTTAACTGAACGTACTCTAAGGCTAATGGTATAATGCCCGACCTCAAAATTTCTGGAACCGATTTTAAGGCGTCTGAACGCGTATGGAATGGAATTACAAGCGTAACCATGTATTTACTTTTCGGGAAGAGCTTTATTACTGCCCTAGTTATAACGCATAATGTTCCCTCGCTTCCAATAATCAACTGCATTAAATCGTATCCAGTGTTGTTCTTTAAAAGTTTGCCGCCGATTCTTAGAACTTCACCTGTGGGTAGAACGACTTCTAAGCCTCTAATATAGTTTCTCATAACCCCATACTTTATGGCTCTGGCTCCACCAGCGTTAGTAGCTATTAACCCACCTATCTGAGCGCCCTCATCACCCGGATGCGGTGGAAAGAATAGGTCTGCGTCTTCAGCGGCTTTAATTAACTCACCTAATGTGGCTCCGGCCTCGGCGACGGCCATAAGATTCTCTTTATCTACCTCGATTCCCTTCATGCGTTCAAGTGAAAGCACTATTCCAGCCTTAGTTGGCACACAGCCGCCAACCAAGCCAGTTCTGCCTCCAACTGGGAAGACTGGAACCCCCCTCTCATTTGCAATTTTAAGGATTGTAGAGACCTCTTCAGTTGACGATGGCTTAACAAGTATTAAGTCTTCAGCCGGCTTGGGTCTCACGGGATCTGGGGTTTCATCCCTCAGATAGCTTTCCATAAGGTCAAGTTGAGTTATAACCCACCTCTCGCCAATAACCTTCCTTAGATGGCTGGAGACTTCATTCAAGACTTCATCGTTAACATTACTTCCGCTCACAGCTGCCTTCACCCCTCAACCGCTTAATCTCACGAATTAATGAAGGAATCACCTCATATAAATCTCCTATCACATAGTAATCTGAGACATTTATTATAGGTGCTGTTGGATCCCTATTCACGGCGATTATCGTGTCTGAATCCCTCATGCCGAAGAGATGCTGGGGTGAACCGGATATTCCGAAAGCAATATAAACCTTCGGCTTAACAGTGTTGCCGCTGAAGCCAACCTGATGCTCCCTGCTGATCCATCCAGCGTCAACCAGCGGTCTACTCGCCCCAACAACTCCACCTAGAAGGTTAGCTAATTCCTCGATGATTTTAAGGTCTTCAGGGCTCTTTAAGCCTCTACCAGCCGAAACAATTATGTCTGCCTCAGAGATATTCACGTCTTCAACGCCCATTTTATCTAAAATCTCTATTCCAGTTCTCTCCGGAACCTCAACCTTCACCTTTACAACTTTGCCCCTCCTATTCGCATCCCTCTTAAGCGGCTTCATCATCCTATACCTAACAGTTGCCATCTGAGGTCTGGTCCTAGTCTTTATTTGAGCCATAATATTGCCGCTGAAAGCTGGCCTAATCTGCACTAGGTTTCCTTCTTCATCCAAGTCCAAACCAGTGCAGTCGGCTGTTAAACCAGTTTTAAGCGCCGCCGCAATCCTCGGAGCCAGACTTCTGCCGATTCTAGTTGCACCTATTAAGAAGATATCCGGCTTTATCTCCTCCACGAGGTTGACAATATTACGCTTATATAAAACTACGTCAAAATCCTTGAGGCTTGGATCATCAAATAGATAAACTATGTCAGCGCCATAATAGATTAATTCCCTCGCATCGCCTTCAAGCCCATAACCCAGCAGAACCGCGCAGAGGTTCTTTCCAAGCCTGTCAGCTAATTCTCTACCTTTACCGAGCAGTTCATATGAAACACTATGTATTTCGCCGTCTTCCTGCTCAGCGAACACTAGAACCCCACATTTCCCATGCATGGAGCATCACTGCACTCGGCAGCTGGGGGAAAGAACCCCCTTCTCTACAAGGATTTGAACAATCTTTTCAGCGACCTCCTGGGGGGCTCCAGATATCATCTGGCAGCCTCTTTTCTCAGTCATAGGCGTAAAAACCCTCACGACCCTGGTTGGCGAACCCTCAAAACCAAAGCATCTTGGGTCGGAGACTTCGGAGAGATCCTCATAGCCCCAAACTGTTACCGGGGCACGCATAGCCTTCAACTTATCTCTTAAGCTCGGCAGCCGCGGGTTATTTACATCCTTTGTTACAGTTATAAGCGCCGGTAGACTAAGTCTCATAATATAGTAGCCTCGCTCCACCCTCGCCTTAACAACAATCCAGCTTTTATCAACATACAGGACGCCTTCAACATATGCTGCATGAGGTATATTCAAGAACTCGGCGACTTCTGGGCCAACCTGCGCCGTGTCGCCATCAACAGTCTTCTCACCGCATATTATTAGGTCAAATTGGCCCAGCTTCCTTATAGCGGCGGCAAGCGTATATGCTGTCGCAAATGTGTCGGCGCCAGCAAATCTCTCATCTGAAAGCAGTATTGCTCTATCAGCGCCCCTTGCCAAAGCGTCCCTAAGAGCCTCTTCAGCCTTCATCGGCCCCATGCTTATCGCAGTGACTAAGCCGCCGATTTTCTCCTTTATTTGAACCGCTGCTTCAAGAGCATTTAAGTCAAAGGGATTCGTCATAGCTCCAGCTGAGCTTCTATCTAAGCGCCCCTTTTCATAGTCAAATTTAACCTTCTCGATTTCGGGAACCTGCTTGACAAGGACAACTATATGCATTTTTCTCCGTAACTCCTCAGTATGCTCTAGCAACGTAAACGACTCTCCGAGCCTCTCTTCCACATACTACACATGGCTTCTCCGGCTTCTCCTCGACGTCGATTCTATGCCCCCTTATCTCTCCACCTGAAGCCTCCTTAATCTTCTCAGCGCATTCCAGGCTCTCGCACCAGCAAGTCCTCGCAATTTTCCTGCCTTCTATAGCCTCTCTAAGCGAGTTTAGAGAGGCCACGTCGACAATAAATTCTTTAAGCGTCATCTGGCTTCTCTCCCTTAAACCTTTGATAACCTCATCAAAAATTTCTCTTATAGTTCTGACAGCATCTTCAAGGTTTACAACCCTTCTTCTAAAGCTAACTCTATCCACCAAGGTCACTTTTCTTTCCCTCTGATCTCTAGGGCCAACCTCAACTCTAACAGGTACACCAAACATCTCCCAGTAATAGAATTTTTCTCCGGGAGTTTTATCCTCGGCGTCATCTAAGTGGACTCTTATCCCCCCTCGCCTAATTATTTCGCGGACTTCTCTAGCGTAGGCGTTGACTTCGCCCGCCGTCTCCTTATAGATTATTGGGATTATAATCACCTGTATCGGCGCAATCTCAGGCGGCAATATCAACCCATGATCATCGCTGTGCTGAGCTATTACGGCTGCTAAAACCCTGCTGACGCCGAAGCCATAGCATGTTTGAACAACGCTTCTACGCTCCCCATTAACATCTACGTAGGTTATTCCAAAAGCTTTAGCAAAGTTGTCGCCGAGGTTATGCACGGTGCCTATTTGATTCACTCTCCCATCCGGGTTCCACGCGTCAAATGCTATTGAGTAAACGGCGCCGGCAAACTTGTCGAAGTCAGGCCGCATAACCATCAGATAGCTGAGACCTAAACGTTTAAAGACGCCCTCATATATTTCCATCGCCTCCTTCACCTGCTTCTCCGCTTCCCCCCAATTCCTATGCGCTGTATGGGCTTCATTCCAGAGAAACTCCCGCATCCTGAAGAGGGGGCGAGTGGCTTTAGTTTCATATCTATATACTGCAACACTCTGGTATACTTTGAGGGGCAGATCGGCATGCGATCTTATCCAAAGCGCAAACATCGGATACATAGCTGTCTCAGACGTCGGCCTCAGCAGGAGTTTTCTATCCAGCTCCTTGCCGCCGGCATGAGTGATCCAGAAAACCTCTGAACTGAACCCCTTAATATGCTCGGATTCTTTCATAAATGTATCCTCCGGTATAACTACTGGGAAGAGCATTGGGGCATGGCCGGTTTCATCAAGATTCTCTTCTAGAATTCTAAGTATCCTCGTCACTATTTTGAAACCCCACATCTTATATACTGCGAAGCCTTTAACAGGATATCTATTATCAAGTATGTCGGCGTTAAACAGTATCTCATCAAACCATTGGCTGAAATTCTCAAACTTCTTCATAGGCTTCTTCCACCTATGAATACTCCATGAAATTAAAAAATTTATTGCCCCCGAGGCTTCATGGAGGTTTATAGTGTTTAACATCATGTCTCTCCACCCATGGCTTCGTCGGCTTCAAGCGGGGTTTTTCACCACCCCCACAGCCTCAGACAGAGTTGTTTAAATGTTGGTGAGGAAAATAACGGCTTTATTTTCGGTAGGTTTTTAGGCTTCAAAATCCATATAAAAGAATAAATAGCATAGCTATGAGGGAGTGAAGAAGTGAACGAATTTAAATATGAGGAGATGCTGGAGGAGGCGTATAAGCATCTTCCGCAAGAGACTTTTAAACGTGAAAGGCTAGAGGTTCCAAGGGCTATATGTATAGCGATAGGCTCAAGGACATTTCTAGACAATTTTAAAGAGATATGTGATGTTTTAAATAGGGATCCAGAGCATGTTCTAAGATATCTCTTGAGGGAGATGGCTACATCAGGCATGATTGATGGATCCAGGGCTGTATTTCAGGGAAAGTTTGAGGATGAAACTGTAGATAGGCTCGTTAGACGATATATGGAGGAATTCGTCATCTGCCCAATATGTAAGAGACCTGACACAAAAATCATTAAGGAAAAGAGGATTAGTTTCTTAATGTGCGAGGCATGCGGCGCTAAATCGCCAGTTAGACGCATATAGCTGGTAAAGAAGGAATGAGACTTGGACGTCTACGTTAAAATCATAAAATGGGGCCGTCATACACTACTGGCAGTCTGCGACGCAGATATATTGGGGAAAACCTTCATTAAGGATGGAGTTGTCTTCGAGGTTAAAAATGAATTCTATAATGGCTATAAGACGAGTATAGAGGAGGCTCTAGAACTCATCGAAAACTCGACGGTGGTTAACTTAAGCGGCCGAAACATTGTTAAGAAAGCCATTGAAAAAGGATATGTTCATCCGGAGGCAGTCTTCGAGATATGCGGGGTCCTACATGCACAGATAGTGAAAATGATATGAGGTGAATAAAGTGAAAATCGAGGAGAAGAGAATAATAGCGCTACTAATACTTTTACTTGGATTAAGCATGCTGGCCGCCGGAATAATAACTGGGCAGATAGATTACCTACTGGAGTTCATGAGGAAAATATTTGAGCCGTCAATAGCCGGATTACCATAGAATAAAACATAAAGAAAAATTATTATTTAGGCTTCAACAAAATTTTTAAGAGAATAGAGCCGGGGTGGCCGAGCGGATAGGCGGCGGGCTGCAGACCCGCTGACATGGGTTCGAATCCCGTCCCCGGCTCCATCTACTCGGGTCTAAATCCCTGGAGACATCTTTTAAATCCTCAAATTCTTACAAGAATGGAATGATTAACATACATGATTATTCCGATAGGCCGGAGCGCTTCAAAAGCAATATTTCAAAGTTAAGGCACGGCCGTCTAGCATTAAAGTTTCTAGATCATATGGGCGCACTGGGGCTTTCGCAGGGCAGAGTCGTAAAGTACGCTGATCACCTCCCGCCTCTCCTAAGGATTATGGACTTCAACCCAAGGGAGGCGAAGAGAGAAGACGTTGAGAAGGCTGTTGCTTGGATAAACAGTCGGCCGTATAAAAAGTGGACGAAGCGCGACCACAAGCTTGTGCTCGGAAAACTCATTCAGCACGCGAAGGTTGGGTATTGCAGCGGAACCGCCCCAACGCCGGAAGAAGTCAGCTGGATAAGCCTAAGAGTCAAGGAGAAGGATTCTAAAGTTACGCCGGACAGCCTGCTCTCCAAAGAAGATTTTGAAGCCATAGTTAAGGCAGCGGAAAATCCGAGAGACAGGGCGCTAGTCTATGCTCTCTTTGAAGCTACGCTGCGGCCCGGCGAACTCCTAGCAATGACTGTTGGAAGCGTGGAGTTCAAGGATAAATATTGTCTCATAGCGGTTAACGGGAAGACAGAGATAAAACGCATACCTCCCGTCATTTCCTTCAAGCCTCTTTTAAGACGGCTGAAGGAAACAGTGAGAAGCTAGCTGAGAACTCTAGGAGGGTGAAGCAGATCCTCCAGGCTAGGATGCTCAAGGTTGACCGCCCACCCTTCATGCAGTATGGAATGGCGGTTGGAGTTGAGGGCAAACACCTCTACATGGACGCCTTCTACCCGTTCGTCAGCGCCAACCTAATAGAGACGCAAGGTCAAAGTTGACCGCCCGGCGGAATATTCCTGGGCGTTAACAGGCTTACAGACGCACCTGTCATTTATGATCCATGGCTCAGAATGAACTATAACATCCTGATCGTTGAAAAGTCGGGTTCAGGCAAGTCTTATCTCAGAAGATTCTTTGAGTCGGCCGCGCGTATAGGCAGGAAACGTAACGTCGCGTTCATACTTAACACCCAACGTGCAATGGACGTTCTGGAGGGAGGTGGCGTAAGAGCGCTGCTAGAAAACTGCGCAGTGAAGGTTCTTCTGAGACAGGATGAGTCAGCCGTTGGGACGATTGGGAAGGCCTTCGCCCTTTCAGAATCCGAAAGTAGACGCCGTTCTAAGCTTCCGGCAGGGGCTCCTCACAGCCGAGAACGTTCATGTGCCAGTAGAGTTCCCGCAACAAAGGAGGAGCACATGTTATTCACAACAAAGCCGTCCGAGATCGCCACTGTGAA
>Ga0105158_1000312_pt1 | contig 21377 bp, 20 predicted proteins | sample LHCtaG_FD_81567 | JGI IMG/M metagenome (GOLD analysis project Ga0105158, IMG submission 81567) | Hot spring microbial communities from Little Hot Creek, USA to study Microbial Dark Matter (Phase II) - LHC4sed_matched | ecosystem: Environmental > Aquatic > Thermal springs > Hot (42-90C) >...
CCAAATTCCAGCTACTGCATACTCTCCTTTCTCCTGCCAAGACCATATGCCATGTACTCCATATGCTACTCCGGCTTTAGCTCCTGAAAGAAGACTCTGCCATACTGCTTTTCTAACGTCGAATCTGTTGAATCTTCCGTACTTATTGTAAAATTTGAACGAGCCCATCCCCTCGTAACAGGGCTCTCCATTTACTATAGGTCTCTTAACCGGCATGCTGTAAAACCTCTGAGCAAGCTCGTATGAAAGATGCTGCGCATCCTTCCCGTGTCCTGACTGATACATATAGAAATCGTAGCTCGGTAATTTAACAAGGGCCTCCGGTATTTGCCATAGTCCTCCTATTAAGTGCATAGTTGTTAGAGAGGCAGAGCAGCGTTTTTTAACTGTCTCAAAAGCAGTCTTATAATACTCTACAGCGTCTTCGGTTTCAAAGTCAGTATCCCCACTTATTATGAAAATAGGATTGTATTTCCCAACTCTATCTGCTACGTAACTTGCATACTCTTCTAATTTTTCAAGCGGGATTATCCTAGACGGGGTTATTTTAGACCCCCACGTCCCCTTCACATAATTACACCATAATACCACTAGTGCGGGCGTGAAGCCTCGTTCGACAGCCATTTCTATCATTTTTTCAGCTCTGTCAAAGTATTTCTCATTTCTTCTGTTAAAGTCCCAGCCTCCGTTGGGAAGAACCTCAAAGGGGTCAATATAGTTTTCCGATGGGCTTCTATCATGTTGAGGAAGAATGTTTATCTGCAGAGCGTTAAACCCCTGCATCCTTCTGTATTCAAGATAGTACTCCCATTCTTCTAACGTCGGGTTGGTGAAAGCACTCCAGCAAGTATCAGCAAGATAGAAGAATTTCTGACCGTCTTTCAAGAAATAATCTCGAGTTTCAGAGATAGTTATTTTGCTCATTTTTTATTAACCTTCTCCATATAGACTGACGGTTGACATATAAACTTACCGTTAAAATATAGCGGATTACAGTTCTTCTCCGAACTCCATATTATTTTTAAGATACTTGAAAGAGCTATGATACGTATCTCCGCTGCAATAAGCGATGCATCGCACCCATGCTCCTTCGTCTAACCAATTTCAAGGCCTTCTTTAATAGTTTGTTTAGATCATAAAGCCGAAAAGAAACTTAAAGATGCATTGATGCATTAACAGTACACCAGTAATCATCATGTCTGAGAGACGGGTTCTAGCATGGCTTCTTTGAAAGTGTGGGGGTAGATTTAAACATCGGTTTAAATTCTTGAAGTCTTCCTCCTAATTACGATCCTAGCCTTTATCTGCGATTATTACCGATGCGTCTCATACAAGATAAAAACGTGTACTTTTGGCTGAAGTGAAGTCTCTTTTACTAAAAATCATTTCACGTAGGTGTTTATAATCGACTCTGATTTATACTGATTTTAGGTGGAGTACATGGGAGAAAAAGAAGATCAAGAATTTGAGTCTTGAGCAAGAGGTCTTTAAAGCACTGGACCATTAGAAGAGGAGAGATATCCTCAGATCCGTTGGTGAAAAGAAGTCAACTACCTTCACTGAGATTCTGCAAGCCAAATACCTGATAGTCCAACTCTTTCCTATCATCTCCGGATTCTGGCCCCTTTTATAAAGCAAGAGAAAGGAAAATACAGCCTCACCCCAATAGGGAAAGCAGCTTACAATCTCTTACTCAGAACAACAGCATATAACAAGTTGGCTTTATTACAGAAAAATAAGTATGAAGTCGTATTAGGAAATGTTCTGATCTGGAGTGCTGCGATTGCCGCCGCATTTTTAAGAGTAGATGCAATTCTGTCCAGTATTATCCTTCCAATCTTAGCTGGAGTTAGCCTATCCATAACCTACAAGCTGTTCGAGTAGCTCCGACAGCATACTTCGCTTTCAGTCAGTATAAAATAAATAAATCTCTAATCGCCGTTGAAACCATGACCTTTTATAATCTTCCATTTTAAACAGAATCCCGACGTTTTAGACCCGTATTTGAACCTAAACTGAGCTACAAAACTAATACTGGTAGCTTAGACTAGAAAGCCGAGAATTTAAACGTAACTTGTGTAGTTTGGTGCGGGGGGTGGGATTTGAACCCACGAACCCCTTCGGGAAGAGGTTCCTCCCCCGAGGTCTTGAGCCTCCCGCCTTTGACCTGGCTTGGCGACCCCCGCCTTATTTCTATAGTAAACAGATATATTTCCTCAAAATTGTTTTTAAGTTTTAGGTTGAGGCTCTCAGACATCTTCGCCAGCAGGGTTCAGGCGAGGGTTTTAGAAGAGCTTTTAAACGCTCCTAATACTATTTTCACTCAAATAGAACTAGCTAGGAGAGCCGGTTGCTCCTCCTCTAGCGTGGACAGGTCTCTGAATAGGCTTGAGAAGCTTGGGATTGTGAGGATGGAGAAGCTTTCGGTAAACAAGATTGTTGCTCTAAACTTTAATAACAAGGTTGTGAGTCTACTTATCCAATTCAACAGGGATGTGAAGAAAGCTGATCGAGATAATTCTTAGGGAGAAGCCTGTTGGCAGAGGTGTTACATTCCTCGGCTTAGAAGGATCTAGTGGAATGGGCATTATTCAAGCTGGAAGCTTAATCAGGCTTTTTAACATGAAGCCTATCGGCGAGATTGTTTTCTACGGTTTTCCAGACAATCTGATAATAGACTCAATGGGCACTGGCAGAGTCCCCACGGTAGAGCTATACTACGCTAAAACCGGGGAATTCGTGATAAGCGTGTTCACGACGATGATGAGGCAGCAATACATCGATTCCCTGACGAATAGGGAGCGCAACATGCTCCTATCGGCACTGCTCTACACTATGAATCTTATAGACTCTAGGTTTCTGATAACCGTAGACTGCGTTAGCACAGCAAGCAAGAACGGGAAAGTGTATTTAGTAGTGAATTCTCCAAGACTTGTTGAGAAGTTTAGAAATAGAGAAGATTATACTCTGATAGAAGGAAAAAGAGTAAGAAACTCTATATCTTTGATAGTAGCGATGGCGAGGTTTATGAAGATCCCGGCGGTACAACTAATCCTGCCGATCCGAGAGTTGGCTGAGAGCAATATTCAGCTCTGCCTCCAGCATTTGGTGAGCCTCATCAAAGAGGCGTTTGCATACATAGGGCAATAAGTAACTAGGGAAAGTGCCATGGGCTTATGAAGCCGTTGGCCCCAATCCCGTGTTTTTCACGGCCGTATCTTTTCAACGGTTTAGTCAAGTGTCTATGCGCCCTTTCCGGGGGGAGGTAGGGACAGTCTTTTTTTAAACCCCGCTCCAGCCTAATGATCTGAGGCTCCATAACAGTCTCCCCGCATTTCTCGCAAGCAAAGCCCTGTCTGAGGCCGAGGCTTTTACACCTTCTTCCGCACTTGGGGCATAGTGGAGGGGTTTTCACGATTTTTTCGCACAGCTCTAAAACCTTCATCTTCTCCACGTTGATCGTCAACAACCCCTTGTGCTCCTTAACCCCACCGTAAACTCTTACAAGATCCCCCGGCTCGAGTTTGGAAGCCGCTTTCCTCAAGCCTCCTGTGGGGGAGTAGAAAGCGCAGAAAATCTTCTCGCCCCCTTGGCCCAACAGTATTATGACATGCCCGCCTTGAATAATCTTCTTTTCAATCACACTGCCTTCTACGACTACTGAATCATACTTCTTGATGTCGCTGATGGCAAGCGGCTTATCGGGGAAATGCGCATCAGTACCCTGATTAGTCTTGAATATGCACCAGCATTCTATTTCCTCTTCAGCCCTGACGAGCTTAAAGGCCTCGTAGACAGCTTGAGGAGTTTCGCCTCTTATCCCGAATAGCACAGGGTCTCTCCCATGGGGGGTTATGAGAATGCGCCCCGTCTCCGGATCAATATTGTTGAAAGTATTGGAAGACGTCTTATCAATTAGGTAAACGCTTTCGCGATCTACCATCCTAGGCTTCCCATAGTTCTCCTTAACTCTGTAGGATAGGAGCTCATACGTGTAGTCTTCGAAAAGAGCTCCCGCTGAAGCAAGCGCACCCACAACCCCTACTTTCGAAGTCTTTAGGAAGCTACAGGAGGCACCTACTTTATCAGCTACCTCAAGCGCCTCGGCAGGTGAAACCATGCTTCTTAAAACTTTCAAGTAGAAGTTATGGAGTAAATCATCCTTCTTAGGAATCCTGTTTAGGAAGACTACTGCAGGATCAGACCTTGGATTACTTAAGTCCGAAAGATTCTTCACAATTCTTAATACGGATTCTTTAACCTCCTCCAGGCCAATCTTGGACTCGTCGACAGCAATCCTTATGCTCACCGCCCCATTGCCCCTAGTTTTCCAGGGAATATTGGGGTTGAGTCTGACGAGAAGCGGGTAATCCAAGAACCTTACTCCGTCCCTACCATCTAGATGCGTGACTATCCTTGCAGCAACGTGTGTAGTGCAGCCGAATACTTCTGAATCAGTATCGTCTATCCCGATGTTAAGTATTGTTTCGACCAAACGCTGAGCAGTCTAGAGTATTGAGGCTTTTAAGCATAGTCTTGAAAAACGCAATACTCAAGATTTTAAACCGTAAAGTCTCGGAAGCCTCGGGAGGGATTTGAACCCTCGGCAAGCAGCTTACAAGGCTGCCACTCTACCAGGCTGAGTTACCGAGGCTCAATATTTTTTAACTAAGATGGTTTAAAACGTTTTCGCCTTTTAAGCTTGGATGAAAAGGTTAAACTAGCTTTAACAAACCTACTTAAGACATGGCTTCCAGAGTACTAGGCGAGCGCGCAATAATAGGTCTCATAAAGAAGAAGTTCCCCCAGAAGGGGAATATTCTCTCACCCTACGATGATGCTTGGGGATGCGTTCTCAAAGCTAAGTATCTTGTTTCATCGGGAGACATGTTTGTTGAAACAACGGACGCTCCGCCTTTCATGACGATTAGGCAGATGGCTTTTAAAAGCTTCACGATAAGCGTTAGCGACATGGCTTCTAAGGGGGTTGCCCCTACCTACTACTACTTGATCATAGGGCTTCCAAAGGGCTTCGGGCAGGGGAGCTTCAGGGAACTGTTGAAAGGCTGGGAAGAAGCAGTAAGACTCTACGGAGGCACGATTATGGGCGGGGATACGAATGAAGCGCCTTGCATCACTATTAGCGTTATCGTAGTATCCTTCTCAGATAAGCCTCCTATTTCGAGAATAGGAGGGAAACCTGGGGATATTGTTGCCGTAACCGGTTTCTTCGGAGAAACCTACTTGGGTTTCAAAATGATGAAGAATCTTAGTAAGATACCTAGGAAGATAAGAAGGAGGGTGGTTGAGAAAGTATGCAGGCCCGTAGCAAGGCTCTACGAAGGAATCGCGCTCAACGGTGTCGCAGAAGCATGCACTGATTCCAGCGATGGCTTGGCCATATCCCTCTACAACCTTATTCGAGGAGGAAGGAATGGAATACTTGTTGAAAACCTCCCTATAGCCAAGGATGTCGAGGAAGCCCTAATCACGGTTGGGGTAGAGCCATTCCAAGCAGCGTTCTACGGTGGCGAGGAAATGGAACTAGTCACAGTAATCCCCGTGAGTAAGTGGAACAAGGCTCTTGAAAAAGTTAGACGTTCAGGTGGGAACCTCATACCGATAGGTAGAGTAATAGATAAGAGGGGGGTATGGTACCGTCGGGAAGATGGGAGGGTCCTTAAAGTTTTAGAAAAGGGATGGGAGCACCTCGCATGACCCTAGCTTGCTACAAGAGTCTCCGTTTTGTCAACGCCTTCTATCGAGTTTATTTCTGCAGTAATCATCGCTAACTCCGACACGTCGTTCGTCTGTATCAGGACCACTATGTCGAACCTTCCGAAGCACTCGAACGCGTCCATAACCCCCTCAATCCTCCTAATTTTTTCAAGAACCTGAGTTACTTTCCCATTATCAACGTTAATCAGCACACAGCCGTAAGTCATTTCGAAACACCTCCGGTACCTGTTTCCACCTCGACAAGGGTCTCCGTAGCGTTGACGTTATCCAGCGACCTTATCTTCCTCACTGTCCTACCTATTTCAGAAAAGCTATCGGCCTCTATCTCTGAGACAACGTCGTAAGCACCCAGACTGGAGAATACGAGCTTAACGTTCTTCATTTCCCTCAGTCTTCTGACAACGTCTTTGTAGGTTCCGGCTCTACACCTTATTAACACTACAGCCTTAACCATTGCTAGTGTTCCTCATCCACCGTGATTTAACTTTTTCCAAGATGTTTCATATACAACGCCCCCTCCTGGACATCCTCCAGCCTATCTATGCCCGGATAATTATTCAAATAGTTCACAGCCTTTTCGCTTAGGGGTCCAGAGGGTTTTGTAATCAGGTTTATGACCCTGCCGTAATACGTTTCCCTCATCGAGTTTGAAACCATTAGGATAACGCTGTTTTCCAAGGGGTATGGCTCTCCGCTGACCGACACGTTTACAAGCCACGAGTTAGACGGGAGAAACCACGATGTTAGATTGCCCATCCAATCAGCCCTCCTATTAGACACGAACATTAAGACGGCGCCTAGCCTCGTATCAGTATCTATTTTAGCGTTAAATAGTATAGAATAAGTGTATGCATCTTCCGCAAGTTTTAACTCTGAATAACTAACTGACTCTCTAACACCGTATGCAAACTCGGGTTTTGGAAAAGATGTTGCAACAAGTGAAAATATGAAGTAGGCAATTATCATTCCAGCCAGATACTCCTTCTTCATACTATCTAGCTCCTTGCTGAAAAGGCTCATCCCATATCCGGCTAGAGGAGCTGCAAAATATATTACGAAAGTGGGAAGCCTGTGAATAAGCACATTATAGTTTTCCAGGGAGATTATGAAGAAGGCTTCAGTCATGAAGAGCGTTAACGGAGCCATGAAAAATATGGAGTCTAAAAGCTTGTTCTTACTGCAGTATTGAATAATGCCGTATATTGCAAAGGGCAGGAAGCCGAGCGATATTGGAATAGTGAACCATAGGATTGTTGAGAGAGCTTCAGGATGAAAGATTATTGTTAAAAAGCTTGGAAGAACTATTCCAATTATAGGCATTAATATAAACGTCTTTTTGAAAGTGAATTTCTTAAACTTTTTAAGAAATCTTATGGGTTCTACCGTGACTATTGGGAAAAATATTGCCCCAGCAATTAGTATAACGGGGAGAAGTCTAATCTTAATAGCCATGTTGAAAAGGAGCATTAACATGTTTTCATCTTTTCCTGAAAGACTCCATATTGAAATCGAGGAAGCTAGCAGAATAATGATTGTTATTAAAATCAATACTAGTAAGCGTAGTAAGCCTCTTTCCCTTAAATATTTTACGTAATAGTAAAGGTATGAAAGAAAGAGAGATGTAAAGAAAATAAATAGTTGGAAAACGGAAAGATGATGACTCATAGCAGTAAAGAAGCCTGAGACCATTGCCAAGTATATCCATCTCCAATCTTCAAGTGCTTTCCTCGCAAAAAATACTGACAATCCGAAGAATAATATTCCTAAGCCTTCCGGTATTATCACACTACCTATTTGATGTACGAGCAGATTTATTACTGCAAGGTATAGTAGCGTGTATACGGGTTCGTTTCCAGATATTTTAAGACTCCTCGAGATAAAGTATGGTGGAAGAATGAAGAGAGTAAAGACAAGAGGTTCTACAAAAGTAAGTATGCTGAGAAACATTTCGTAGCCAAATATCCGCAAGAGCGCTAAGTGAACATAGTAAAAAAGCGGTCCATGAGGCAAGGGAACAGGCTTACCCTCGTTAAGCACAAGGACCCTCGATGTAAACTCGTAAATGTCGAAACCGTAGGGTAAACCATATTTTAGAGAAGGCGTAATCCTAAGAAGCATCGCCAATACGAATACGAGGGTCAGCCACCAAGTATCTATGTTCCTCAACTTTTTATCCAAGTCTGAACCCATAACGCCTCACTCCTCCTCACCACTATCGTATCATAGTCGTTTATTTCAGACAGGAAACCCGGATTAAGGCAGTAGAGGGCTAGGATACGCTTGGCCCCAGCATTTGGCGACAGATCTATTTTAACGGTTTTTTCTTCCCGCGGCAATACTTGCACGACACTATGGTCAACGATTTCAAACCCTGCGAAGCTGTAGGAAGTACTGTTCTCGTATACAGTGCTATCTGCGTATCCTAGCATTACAAGCAGGACTCCTTCAGACTTACTGCTCGAATTATTGCTTATGGAAAGAGTTATAGAAACACCTTGCTGACCCTCTTTGTAGCTGACTATCTTCATCGAAACGAAGTCTCGGGATGGTGATTCTAAAAGCTCGTATGCAATAAAAAGTAGTATTAAGAAAGAGCTCATTAATAATAGTGTTTTCTTGAAAAAAGCACCTTTTCCACTTACTTCGTCTTCTCGCAAAGGATAAGCGTTTCACAAGATTTAAGCTTATTAAAGTATCGGCGGTTTTTAGAAAACTTATTAACTCTTTTCTTATGGCTTTCGGGAATATGACGCTGGAGAAAAACATCATGTTGACGATTATCTCAGGATCGGTAGGTTTATTAGTTTCTTGGGCAACAATGAGATACATACTTAAGAACTTTGTGAAACGCGGAATATTCGGCATAGACTATCATAAGCCTGGTAGGCCACAAATACCTGAGATGGGGGGTTTAGCCTTTATTGCAGGTATTGCAACAGCCTCCATACCCCCGCTTTTACTGAACACGTACTTTGCAGAGACTCTTGGAGTGCTAACTACGGTGCTGGCAACAGGCATAGTGGGCATAGTTGATGACCGCATGAAGCTTAGCGCAGTTGCGAAGCCGGTTCTCACCGCCGTAGCAGGCATACCTTTAATAGTTATTCACCCTTATAGCGGTACTCTTGCTCTACCTTTAGGAATCGTCTTCAGAATCCCCTTGCTATATATTCTCCTCATCCCAGGGATGCTCGCAGTAGTATCGAACTCTATCAACATGTTTGACACTATGAACGGGACCGCTACAGGATCATCAATTCTAACGTTGGTGGCAATGCTTACAGCCATCGTCTTAAAATATTCAGCCGGAGGAAAATTCGACGTTAACTTGGCGGGGTTACTGTTCATCACCACCCTGTTACCGCTGCTAGTATTATTCATGTACAACAAGTATCCCGCTAAGGTTTTTGTCGGAGACACAGGCACCCTCTCCATAGGGGGGGCGCTTGTAGCATTCTCAGTCATTAATAGTTGTGAAACACTGTTAGTAATTAGCCTGCTGCCTCAACTCACCAATGGCTTCTTCAACCTTTCGAGCGTCGGGAGGCTTTTCGAAAGATCAGAATTAAACGTAAGGCCGATAATTGTTTCTGACGATGGGCTAATAGTTGCGAGTAAAGATTCGAAAGCACCCGTAACACTAACGAGATTCGTCGCAGCATTAGGCTTCAGAAGCGAGAAGGAGATTATAAGAGCAATGATGACATTATGCGTCTTATCGAATTTGCTAGTCGTATTAACAGTTGTACTAGGATTATGGTGAGATCATGGGTAAAATCCTAAATCTTAAGCCGTTGATTTTGATAATCTTGTTCAACTATTTCGTAATCATATTTGGGTCTCAATTTTTCTACATCATTCAAGTCAATATTGAAAGGTTTTTGAGACCCTTAGCGCCAAGGTTACTCATAGGGCTCATTCAAGCATCTGTAGGATTGTTCCTCATACTCCTATGGATATTCACATGGCTCAAGCTCTATAAGCATCTGTTTTCAAAAGAGATTAGCAAGAGCAGCTAGAGATCATGATAGGCTTAAACAGGTTTCGGCAATCTTTTCAGCAGGGTCCTCCATGCTTCTAAGCTTCATTAGAGAAGAGAGCCTCTTATCCTCGTTGAATTCTATTTGAACAGTTCTCCTAAGCCATCGGCGTAACCCTCTTTCATCAGTCGCTTTAACCAATAAGCCTTTTTTAACTAGGAACTCCTCCACAATCGTAGAGGAAGGATAGAGGGATACTGTGGGAACGCCCATAAGCACTGCCTCCGTATTCATCGTGCCTCCGGCACCGATGAAGCATCTAGAATAGAACAGGATTGAGCGAGTGTCTTCACCATGGTTGAGTATTACCACACTACTGTTTCTGAAGATTTTTCGATACGTTTCCTTCTCATACCTAGGTACGATTACGAGCTTCATGTCCTTCAGGCTCCTTTCCCGGAAATATGTCCTCGATACTGTTTCAAGCGTCGGGCAGCCACTATTTAGGTAGGAGGCCGCGTATTCCTCAGGTCTGTAAACAATGTACTCGCCCCCAGACAAGCCGTATTTTTTTAAAACACTCCTGTTAGGAGTAAAGTCCCTCAACCATGCAACTGGGTCTAGAGAATTGTAGGTAATGATATTTTCTCTACTTATACCGTAATCGAGCCAAGCTTTTTCCCCAACAATCCTAGGGGTTAAGAGCTTGCGGCTTAAAGGAATTGTCAGCTTCGCCACGTAGAGCGAGTGGGGAGAATCGTTAACAGAAATATGAGGAATATTTAACCCGAATGAGGCCCTAGCAGCCTCCGGCGAGCTGAAGCTTAAAACAATTTCTGGAGAAAGCTTCTTCAATAGTTTTGAAAGCATCAAAGTCCTCTTCAGCGAGTAAACGAGCTTATTATAAAGGTCGCGTCCCCCGTGTTTCCCTACGATTATCGGCTTGATACGAGATAGTTTAAAAATATTAGTTAATTCAATATATTTACGGGATACGATGTAGGTCTCACAACCTTTCTTCTCAAGCTTCTCCTTAACTTTTCCGAATAAGAGGGCTTGCTTAGGCGTGAGCACATCTATCATAATTCTTTTCCCAACCAATTTCGGCCTAAAGAAAGAGTAAGACATTATTATTCCTTTATGTTTTATCCAGTTAATCTTAAAAAGATGCTTAGCAAGCTGAATCGAATGAAGCCGTTCCTCACGACAGCTAGGGAAGCCGTTAAAAATCTCAAAAAGGGAATTTACAGCGTTGGAGTATTCGGATTCGGGCATGTTGGCTTAACGATCGGGATAGGCTGGGGTCTCGTGGGAGCAAGAGTAATCGGTATGACTTTAGACAAGAATGCTATAAGAATGCTCGAATCAGGCGTCTCGCCGTTTCCTGAGGAAGCTTACCTGTCCAAATACATAAGCATGTTAAAAAGAAGAGGGTTGCTTAAAGTCACAGATGATTACCGCTATGGAGCATGTGAATCCGATATTAAAATAATCGCCGTCCCTGCGTATCTTTCTGAAGAAAAGAAGCCGGACCTATCTCCGGTGATGGAAGTATCTAAAGAGATAGGCGAGCATCTTTCCAAGGGGGATGTTGTGATTGTCGAAACATCTCTACCGCCTGGAACGACACGCAACCTGATTAAGCCGATTCTTGAAGAAAAGAGTGGTTTTAAGGCGGATGAAGATTTTGCATTAGCATACAGTCCTGAAAGAATCTCTGCGGGTACAGCTCTAGAAGACTACTTGGAGAATTATCCGAAGATAGTTGGTTGCGATTCTCCTAGAAGCCTTGAGCTAGTTTCAGAATTGTATTCAGCCGTCGTTAAGAGAGGCGTTATCAAAATGTCCAGTACATTGGCTGCGGAAACCGAGAAGCTTTTTGAAGGAATATATCGTGATGTTAACATAGCTTTAGCAAACGAGCTCGCTCTATTCTGCGAGAAAATAGGAGTTTCATTCGACGAAGTACAGAAAGCAGCCAATTCTCAGCCCTTCTCCCACCTGCATAACCCTGGTATCGGCGTAGGAGGAGCCTGCATCCCCGTGTATCCTTACTTCGTCCTAGAAGTTGCATCTAAGCACGGCATAAAGCTTCAGATCACTCAATTAGCAAGGAGCATTAATGAACAAGCGACTGAAATTTTTATCAGAAAGATTATTAATGCAATTAGGCTTTTGCGAAAAGAACCGTCGCACTGCGCTTTTGCACTATTAGGGTTATCTTTCAGGGGAGGGACTTCGGACATGAGGCTCTCGCCAGCTTTGAAAATACTTAGCTTTATTGAAAAACTCGGGGTAAGCATCAGGGTCTGCGATCCGCTTGTCGAAAAAGTCGAGGGTAAGGGTTATGAGGTAGTTAAGGACTGGAGAAGAGTAGTTAAGGGTGCTGATGTAATAATTATAGCAAGCGACCATAAAGAGTTTCATGAAATCAGAATAGGGGAAGCCTCTGAGCTAGCTGGAAAAGACCTGGCGATCTTAGATGGGAAAAACGTCGTCAACGATTTTAACGTTAAACCACGGTATCGAGTACTATACGTGGGAACAGGTAGGCCAGCTTTTATAATAGAGCCGGACGGCCGTAAAGAACGCGTAGAGATGGAAATCTCCTGAGTCATAGAGATAAAGGTTATTAAATACCTGCTGACGGTTTTTTAACAAGCCCGGGAAGCCCGGTGGAGCCAATTAGGGCGCCGAATGTAATGGCAAAGCGCATTAAGTGAAAGCGCCAAAACATGGGGGGCTTTGGACCCCTTGATGAGAGTTCGAATCTCTCCCGGGCTATCCCTCTTATTCCCACCTATTTGAAAACACTGTTCTCACTTAACACGCTTTACGTTACAATGCCTGAGACTTGGAAGCCCTATTACTTCAATTTTTCAAGAAGCCTGTAGATATCGTTTGCAGCGGCTTCGCGTCTCCTCCTATTGTCCTTCAAATATCTTCCACCCAGGTTTTCGAAGATGCTTCTCGTAATCCGTCCGCTTCTAAACCTTTCTATCGTATTGTCGATCATTTTCCTCAAGTCGCTGTTAACCTCTTCGAAAACATCGTAGCTTCTTTTCACTTCTTCTCCGACCCTCGGGTTTTTCGCCGAGATCTGTTCTATCGCCTTAATAATCTTCCTCTCAGATCCCGAGATCCTCCGCTCACACTCTTCAAGGCTTGTTTTATACTCTTTTGAAGAAAGCCTTCCAAGAGCGTTTTTTACCTTGGTTTCTTCCAGACGGTACTCATAGTCGATTCTTTCGGCGAGGGCCTCTACCGTTTTCTCTATCAAGCTTTCAATCTCCTTCTCTTCCTTGAGTTCTTCAACCGGTTTCGCAGCTTTTTCCCTGAACATGTCGACAACCACGAGCATTGCTAGGGTTAGCAATCCGAGCATTAATGAGATACTCCTGCCAGCCGCTATCTGTACGTGAGTAAAAGTAATACTCAACGGCTGAGCCGAGACGCTTGGCATAGCATTAGTAATACGGGTAGCGAACACACTGTTTTTCTCCACACCTACGGTTGTTGAATCTACCAGTATCTCCCAGTTTCCTCCGCTTTCCACCTTCACGCTTAAAGAGTAGGTGTTCACAACATCGCTATAGTTCGCCAAGTCTTTAATCAGTATGCTGATTCTCCCACCATCTACAGCAGTAATAATGTTTTTAATAGGTATGTTGTATTCCACTGTTGCTTCATATTCTTGACCGGGGTTTAGAGAGTATCTTGCGTAGACTCTTACGACGCTCATATTCTCTGCTAATCCACTGGAGTATGTTCGTAAAGAGCCCAGCGCATCCTTAACCTTAACCGTCTGACTAATACTGAGTGGAAGACTTATACTCAATATTTCGCTCGTACTTCGCTCCCCTATGTATTTTATTCTTAACTGGTCTCTTACAGTAACATGCAGATACTCTGCAACTATTATCTCCCTATGCAGGCTTTTTACTACACATTTTTCAAATGCTTCAGGATGAAAGATTATTGAGCCATTAATGTTTTCAACGGTTTTCGTCCTGAAATAAGTTTTCCATAATCCTACACAAGTGTTATTCTCGAAAATAGGGTCGAAATAAGGAAGGTATTGGCTGTATAGTTCTATTCTTCCATTCGTTCGGAAAGTAAAATTCACATATTCCGGCATGATGTTGAAACCTGTTAGAACAGGCAGTTTGAAAAATACTGTGCTTCCCACTATTTTATCGCGCTGCACGAAGCCGATTCTAAGGGTTGCGCTTAACGAGTCGCCGTTGACAGGAGGTATCCTTGCGGCAAGATAGTCGTAATCAGCTTCATTCTCCAAGCGTAGCCGGATTCTTATACCATTAGCCAAAAATAGGCTCGGCATATCTGTTGAATTGACCAGGTTGGGGGAAGCCCATTTCGGAAGCTGTATTCTTAAAGTCCAATTAGCCTCCCTCAACTCATCTAACGCCCAAGGTCCCAGCGTCATGTTAGCAGTGTAGAACGCAATCGCATCCTCATTCATGTTAACCCTTAAGTCGACGCAGAAGTCTGAGAGAGAGATCTGTGCTGACGCGCTCGTCTCAAGCAAGATGCTTAAAACTATTGTTAGGATGAGAAAGAGCACTGTCCTCCTTTTTCCCCCTTGCTGCCGCATTGCTGGCCGTATTTTTAAATAGTGGTTAAAAAACCTTTATTTACGCAACATGCGGTTTTAAACAATGCTCCAGAACTATGTTTCGAAAAAGGCGATCATCCATCCAACAGTAAGGTTTGAAGGCAGTAATCTCGTCCTAGGAGGGAGCGAGATAGGTGAGCAGACGTATATCGGGATGAGCACGATAATAGGATACCCTTCTAAGAAAAGCCTCTCCAATAAGATTCCTGAGGATATTGGTGACTTGGATTCATTATCCAAGGGTGCTAGAATAGGCTCCATGTGCCTCATAAGGTCTGGAAGCATTATTTACGAAGAGGTTTTAATCGGGAGAAGACTGGTGACGGGTCACAACGTCCTAGTAAGAGAGGGAAGCCGGATTGGAGACAATTGTTTAATCGGAACGGGTACGATGCTCGATGGGAGTGTCCAAATAGGAGACAATGCTAAGATTCAGTCCGGCGTTTACCTTCCTCACGGCACTATTGTCGGCAATAATGTTTTCATAGGCCCCTGCGCATGCGTCACCAATGACCGCTACCCGGTTTCGAAAAAACTCCTCCCCGTCGTAATAGGGAATGATTGCATAATAGGGGCGAACTCGACGATAATATCTGGAGTACGCGTCGGAGACAACTCTGTGATTGCAGCAGGGGCGGTGGTCACAAAGGACGTTCCGCCCAACGTAGTCGTCATGGGCGTTCCGGCAAGAATATATTTATCTAGAGAAGAGTATGAGAAGAGGAGAAGAGAGTATGAGCATGGAGTATGACGTGCTTTCAAAAGCTAGGGAGGCTGCTTCCAGCGTTGTGGATCCGGAGATAGGGCTAACTCTCGGAGAACTCAACCTGATTAAAGATGTTAGAAGGGAGGAGGATAGTATAATTGTCGAGTTCATCGCAACAACACCATTCTGCCCTCTAGGAGAGGTTTTAGCCTTAATGGTTAGGGATGCGGTTAAAGAGGTTGTTAAAGGTCAGAAGGTTATTGTTTATATCAGGAATCATCTTGACGAAGAAGGGATTAACGAAAGGGTTAACAAGAATCAGTAGAGTCCATCATCATGGTGCAATTAGAATATAAAGGGACTTCTGGGAGATACTGTTGGAAGAACGTATGTGCGTGTAGACTACTATTACACCTCTCAGACGTTGGCTCTACTACTTACAAGTTCTTTCTGGCTCATGTAAAACATTCAAATGATTGGATACTTTAGTGGGATTCTTAATCATGTACCCAAGGCATTTATAACCGAGACCGATTGGAGAACCTCTGCTTATTCAGGGCAGGTCTTGTTTGATTGGGAACCGAAAAATCAGGGCGGGCCAACTAGCTCCATATCATTTACTATGACTATGGGTTCCGACATATCAGCTTCAGTAGCCTACAGTGTAGCCAATCCCGCGCAATTCTCTTGGAAAGATCAGACTAATCCTTCTACAGGAGATGTTAAAACAGAACATACGCTTGACAGTGCCACCACAGCCGTGACGTATACTGTAAAGCCGTCGAGCATAGGATATTTAGATTCAAATAAGTCGGGTGGCGCTGAACCAATGCTTGTCGGACACTACATAAAATCCAAGCTAGTTGCCAGTATTTTTATTTATGAATGGGCGGACTTATCTTTCAGCGTCAGCTTAAGAAGCAGTGGAGTTAGCCAATACTAGCTTTACTTTGAATTCAGAATTTGGGGAGCCATATTTTTGTATATTAACAAGGAAAGTATAATGAGAAGGTTTACAGTAATTAGTGGAACCTGTATCTCAGGATAGCTCCTATGCCGCCGATGCTCCTGAGCTTCTCAGCGGACTCATGTCTACCACTGACTATCGTCACCTTACCGCCATACGCCTCCACCAAACGCATCATATCCGCCACCCTATTCAAGAGGTCGCGCGACTTAGATGCCAGCTTAGCATGTATTATCAAATGACTCACAGCCCCTTTTTCAACAGTCCTCCAAGTTTCTTCAACACCGTACACAGCCTTCTCCTCAGCCATATTCTTAAGAAGCTCTTCAACAGCCATCATCTCGTCGATGCTCTTCAACTCTTTCGCTACAACCTTCATCTCGCCGCTTCTAAGAAACTCGTTAACAGCAGATAATGTTCCGCCAGAAGCATGGAAACACCCTACTACGGCACTGTGAATATCCCTATACTCTTCTTTCAGAAACCTCAGGAAAGACTCGTACACGACGCTTGGGCCGATTAGGATTATCATCGGCTTCTCCCTGAGCCAAGCCTCTCTCAAGACTTTAGCAGTCTCGTGGAAAAACCTTTTCAAAGTGGCTTCGCGCTCCGCAGGGAAGTTTTTACCAGCAATATCCTGCTCGACCCCAAAGCTTTCAACAACACCGTAATCCCTCACGGTAGCGATCGTAGAAACCCCGAGCTCAATGGCTACGACGATGAACCGTTGAGTACTCACACCTTGGCTCAGTATCCTCCTCTGAATCGGAGAAATCTCCTGCTTCTCGAGAACAAGCCTGTCACCAACCCCTATTGAGAGAGTATGGTAATGACCCTTAACACCCTCCAGATCCTCCGGGCACTCTAGCACACGTCCCCTGAGACGAATATTCTCTGAGGAAACGTCGAATTCAACACTTTCCACAACTATTTTTATAAGGGCCTTACGCCTAACCTTCTCCTCACCGCCAACCTTCACAACCCTACTGGTCTCAGCGAGAGCATGGTCGCCCTCATCTATAAGATGAAAAGCCTTCCACAACTCTTCCCCAGAAAACGGCTTGACCTCCAAAATACCCTTGTCGTAGTCCACTATAATCATTAACGGCACTTCCTCCCCGCTTGCAAAACCTTTGTCAACTCTTCCCAGTATAAGAGAGAAAATATAAGTATTATCTTAATCCGTCAACATCAACTAGACGACCGCGGCTTTTTTTACGCATCCCTTTACGTGGTGATGAGAATATTCATAGCAGACTATTGATTTGTTTAGCAAAAATATTGTAGACAGAGAATCTGGAGTGTTAAAAAAGATATAAATATATACAAGCGCCGGCGGGAAGATTTTCGCCATTTATATTTTACTGGTCTCGAACTTCCGACCAACGGGTTAACAGCCCGCTGCTCTAGGCTGTTAAACTACCTGCTGAGCTACGCCGGCCCGCCGGCTGATAGTCTGCAACCAAGGAAGGTTAAATATTTTTCGTCCCTATCCTTGGAAAAGGCTGTAATTTTTCAGATGTTTCTCGAATCCTATTCTCTTAGCCGCGATATGAGTCCTATTACGCCAAGTATCAGTAGTACTAGGCTGGCGAATAAGAAGAACGGGTACATTTTATCCAGAGCCTCCCCAGTATCTATAGTGTAGTATAAGAGTAGGGCTCCGCAGCATGTTAATAGTATTGCGAACAGTTTTGCTACCAGCACGTCTGTTTTCAAACCTCCTTCAGCACAAATATCCCTTAAGATAAATCTTTCCTTATGTTTAAGCCAGCCTCTTCTTCAAGTAGACATCGACCATGTAGGATAGGCCGTACTTGCTGAAGGCCTCCTGCTCAGCCTTCTTCTTTATCTCGAAGAATTTCTCTATCTCGCTCTTCCACGGCTCCTTAGAGTACCTTGTGTCCTTCTTAAGCTCGTTAAGCCTCTTTATATCTACGTCAAGAAGCCTGGTGCTCGGAAGCTTATATTCCTCTATGTCTGAAGCATAAACACCCATCCACTTGGCTTTGGGTGTTGCAAGCTCGGGGACGTGCGCCGCGTTGGCTGAGCCTGATATTATGACTTGCGCGATGTGAAGGCCCCAAGGGTCGGCGTCGGTGAAGATATAGACTGGGAGGTCTAGCTCCGTGTTAAGCCTTCTTATGAGGCGGCGCGTAGCGCGGGGGGCTTGTCCAGCAGTATGGATTAGGATGGCGTTGTACTTCCTCCAAGCCTTCTCCTCGACGAACCTTGTGAACATCGCACCCTTCTCTATGCAGAGAACCTTGTCGGCAGAGGTTTTCACGAATTTTGCTGTAGCGAGGGCAGGCCCTATCATCAACCCATCTGGGTGTGATGTCAGGTTGATCCTTTTACCCTCGTAGCCCTTAACCGTGTACTCGATCGTAAGGTCTGCGAAGATAGCGCTTCTCTCTTCAGGATAGATGTTGAAATCCTCTCTGGGCGCTCCTATTATAGATTCTAGCTCAGTTATCACCCTGTCGGACTCGCTCTGATCCTCGAAGCCCAAGTCAACACCTTCAGCCATGTAGAAAACATCTCTGAGCGTGCTCGTCTTATCCTCGTCTATCAGCTTCCTCGCGAGGCTTGCAACCCATATCAGTTGGGTAAGGGGCTTCAAGTGCTTAACATTCCTAGAGGTGCGGAGAGCCTTCTTAGGCCCTAGCACGTAGTGCCCCTTCTTCTCGTCGAAAACTATGTTATCGACAGTCCTCAACGGTATCTGGATCGAAGGAGGCTCCTTCTTCTCAACCTGCTTAAGCACTTGGAGGGCAAGCCCAATTATGCTACTCCTAGCCTTAGACTCCTTCCTCATAAACTTCAATGCTTAAGCCCATTATCCTTTTTTAAGCCTTAAACAGTCTGAGGAAGCATGCTTCATTAAAACAGAAACGTATTTAGGATGCTCCAGCCCATTTTTAATTCGAGGCGGCAGGTAGGCTCGGGGGGCTCGCCATCCCCTGTGACCCGAAACTGGCGATACGCGGGGAGCCGATAACCGTGGGGACAGGGCGGATTCGCGTAGCCGTGTGCGACAGGGCTGTGAAAGCCGTTCCTTACCGGGCGGGTGTAGCAGAGCGTGCCAGCCGTAGGGCGGGCATGCCTGCTTAATTACCGAACCCCGCTAGGCCCGGGAGGGAGCAGCGGTAAGGTAAGCTACCCGCGTTGGTAAGAGACGGTTGGAGGTTAAACCTGCTGCATACAGTTGCGTTGAAGAAGCCCGATCCCCATGGGGCTGCCGCCTCTCCAAAATCTTTCAAACTTTTCCATGGGAGCTTTAAGTGATAGAATTGCCCATCGCTTTTTAAGAGAGTAAAAATGTTAAGAGGTGTTTAATCAGTAAACCATTTTAACACCCAGTATTCTAATGCTGGGAGTGTAAAAGTAGCAAATGTGCGGAATAATAGGTTACGTAGGCAGTATGAACGCTTCGCGAATAGTTTTAGAGGGCTTGAAACACTTAGAGTACAGGGGTTACGATTCCGTTGGTTTCGCAGGAGTATTAAACGGTAGTTTGATAGTTAAGAAGGATGTGGGGAAGGTCGACGAGGTCCATGCTAAGCTAAACTTTCTTGAGCATGATCTTAAACTAGCAATAGGGCACACTCGGTGGGCTACTCACGGAAGAGTCACTAAGGCCAATGCGCACCCCCACACCGATTGCAGGAGGAACGTAGCAATAGTCCATAACGGCATAATAGAGAATTACGAGGAACTGAAGAAGGAGCTAGTTTCAAAGGGCCACGTGTTTAGGAGCAAGACCGACAGCGAGGTTGTGGCACACTTAATAGAAGAAGAGCTTAGTAATGAGAAAAGCTTCAAGGAAGCCTGTTTCAAAGCGTTCAGCAGGCTTGAAGGAGCCTATGCCATACTGGCTATTAATAAGGATGAGCATAAGATCGTAGCCGTTAAAAAGGGCTCGCCACTCGTAATAGGATTAGCCGACCACGGCTCCTTCGTTGCCAGCGACATACCTGCGTTCATAAATTACACTAAGAAAGTAGTGTACCTCTACGATTACGACATGGTTGTTCTTAAACCAGATCCCGTTTTCTACAATATTGAGAACGGTGTTTTATTAGAAGTAGAAAGACCAATACAAAGCGTGGAATGGGACGCTGAGAAAGCTAGGAAGGGAGAGTTCGAGCACTTCATGCTGAAGGAAATTATGGAGCAAGTCGACACGGTTCAGAGGGCAGCAGCGCAAGATAAAAGGATTCTTGAGAGGATAGCGAGCGAAATAAAAATGGCGAGGGGCGTCTTCCTAGTGGGATGCGGCTCAAGCTACCATGCTTGCCTAACAGCGAGCTATGTTTTCTCCAAGATTGCGAAAGAACATGTCAACGTCGTGCTGGCTTCAGAATTTCCTAATTACGAGCATTTTCTAACAAATAGAACACTCATAATCGCGGTCTCGCAATCCGGTGAAACATACGACGTGCTTGAGGCCATTAGAGCGGGAAAGAAGAGGGGGAGCAAAATAATATCTGTTGTGAACGTTATTGGCTCGAGTCTGGCGAGAGAGTCCGACGCATTCCTACTCATGCACGCGGGCCCAGAAATATGTGTCCTCTCAACTAAAACCTATACTTCGCAAATAGCTCTCCTAAACCTGCTCGCTTACACTCTAGCCGGAAAATATGAGGAAGGCAGAAGGCGGTTGAGATATCTTTGGAACGTCATATACTACCTTACTTCAGCAAACACAAGGAACAAGATAAAAAAGCTGGCCGAGAAACTCATGAATGAACAACACATATTCTGCATAGGAAGGGGCCTCCAGTACCCGACCGCGATGGAGGCAGCCCTAAAGATAAAGGAGGCAAGCTACATTCACGCCGAAGCATTCGCGGGCGGAGAGTTAAAGCATGGGACCATCGCGCTGATAGAAGAAGGAACGCCCTGTATAGTATTCATCTCCGAAGAAAACGAGAAGGAAATCCTGTCGAACGCTACTGAGATAAAGTCTAGGGGAGGGTACATCATAGGGGTCTCTCCTAAGAACTACGACGTCCTAGATTTCTGGATCAAAGTGCCGGAGTGCGGAACAGAGAATCCTATCGTCCAGATAATACCAATTCAAATACTAGCCTACCAGCTCGCAGTACTAAGAGGATGCGATCCAGACAAGCCTAGGAACCTTGCCAAAAGCGTAACCGTGAAATAAAAAATATGGGCCAGGCCGGACTCGAACCAGCGATCTCCCGGTGTCGGCTCAATTATTTTTTTGCTAGATTATCAGCCGGGCGCCTTGACCACCTAGGCCACTGGCCCTGTTTCTTTATTCTTAAGCCGGCTATTAAATTTTTTCTTGAATGATTAAGTTGATGCATTACCGTGTGAGCA
>Ga0105158_1000313_pt1 | contig 21373 bp, 36 predicted proteins | sample LHCtaG_FD_81567 | JGI IMG/M metagenome (GOLD analysis project Ga0105158, IMG submission 81567) | Hot spring microbial communities from Little Hot Creek, USA to study Microbial Dark Matter (Phase II) - LHC4sed_matched | ecosystem: Environmental > Aquatic > Thermal springs > Hot (42-90C) >...
CGCCGAGGCTGGGATTTGAACCCAGACGGGGCAAAGCCCCACACGGTCTCAAGCCTTACGCGAAAATCTGTGCGCATTAACCTGGTTCTGCCTTCGATTTTTCAAACCTCGGCAGACGGTTTGCTCATCATCTTTAGTCAGAGATTGAGACCCAATTCCTCGGCACTATAATTTATTGCATTTATAAATTTTAAATTTTAAGAAGATGGATTAACTATCAGCCTTCCACTTTTTGGTATGTTGGGTTGAAGCTTGTCTCTAAACCGCGTTACATATGCACCCTCAACTATGACCTCCAATTTGAAACAGATTTTATCTGATCTCCCATAAACTCCTACTTATTTATTCACTGTCATCTTCCAATGTAACATCTGCAATTTCTCTTTGCCGTATCGTGTTTGAACACTTCGCATTTCCAATATAATTACTTTTGCCTCAACCGAAATATTACTCATACTCACATTTATTTCAGCAATCTTCATTTTCCCTTAATAATAGTTCATTTAAACTTATTTTAGTAATCGTGCTTGTAAAAAATCAACCAAATAACCGATCCAAATACCAAGCAACATTCCAGCAATTATGTCAGGAAATGTGTGATATATTGCAACCATTCTTTCTGCTGAAATTAAAAGTGCTATTGTATATGGCATCATCGCAATATTGTATGACAATATTTTTTTCCACGTGTTTTTAATTTTAAAAGAAATTGTGTGCAAGAAAATAACAGTAGCAAATGCAAAGAGAACTGATGCATGACGGCTTGGAAAAGAATATCCTTCAACACAAATTTCTGATTCAATGCAGGGACGTGATATTTGAAAAACCATTTTTAATGCAGTTGCAAGAATAAAAGATAGAATAACAGCAGGCAAAAGCGCGAAAACAATCCATCTAAATGTCATATTTTTATTTTAAATTTTTGGATAAATACCTTTTTCCATAAAAACCCTGTCTGTTCGAACCGCAACCCCTCTTTTTCTTTCAAGCATTTCTTTGCTATTCATTTTTGCAATTCCTAGCGCAACTAACTCTTCTTTTAAACTATAAACCGCGACAGTTTCTCCTTTCTCTATATCTTTTTGAATTTTCACCAAACCAGATACGTAAATAGGTGCACCATGACATATTGCATCGATTGCTGAATCTTTTACAAAGAGCCTTTTTACATGAGAAATTGCATATTCCACAGGAATCAAAATTTCCCTCAGCGTCTTTTCATCCCCTTCCTTCCAAAATTCGTATGCATCCTTTATTTCTACCAGTGAGTGGGCCTGATCTTCTGTAAAATGTCCCACTTTGGTTCTTCGAAGTTCTGTCATATGTGCACCAACACCAAGTGCGATACCGATATCATGACATAATTTTCTTATATATGTTCCAGCTTCACATCCAACTTTGAACAGTATATCTTTTCCATCAATTTCCAGGATATCAAAAAAGTAAATCGTTTTTTCTCTTGGTCTTCGTGCCACTGCCGACTTTTTTGGCGGAATCTGAACGATTTTTCCGATAAACTGTAAAATAGTTTCTTTAATCATACTCTCAGGAATTTCTTTATGCAAATGCATAACACCAACATACTCTTTATCTAAACCCATTAGAACAGGCATTGCTTTTACTGCATTTTCAAGAGCAACAGGCAAAACGCCTGTTACAGCCGGATCTAAAGTTCCGCAATGGCCGGCTTTTTTAATTCCGAAAATATCTTTTACCCATGCAGTTATTTGATGACTTGTTGGTCCTCGATTTTTGTCAACAATTATCACTGAACTCTTTATAAGTTCTTCTATAGTTCTGTCTTTTGGGTTTTTTCCAAATTTTTCATCAGTTTCTTCTTCCGATTTTACTAACCACATAAAAATAATTTGAAAATTTCAATTAAAATTTAATCTTAAATAATATTATGAAAAAGGTCATTCTTGATACGAGTTTTATTTTGGATGCGGTGAAATTCAAAATAGATTTAGATGATATAATGAATATAATAAATCAGCCATATGAAATTTTGATTCCGGATGCTGTTATTCATGAATTAATGCAAATAGCAAAAAATAAAGGAAAAACTGGTAGTAATGCAAAAGTTGCTTTAGAGATTATAAAGAAAAAAAAATTTAAATTGATTAAAACCAGTGAAACTTCTGCAGATAGAGCAATTTTAACAGTTGCTGACAAAGATGTCATAGTCGGAACAAGTGATAAGAAATTGAAAGAAAGCTTAAAAAAGCGTAATATAAATCTAATTTTAGTTCGAGCAAAAAAACATTTAAGTATGGGGTGAAATGAGAAAATATAGAAAATATGTTTTTGCAGTTGTTTATAGAAAAAATGGAAAACCAAAAATTCTAATTTTGCATCGAATCAAAAATTGGACTGGATGGGAATTTCTTAAAGGTGGTCTTAAAAAGGGTGAAAATGTTGATAGCTGTTTGGCACGCGAAATTTTAGAAGAAACTGGGGCAAAAAGGTATGAAGTCAAAAAGACAAACTATACAATAAAATATGATTGGCCAAAATGGTACACAAAAGATAGTGAAAGATTTAATGGCGCTGTTGGTAAACTTTTTATTGTTAGAATTTTTAATAAAAAAATTAAAATTGATAGAAGCGAGCATGATAAATTTAAGTGGGTTAGTCCAAACAATGCAATTAAATATCTTACACACAAGGAACAGAAAAACGCGCTTAAATATGTTTTAAAAAATCATATGTTATAGTGAGAGGATGTATTACATAATAACTGTAGAGGATAGAATACGTGTTCCGCCGGAAAAACTTGGAATGAAGGTAGAGGATGCAGTTAAGGAAGCTATAGCTAACAAATTTGAAGGAAGTTTTGACCCTAGAATAGGTGTTATGCTAGCTGTAACCGATATAGAAAATATAGGCGAAGGAAAAATAATTCCTGGTGATGCTGGCGTATTCTATCAAGTACGATTTAAGATTTTAACATTTAAACCCGAACTACATGAAATTGTTTTTGGTGAAGTCATAGATAATACTGAGTTTGGTGCTTTTGTTCGAATAGGACCGATGGATGCACTTGTCCACATATCTCAACTAATGGATGATTTTGTAAGTTATGATAGCAAAAATTCTGTATTTCTTGGTAAGCAGACAAAACGGACATTGAAAGAAAAAGATAAGGTTAGAGCACGAATAATTTCCGTATCATTGACAGGACAACAAAAAATCGGACTAACTATGCGACAACCAGGATTAGGTGCATTGAGCTGGATTGAGGAAGAGAAAAGGAGGAAAAAGTAATGGTAAAAAGAATGCATGTATGTAGAAATTGTAAACGATTTACACAGGAAAAGATTTGTCCAGTGTGCAAGTCGAGCAATTTATCAATTAGTTGGAAAGGATTGGTTGTTATTCTCAACCCAGATAGTGAAATTGCACGTGCACTCAATATAACCGAACAGGGGCGATATGCACTCTACGTTGGTTAATATGGAAATAGAGATAGTGGAAGAAAAGGAAAATCCGTACTTTAAAAGAAAAGAACTAAAAGTTTGTTTAGCACACCCAAAAAGCCCCACACCTTCTAAATTAGAAATAAAAAAAGAATTTGCAAAAAGATATTCTGTGGACGAGTCGCAGGTCATTATCGATTATATTTTTACGAAAAAAGGCTCAAACAATTCTTTGGCAAAAATTAAAATATTGAGCGAAAAGCCAAAAGAAATAAAGGAGGATAAGAGTGAAGCACAGGCCAGTAAGACAGAGTAATTTTTATGAAATAAAAAATGGAAAGGTTGTTCGCAAAAAAAGAAACTGTCCTCGCTGTGGTGAATCGGTTTTTATGGCAGAACATAAACAGCCAGACGGAAAAGTACGATATTATTGTGGGAAATGCAAAATGGTGATCTGGGAATAATCATACTGCCTCAATTTGGAAGCCATCATCTGACTTAATTATCATAATTTTTATTTTTGATGGTGGTTTTTGTGCTCCTTTTGCCCAGATTTTTTCATTCACACTTTTACCTATCTTTATTTTTTTACTTTTTAGCCTTCTCTCAAGTATCGCTCTAAGTGCACGTATAGCCGCTTTACTTCTTTTCCATCTCGGCGTTTCTATAATCTCTTTCCTAAGATTTATTGTTACAATTTTTTCTTCTGCCATATTTTCTAAAATAAATTATTTAAATATATAAAAAAAATTATGGATATGGCAAAAGGAATTAGTCCGCTCGTTGCGGTTGTGTTATTGATTGCAATTACGGTTGCAGTCGGTGGCATTCTAAGTATATGGCTAAGTGGCTATACGACCCGTATGACTGAAACAGTTGGCAGTCAGACAGAAGCGATAGAAGCACAGATAAAATGTGCACAATCCATTTTGGAACCAAACGTCATATATGGCAATAACTGGACTTATGTTACTGTATTTTATAAAACAGGAACAGAAGATTTATACAATTTTACAATAACAGTTTTTGGCGGAGGAAAAATAAACACAACAATTATATCTGACTACACTAAAGATTCGCCGTTAACTCCTGGTCGCTCTTTTGCAAAAAACATAACAGTAGATTCAGATATGATACCACCAAATCGAGTTGTCGTAACAGCACTTTGCTTAGGTATTCCTATATCAGCAGATTGCCGAGCAGGACAAAGTTGCATGGGCTCTTAAATTTTTATTCTGCTTCTTTTCCATCTTTTTGTTGAAATAAAAATTCTTCTTGTCCTTGCTCTTTTAAGTCCATATTTTCTTATATCTGCCCATCTAGGTGCAGGTCTTTTTTTATGAATTTTTCCTAATTTTATTTTTCGACTTAATGTTCTTGTTGGCATAATCGCCTCAACTCTTTTGATTTCTCTATGGCAAGATCTATCATTTTTTCCAGCTCATCGAATTTTATTTGCCTGCTTCCTTGTTTTTGTAAAGCACATATTTTATCATCTTCTCTTACAGCAATACATAGCTTTGATTCCAATATTTTTTCCTCTTCAAAAGTTGGGTCAATAATTAAAAAATTACCAACTTTTCCTACACTGATATTAATTGGTAAATGTGCAATTGGTAAATTTCCAACATATTCCTCTCTATTTATTTTATCTCCTTCAACCTTTGGCATCTTTGTATTTAACAAAGCTATTATGCTTGCCAATGCAGCCGCATCTAAAAGGTTTCCATGATGATTAATTATGTGTATATCTATGAAGACAGAAAGAACTTTTTCACCAGGAGTGATACAAAGTTTTTCTAATTCTATGGCCTTAGATTCTCTTATGCCTCTATCCACTACACGTGCCAACTCGATTGCATCTTCACCAGGCGGTCCTGCTTCAAATTCTGGTGAGGCAATAGGGGAAAATTCAGAATTTACAATAAGTATGCCTTGATCTGGTGTATCAGGAAAAGGCGTACCAATACCAATTTTAACACCAGCTATAACTTCAGTTTCACCAAATTTTACTCTTGCCGAGCCATCAGCACTTTTAATAGCATTTCTCACTATTTCTATTTTTCTAAACTGATCGAATGCTCTTCCATCAATTCTTTTTCCTTTTTCTATTAATTCAAGCGCATATTCTTTCATTCACTCACTTTATATTTTTCTCTCAAAACTTTCTTTTGAATTTCATAGATTTTTTGGCAAGATTTTTTTGCAAGATCGAATAGTTGGAATAATTCATCTTTAGTTAAAATACCATCCATTTGAAGCAATGTCACTTCATTTTTACTAGGGAGCATGGCAAAGGCTATATCCGCTTTTGAGTAATTATCTTCCTCACCGGTCAAATCTACCACAAGAGTATCATCAATTTTTCCCACTGAGCACGCTGCTACGAGATCGCGCATAGGAACACCAGCTGCGGCAAGTGCCAATGATGCAGCGTTTATTCCTGTAACTCTTGTGCTGCCATCCGCTTGAATTATTTCTATGAAAATATCAATAACAGCCCGCGGAAAATCTTCAAGAAATATTGCCGGTTCGAGTGCATTCCTTGTAACTTTCGATATTTCAATACTTCTTCTATCAGGTCCTGGAGATTTTCGCTCACCTTTTACGCTAAATGGCGCCATGTTATATCTGCAGCGTATAATTCCAATTTCTGGTTCTTGAAGATGCTTAGGAAAAAGACTTCTAGGTCCATATACAGATGCAATAGCAATAGTATTGCCAAATCTAACTTCAGCCGAGCCATCTGCTCTCGAAACCACATCCACCTTCATTTCTATATTTCTCAATTCGTCTGGGTTTCTACCATCAAGTCTCTTTCCATTTAAAATAAGTTTTTTTTCTTCCATTTAACTCAACATCCTTTCTATTTTTTCTGTTAATCCTAAAAAGTGCGACTCTCTTTCTATTGTCAAAATTGCCTCTATTGCTCTATCTTTCTTTTCTCCTTTAATCCATATAACACCATTTTGGCCTGTAAGAATTTCACATTTTGTTTTATTTTTAATTAAGTTAATCATGCTACCATCCTTTCCTATAACACGCGGTATTTTACTTGGTGTAATTTTAATAATAACACCACCATATAATTTTCTTGCTAAATAATCTTTCATCGTGACTTGCACAATTTTACTTTTTGGAACTTTGAAAATTCGACAATAAATCAAATCACCAATATCATAAAATCTGCTCAAATCCACCCTTTCTAAATCAACAAATTCCTCCACACCTTCTGCAAGTGGTAGGAAAGCAAAATAAGGCGAGTTTATATCAACAAGCCAGCCAGAAACCTCAACCTCTATAATAGTTCCAATTATTCTATCGCCAACTCGAGGTATATACACACCAGCCAATGGTATTACAGATATTTCATTTTCACTTATTTTTGGTATGCCAAGCACTTTTGAATAAACATTATTTCCTTCTAAATAAACATTACTGCCAATTTTTCTTCCTTTCCTTTCATCAATAATTTCTCCTGGTAAAATGATTTCTCTTTCTCGCATTACAGATCCTCCTTTTTCACAATTTTCGACTGGAAGTTGCCGTGTGTGAGTGAAGAAATTTTTTGAAAAAGATCATCTTGAAGACCGCCAAGTATTTCTACTGTTGCCTGCAAATCGCCATTTTCCAACCATTTTTCCTTTACAGTACCAAAATTTTTTAAAATTGAAAAAGCCTTACCCGCAAATTGCGCCGGAATTATGAATTCAAAAGTTATTTTTTGAAATTTAAGTGGAAGTACCAATCTAATTTTTTCTATAACTTTATCTATTTGTTGTTCTGCATCCAAAAATGGATCTATATTCACACCACATTGATCCATAGCAGATAAAATTCTGTTTGGTGGATGGGGTGTATTTGTCTGGGGATTTATGGCCTTTTTTGATATTATTGTTGCAATTTGTTTTCTTTTTTCTTCGGCCAGCTGTCTTCTTTGTTCGGTTGTTAAGAGAAGCTCTCCATTTTTAATTATTTTTTCCGCAATTTTTACCACATCTGTGCATCCAAAGACTTTTTGCAGATCTTGCATGGAAGCCGTATCCATCCTTCGTGCATCACGATATACAGCAGGATAAGCAAGCGCTTCTTCCAAATTTATCTTCAACCCCCGTTTAAATTCTAGTGCTTTTTTTGGATCTACCAATATCTCAAACTTTTGTTTGCCAGCCCTTAATCTAGCAATAATAGCATCTTCTATACTTACAACCAAAAAATCACTTCAAGAATTTTTTTATTTCTTCATAAGTATATTTTTTAAATTTTTCCCCTTTTTTAATTATTGCAAGGTCGATGGATTCTTTACTTCCCTTTTCTGTTTTTAAAAGAATGTCTATTGCTAAAGCAATTGAATCATTTTCACTCATATTGTGTTTCCATTTTTGCTTGAGAATTTTGTTTGCTAATGTAGCGCCTCTTCCTATTGCATACGCGTACCATTCGTAAAGCATTCCAGAAGGATCTGTTTCTATAAGATGTGAACCGCTTTTATCAACACCACCAATTAAAAATGACACACCGAATGGTCTTAGACCAGCATATAGCGTTGATATTTGCATTCTATCAGCAATGACTTTTGATAAATTCCATACATTTATTTCTTCTTCGTATGTTATTCTATGAATTTGTGCTCTTACACGAGCTAAATCTGAAAGTACACGTGCATCAGCCAAATACCCGGCTGCGACGCATCCGATATGATCATCTATTTGAAATATTTTTTCCACACCTTCCTGTACCATTAAACTTTCTGTTGGCTTTACAGTTGCAAGCAACACACCATCCTTAAACACAATACCAACACAGGTTGTACCTCTTTTAACAGCCTCTTTTGCATATTCTACCTGAAATAGTCTGCCATCCGGTGAAAATACAGCTATCGTACGATCATATCCCATATATTCAGGCAAAATTTCAGGCATAATTTCACTTTATATAATTATGTTGTTTATTAATAAAATTATGGTATTGAAATTTTTGATATTTTTTGGCCAGCAATAGAAACAACTTTTCTTAATCCCCTTATTGTACCAGAAATTTTTAATATTTTAAAGATAACTCGTGTATCACCTAAACGATTAATCAATCCCAATCCACCAACAATTTGGTGTACAGATTTATTATTACATCTGATAACTGCTATTTGTTTTTCGCTATCATAGATATTTTTAATTAGCCACATACCCATTTTTGCTACACCAACTTCGCCAAATGTATCTAAAAATTGATTCCATATAGCATATTCAAGACTTGAATAACTTATTGGTTCTTCTGAAATTACTTGGAATGATATATACCGATGTTTTTCTCTTAGAGTTGGAATTAAAGTTTTTGGCTTTGTTCTTTTAAAATCATTTTTTGACAATTTTCACACCTGGCATAATCCATTTTTCATTTTTTCTTTCTTCAATTTTTTTGATTATTTTTTCAGGCACAGTTGAAATAGCATTCTTTGCCTCTTTTAGTTCTAATCCAAAAATCGTGGCAAATGATGCCATAATATAAGGATCTTTCAATTCGAAATGACTTATAGCACCCGAGCAAAGAATGATTGGTGCATTAAATTTTTTTGCCAACTTTATATTATTTTGAATATTTGATAGTATTTTGCTTCGCGTTGCCTTGCTAGAGAGTGCAATTTGGCGGAAATTTACTTCTATGGCAACATCATTTTTTGCTGCAAGCTTTGCCATAATATGATCCAAACCAGAATCAAGCCGTTCATATTCTGGATGGGTTAATATATCAACTTCTGGCGTTTCCACAGCCTCACGGTTAAGTTTTAGGTCTCCACCACGAACAAGCAGAACATCAAATTTTTTTCTTATTTCTGCCAAAAATCTTAATTCTTTTACTGAGCGCGCTTCAAATCCAAGGAGAATTTTTATTCCTATTTTTTCACTTGTTTTTCGAATTTCATTTTCCAATTTTTTAAGCTGATTCTCATTTTCATAATATTCGGCAAAACAAATTCCTTTATAACCAAGCATTTTAGCTGTTGATGCCAATTCTTCTAAACTCGATTGCCCACCAGAGAATGCAGAATGGACGTGCAAATCAAAATAGTTCATAATTAAAATTATTTTTTCCATATATTAGTTATTTTAACCCTCGACTTTTTTTACCAGCAGAAGTTAAACCGCGAAAGACCCTTCCCCTTTGCTTAATTATCCAATTTATATTTGGATCATTTATTATGTTTGGATGATTGGGATCAACCATTATAACTTCAAACCATTTCCATTTTCCATCCTCACAAACATAATACGAATTTAAAACCTCTAGATTTGGAAATTTTCTTTGTGCTTTTTCTTCAGCAATCCATCGTAGACTTTTTTTGGGCGTGAATTTAAGCAAACCAGCTTTGCTCGGCTTTCGCCCACCTCTACCATATAATCTTCGTGCCCTCCCACCTTTTCTTACTCTTACTCTTGCCAGGACAAATCCCTGTTTCGCTTTATATCCAAGTCGACGTGCGCGGTCAAGCAATGTCGGCCTTTCTATTCTTTCTACCACATGCTGCCTACGCCATTTAATCATTCTTGTTTTTAAAATTTTTTTCAGAGTATCCTTTATTTTTTTCTTCAATTTTCGCAAATATTTTCTCTGCATAAACTCCCTTTAACTTTATATTTTCATTTTAAATTAATTAAAATAGTATGCATCCAATAACAAAAATAATAATTGGTGTCTTTTTAGTAGCTGCAAGCATCTACTATATTATTAAAGGAATACCAGGATATCTTAGCCCAGCACTGCCAGCTCTCATAATAGTACTAAAAGGAATAATACCTCTTTTAGTAATCATTTTTGGCACTTTTATTATTTGGCTAGAGTTGGATGAGTTGAGATTTGAGCTAGAGCTTAAAAAAGAAAAGAAAAAAAAGAAGAAAATAAAGTAATTTATTTTCCATTTCTCTAATTTAAAATAGTTATGGGAGTACAGATATCGACCATAGTTAAAGGAAAAGAAATTGAGCTAACTGATCTTTCTGGGAAAAAAATTGCAATCGATGCATTTAATACATTGTATCAATTTTTAAGTATCATAAGAGATAGAGTAACTGGCCAACCACTTATGGATAGCAAAGGACGGATAACATCACATCTTTCCGGTCTATTTTATCGAACAGCAAACTGGATTGAAATGGGAATAAAGCCCGTATTTGTTTTTGATGGCGAACCACCGAAATTTAAGAAAAAAACTATAGAAGCTCGAGCGATGGCAAAAGAAGAGGCAAAGGAAAAATGGAAGGAAGCTCTAGAGAGAGGAGAAAAAGCAATAACATATGCTCAAGCGGCTGCCCAACTTACGGATGAGATGGTTGATGATTCTAAAAAACTTTTAGAATACATGGGCGTTCCATGGATCCAAGCAAAAAGTGAAGGCGAAGCACAATGCGCTTATATGTGCAGAAAAGGTGTAGTCGATTTTGCTGGCTCGCAGGACTTTGATTCACTTTTATTTAATTCACCCTATCTTGTGAGAAATCTTTCCATAACAGGCAAACGAAAACTGCCACGGAAGGAGGAATATATAGAAATTAAACCAGAGGTAATCGAACTTGAAAAAGTTTTGTCGGAGCTAGGCATAACACGGGAGCAGTTAATCATAATTGGAATACTTGTTGGCACAGACTATAATGAAGGAATAAAAGGTGTGGGGCCAAAAACAGCATTGAAAATTGTGAAAGAATGCCAAACACTTAAAGGTGTACTTAAAAAAATTAAATGGGAAGAGGAGGTTTCGGCTGAGGAAATCTATAATTTCTTTTTGAAACCGCCCGTTACGGATAAATATAAGATTGAATGGACATCACCAAATAGCGAAAAAATAATTGATTTTATGGTTGGAGAACATGATTTTTCAGAAGCAAGAGTAAAAAAAGTTATAGATAATCTGCAACAAGCCATGACAGCAGGGCGACAATCAAGTTTAAAAGGGTGGCTTAAATAATTAAATAAGAAATGATTTTTATGAACATAAACAAAATAATTGCAATTGCAAAACAGAAAGGATTTATTTGGCAATCTTCAGAGATATATGGTGGTCTAAGCGGATTTTACGATTACGGACCAATTGGCATACTTCTTAAAAGAAAAATAGAAAATTGGTGGAGGCAGTTTTTCGTCAAATCTGAAGAAAGTATTTTTGAAATTGAAAGTTCCTTAATAATGCATGAAAAAGTTTGGAAGGCTTCTGGCCATCTTGAGCATTTTATCGATCCGCTAACTCAATGCAAAAAATGTAATTCCTTTTATCGTGCAGATGATTTGATTGAAGAAAACATAGGTGAGATTGCAGAAGGACTGAGTGTGGACGAACTAGATAAAAAAATTAAAGAAAATAAAATTCGTTGTCCAAAATGCAAAGGCGATCTTAGTGATGTAAAAATTTTTAATCTGATGTTATCCTCAAATATTGGTCCAGCAACAGGATTTCCTGCATATTTACGTCCAGAAACCGCACAAGGAATTTTTACTAATTTTAAAAATATAGTAACTGCTACGAGAGCTAAGCTTCCATTTGGAGTTGCACAAATAGGAAATGCATATAGAAATGAAATCTCACCAAGGCAATGGATTATAAGATTGAGAGAATTTAGGCAAATGGAAATAGAATATTTTTTCAATCCAGAGAACGTATCAGTTCCTGATAAAAAGCTACTTGCAACAGAAATAGCAGTACTTAAAAGAGAGGAGCAACTTAAAAAAAATCCAAAAGTTGTACGAGCACCAGCAGAGGATTTTGTGAAAGAAGGCATAATACCAAATGAAATAATGGCATATTTCCTTGTTAAGGAGCTTTTATGGTATCAAAGTCTGGGAATACCAAAGGAAGCCATACGATTTAGACATCTAATGCCAGATGAAACGCCACATTATTCAAAAGGAAATTTTGATATGGAGATAAAATTCGATTTTGGTTGGAAAGAAGTTGTGGGAAATGCCTATAGAGCTGATTTCGATTTGACTTGCCATTCAAAAAATTCTGGTGTTGACCTAAGCATTATAGAAAATGGAAAAAAGATTGTGCCGCATGTTGTGGAGCCATCATTTGGAATTGATCGAGCAATATATGCAACACTACTTTATTGTTTTAGAGAAGGAAAAGACCGTGGTTGGGAATGGTTTGCCTTTCCCCCTATTATTGCGCCATATACTGCTGCTGTTTTTCCGCTTGTTTCCAAAGACGGTCTTCCAGAAAAAGCAAAAGAAATTTATAAAATGTTAAAAGAGGAGTTTGATGTTTATTATGATGAATCTGGATCAATAGGAAGGCGATACGCACGTGCAGACCAGATAGGTACACCGTTTGCAATAACAATCGACTATCAAACGCTAAGCGATAATACAGTGACGCTGAGAAATCGTGATGATACAAGCCAAGTCAGAATAAAAGTTGATGATCTTATACCTACAATTAAAAAAATGGTCAGAAAATAAAGTTATCCTTTCCCTCTATATATTTTGGCATAACTTGGTGTGATGATCAAATAGTCCTCATCCACACCAACTATATCTCCGTCCATTGCTGCACAAGTTCTTTTTAATTTATCAACTGCTTTTTTTAGTTCTGATATATCCCTATCTCTAAGGTCCTTTATTTTCAAAATAACAATCGAGCCATCCCTGAGCATTTGCAAAATCCTCTCCGTATCAGAAAAATTTTTTAAACCATCAACTTTAATGTTTATACGAAGTTCTTCAGTAGGTATGGTCGCTTCAATTTCTTCTTTTTCTTTCTTTTTTGTAACCACAGCTTTTGTTTTTTCTATAATTTTTTTAATTACCATTAAATTCACGATAATATATTTTTTTATTTATTAACTTATTTCTTTTTTCTTTTCCTCCAACATGCTTACTATATTCCATATTTTTGTTCTTGCATATATTGGCATGTTTGGATCATTAATTATTTCTTCAAGTAAAAAGATTGCTGTGCTAATTTTGAGATCCAGTGGATCATTGCTATTTAATGCAGCCTTTGAATCCTCGGCAACTTTTCTTATATTTTTTGGTATAGTTCGATCATTAATTATCGAATCCAAAATTTTGATTATTTGACTGAAGTCTGTCATTTCTTTTCACTCTCTTTCACTAATTTTTCCAATTCCTTTAATTTATTTATAATTTTTTGTTCAGTCTTTTCCAAACTTTTCATTTTCACATTTATTGCATCCTTTGTTTCTATTAGTTCATTTTTAAGTTCATCAATGGGCTTCGAGATCATAATAAATCCTGTGATTTTATATCCTTCTTTTGTTTGTGCAGCATTTAGTTCTTGCAACGTTCTCTCTATTTCCATATCCTGCAATTTAAGTATTTCCTTTTGTACAACAACAGTTTGCAATTGTTGTTGATAATGCTGAAATTGCGAAATCAAATCCTCCTTTTCCATATTCATCGCGCTATGACTCTTTTCACTATTTGGGGTCTAAGCTTAGTAAAAATTCTATACCCACAATATGGGCAACGTATTTTTTCACCCAACTTTGCCACAGTTTTTCCACATTTTATGCATTTGTAAATTTTACTCACCCTTTTCAATTTCTCTTGATGGATAATATGCTAAACCAGCAAACTTTGTACCACATTTTTTACACTTCCAAACACCCGATGAGAGCCTTTTCACATATGGTAAATTACATTTTGGACAAATATGTCTTTGCTTTTCTATCTTTTCTATTTTTGCCAAAATCTGTTTCTCCTTTTTTCCATATCTTGCACCAAATCTTTTGGCTCTATCCATGAGCTCACTTTATAATTCTATACTCTCTTTTCGAATTCATAGATAAAAGTATAAATTTAAGTTCTTCATCAGATATCAAACTCTTAATTTTTCCTTCACGATATAACTGGGTTAAATAATTTTCAATTGCCGCTGCTAATTGTGGCTTAATAAGTTTTACTCTTGCCAGTCTTTCATTTGCATCTTTTGAAAGAATTTTGTTAATTACCATTAAACCGCCAATTCCTTATATGTTTCATATGCTATTCTATCTAAAAGAGATTTACCTTTTGGAGTAATTTTTCTCCCTTTTTTATTTTTTTCAATTAACCCTTCTTTTTCTAGTTGCTGCAAAATAGTTCTTATAATTTTTCCACCCGATTTTTTAAATTTATCCGGTCTTGTACCTCTCCGTTTTCTACCACCATAGTATGTTCTTAATCTTGAAACACCAACGGGGCCATCCAAATAAATTCTTCTCAAAATAGATGCCGCACGAATATACCAAAAGTCAGGTTGTTCTGGTGGGCGCTCTCTATGACAGCCAGACTTTACAAATTTTGCCCAATGTGGTTCCGAAATACCTTCCATTTCTTTGAGTTTCATTTTTAATTTTTCAATAAACTTATTTGGTGGTACGTCTCTTACAGTTACCATAAAATAACCTTTATCTAATTATCTTATAAAGTTTCTAGAAAAAACTATGCAAAAAGTAATATATAAATCACTGTAGATATAACGATAATCAAGCCACCAACTATAAGCAAAATTACTAATATGGGAAATGATAGTCCCTGAATTTGCTGGCAAATTTGTAACGCCTCACCCCTTGAGCATGCATCAGCAATCTTTTTTAAACTACTAAAAATGTAAAAGAGAGTGAAAACCGCAATTAAAATTACACTAATGCCAATTATAACTGTGTGTGTTTGACCACGCATCAAATCCCTTTCCTATAAATTTTATTACATTTTAAACATTTAATAATTATAAGACCTCTTTTTCTGTCAATGCGAATGGTTGATGTTAATCCGGGAATAAGTAGCGAATTACAATTTTTACAGAATTTTCTTTTTTGTTCTTTTGTTAGCCGAACGTTATATCTCATTCCAATTTTTCTTGCCAACTCAATATATCTTTGCGCTCGCTCAGGATGTTTTCTAAATTCTTTTTCAGCTAAGTCAAAAAGTATGGCAATTCTTTCACGTGCAATTTTCTGCTGCCAAGCTGGTTTTGCCATAATAATAATTTGAATTTAAAAAAAATGGGGACGCTGGGATTTGAACCCAGGTTTGCTCGTTTAAACTCTGAGCCTCCCAAGGGCCCAATCCTAGACCAAGCTAGACGACGTCCCCCTAAAAACAAATGGTTTTGATTTGTTTAAAAAGTTATGGGGAGACCGGGATTTGAACCCGGGTTTTGGCGTAAACATGCCGCCACCCCAAGGCGGATGCCTAGACCATTCTAGAATTCTTAGCTAGCAGATCTCCCCATTCTAGCATTATTATTAGGAAATTATAAAAATAAATTATGCCAGAAGAGATCGTGAAGGTTGTTGAAACCATAATTGGACGGTTGAAGGAGGATAGGGAAAAGTTCGGCTCAGCTGCAACGGGTTATATAGGAAAGCACATTGTGGGAACTGGTGAGGATGCACATTTAACGACAAAAGTTTACATCGATCTTTTACGACCGCACGTCATTTTATGTTGCGGTAAACGTGGTTCGGGAAAATCCTATAGCATAGCTGTGTTATTGGAAGAGATGCTTCAGCTAGAAAAAAAATATGCAGAAAAGATTGCTGCTGTAGTTTTTGATCCCATGGGAATTTATTGGAGTATGAAAAAGCCGAATGAGATACAAAAAAAATTATTAGCAGAATGGAAATTGGAGCCAAAGGGATTCGGTGATAAAATTAATGTTTTTGTTCCTGCCGAGCTCAAGTCGGCATATGAAAATGCAGGTATCCCAGTTGATCATGCATTAACAATATCAGCACGTGAATTTTCACCAGATGATTGGATACTTGCCTTTAATTTGGAGAGAACGAGCGAATTTGCAGTTGGGCTGATAAGAAATGTAAATGCTCTGCTAGAAAGCGGAGAAGATTTTGACGTAAACGATATAATTGAAAGAATTTCCAGAGATAACAAACTAACTGATCATACCAAGAATGTTCTAATAGGCTTCTTTGAACTTGCAAAAGGGTGGGGGATACTGGCAAAAAAGGGCATGACAATTCATGATATTGTTAAAGCAGGTCAAATTGCTGTAATTGATTTATCTAGAGTAAAAGGCGAGGAGTGGGGACTTAGAAATTTAATTGCTGCTTGGATTACTCGTCAAGTATATAGAGAAAGGCTTATATCAAGAAAGGAGGAAGAGGTGGCCAAACTGACAGGTGAACAGATTAAACAGTCTTTTCCACTTACTTGGCTGGTTTTCGAGGAAGCGCACAATTTTATTCCTTCTGATCGCGAGACTGTTTCATCCGAAGCAATAAAAATTATAGCAAAGCAAGGTCGTGAGCCTGGTGTTGGGCTAATAGTTATTTCTCAGATGCCTGGTAAAATTCATCAAGATATTTTAAGTCAGTGTGATATAGTTATTTCCTTCAGACTTACAAGTAGAGACGATCTGCGCGCACTTCATGCAGTTTATCAAAGTTATATGCCGGAGGAATTGGAAAAAGCAATTAATACTTTGCCGCGCCATATGATAGGGAGTGCAATAATTTTGGACGATGTACTTGAAAAAGTATTTTCGGTTAATATAAGACCACGTCTTTCGTGGCATTCAGGTGGAACGGCAATTATTACCTAAGCATATTTTAGAATCTTCGTTACAGTCCCTATACCTTTCGTTTTTCCTTCTCTAAAAATGAATTTTTCACCTTCGCGTATAAACTCTGGTTTATAGCGAAATGTTATCTTAACTTTTCCTTCTTCGCCAGATTTAAGATACGTTTTATCTATGAGTTCGAACTTTACGGATTGTGCAATTGTATTTGCATGAAATACTGGTTCATATCCACTAGCTATGCGTGTAGGATGATTTAGCACAAAAATTTCTGCTTCGAAGGCGCTCACAGCCTTTGGTTTTAATTGCTCATCGCAAAGTATCATTCCACGGCTAATTGCATCGTGTTTTACTCCACGAACTGCAATTCCTACAATCAGTCCAGCATTCGCCTCTTCCAGCCTATGGTAATGCATTTCTATGCTAGTGGCCTTTACTTTCACAAATTTTCCAAGTTTATCTGGTCCTAGTAAAAGTTCTTTTCCAGCCTTTAATTTTCCCTGCTTTATTGCGCCCGAAACCACAGTACCAACACCAGGCACATTATATGTTCTATCTATGTACATAAGAAACGGCATATTCAAATTTTTCGTCCTTTCTGGTAAAAGATATAACAGTTTATTCAATAAATCATAACCATCCAGTGTAGCAGCTGAAGTTTTAATAATAGGTACAATAACTTCCATTTTATCAATTATTACATTCAAATCGTTCTCACTTTTTATTAAAAACGGCACTCGTCCCACGTTTTTAATGAGATTTTCTACCTCACTCTCCACCTCAGCAATTCTTTTTTGACCCATTTTATCAATTTTTGTTATCACTACAATAATTGGTAAAGACATTGCCAGCAAAAGACCAAGATGCTCTTTTGTTATATGCGTAACTCCATCATCTGCTGCAACAACAAGTAATCCATAATCTATTTCATGTCCAAGAAGTCCACGAATTGTTGTTCGAAGCCACGGCTCATGCCCAACTGTGTCCACAAAGCTAATTATTTTATCTGCTTTTTCAATCAATTTCGCTCTATCTTTTTTGCTTAATGGATTTTCTAAGTGAAGAACTTGATTGCCCTTAAAACCGAATAAAGTATGATGTAGATCCGCAGAGAGACCTCTTTCTATTTCATGTGGTAGAACGTTGAGATAGAGCCATGCTTTACCATTTGCATCTCTCTTGCCAGTTACCAATGTTCCGATTAATGTCGATTTGCCATGTCCGACGTGTCCTGCTGTCGCAACTATTATATGCTTCAAACTTTTTTTCATATTTTTTGAAATTAGAATACGTCCAATTAGATGGCCATTTTCTGTGAATTTTTCTATTTTTTCTATTTCTGCATCATTGTCCTTTGCAACCACCCTAAGAACATTAACAGTTTCCTCAAAATCAACCTCGCTTAGTCCTTTTGTTTGACCGCAATCATCCACCCCAATGATATATATCGCCTTGCCATTACCTATTTCCAACAAATACTTCATTTGACTAGCTAAGTGCTGCCTTTTTCCTTCTTTTAAATGAATCTCAGGACTAAGCTTTTCCTTGAATTCTATATTTTTATTTTCTTTTTTTGGTATGAGTGCCATAGTTATCTAAAAGAATCAAATAAACTTAAACTTTACCATTTTATTTTTCCAGCTCTAAACATATTTCCCTTTCCGCCCAAAATACTTTCCACATCCTTTACAATTTGTTTCGTACTTTTAGATGTAACATCAATTTCAAAAACATTTTTATTATAATATAGCGCTTCCTTTGTAATTGTTCCCTCCATCTCGATCAGCAGATTTTCATATATTTTTGTTGGCCAATTGAATCGCTTTTTCAGTCTTTTTTCCAGCACATCAGGCCGACAGCGAAGAATTATACAAATATCTGCAGGAAACTCATGAGCAAAAATCCCCTCTATTATCATATTCGGCCATTTTTTCTTCATTTTTTCTATTTCCTTTTTCAATCTATACACTGAAACGATTTTTGACTTTCTCTCTCTATCATATCCGATAAATGCATTTATTTTTTCAGCTAAAGCGTGCAAGTCGACTAATTTATACTTAAGTTTTTTTGCAAGCGCCCTTGCAACTGTACTTTTTCCTGTTGTGCTAATTCCCGAAATCGCTATTATCATAACTAAAAGTTAAATTGTTTAATTTAAATAAGAATTTAATATGGAACTGGTATGGGCAGAAAAATATAGACCAGAAAAATTGGCAGAAATAATAAATCAGGAGCATGTGGTGGAACGAGTTAAGGCCTTTGTTAAAGAAAAAAACATCCCTCACATGCTTTTTGCTGGTCCTGCAGGAACAGGTAAAACAACGGTTGCATTAGCAATTGCCCACGAGCTATACGGAAAAGATTGGCGGGCAAATGTTTTAGAAACCAATGCATCTGATGCTCGAGGTATAGATGTAATAAGAACTCAAGTGAAAAATTTTGCTCGCACAAAAGCAATTGGAGATGTGCCATTTCGAATAATAATTTTGGACGAAGCAGACAATCTCACTGCCGATGCACAGCAAGCGCTTCGTAGAACAATGGAAACATTTACCTCAGTTTCTCGATTTATTTTAATCGGAAATTATCTGAATAAAATAATCGAGCCTATTCAAAGTCGATGTGCGGTATTTCGATTTAAAAGTTTAAGTGAGAACGATATAAGAAAATTTATTGCACGAATTGTTAAAGGCGAAAAGCTGAAAATTAGTGAGGATGGAATAAAAGCGATAATATATTTATCCGAAGGTGATTTAAGGAAAGTTGCAAATCTACTTCAGGCATCTGCAGCGCTTGGCAAAAAAATTACAGAAGAGATTGTATATGAAGTTGCATCTCGGGCTAAACCAACCGATGTGAAAGAAATGCTCGAACTTACTCTGGCTGGAAATTTTGAGGATGCGAGGAAAAAGCTGCAGGATATGTTGCTAAGGCAGGGGCTGTCAGGAGCTGATATAATTACAGAAATTCATTCACAGATCTATTCTCTCAACCTGCCAGAAGATGCAAAGATTCAGCTAATCGAAAAATGTGGTGAATATGAGTGGCGAATTTCGGAAGGTGGCAATGAGCTTATACAACTCGAGGCATTGTTAGCTCAATTCTTTCTATTTTCTAAAAAGAAAAAATGAGTGCTATGTGGGCTCAAAAATACGCTCCAAAAAGCCTGGACGAGTTTGTTAATCAAAAAGAAGTGGTAAAAATTTTTTTGGACTGGATAAAAAGATGGCAGCCAGGTGCAAAACCACTTCTATTCCACGGCCCACCAGGAACAGGCAAAACAGCTCTTGTTTATGCTTATGCTAAAGAGAAAAAGTTGGAATTTGTGGAAATGAATGCTTCGGATTTTCGCACAAGGGCAGAAATCGAAAAGGTTTTTGGCCAAAGTGTGCAGCAAGCACCGCTTTTTGCAAAAGGAAAAATATTTTTGATCGATGAGATAGATGGCCTTGCTGGCAAGGAGGATGTGGGCGGTGTTGGTGCAATAATAGAAATAGTAAAAAAATCGATGTATCCAATCGTTCTGATAGCTAACAATCCATATGATCCTAAACTTCGTACTCTTAGACAATATTGTCAACTAGTTTTGTTTAGAAAAATTCACACCTCTGATATAAGAAAAAGATTGGCCGAAATATGTAAAAATGAGAAGATAAAAGTTGAGCAAGAGGTTTTGGAGCAGATTGCAAAAAACTCAGATGGCGATTTGCGTTCTGCAATAAATGATCTGGAAAGCATTTGCTGTGGAAAAAAACAGATTACATTAAAGGATTTGGAGGTTCTGGCTGCAAGGGCGCGTGAGGCCGATATTTTTTCTGTTTTGGGTATACTCTTTAAAAGTGAGAGTGTGCGTCAGGCAAAGGGCGCTATAGCTAATCTGGATAAGGATCCGGAGGAGCTTTTCTGGTGGATTGAAAATAATATAACTCGCGAATTTACAGATCCGGAAGAAATAGCTAACGCATTCGATGCACTAAGTAAAGCCGATTTATTTCGACGAAGAGTGATATCAAGGCAAAATTGGCGGCTTATGGCTTATATGATCGACTTAATGACAGCCGGAATAGCGCTGGCAAAGAAAAGTACTTACAAGAAATTTACAAAATACACCTACCCTGAGATTTTGCGCATTCTTGGCAGCACGAAAACTGAGCGAAAGGATGAAAAAGAAAAGCTACTGGAGCTGTCAAAACAACTTCATTGCTCCACAGCAAAAATAAGAAAGCACTTCTTACCATTTTTCCGAATAGCCAAAATTAAATTTTAACAAATCTTTTTAAATCTTTCTTTCTCTCTTTTAATTATGTTTAACAAATTAGCATTAGATCTATTTACATCAGATCTAATAAATGCATGGAAATGGAAAGAAAAGAATCTAAAACCAGAGCAAAGAGCAGAGGTAATAGTAAATAACAATTCCATA
>Ga0105158_1000315_pt1 | contig 21323 bp, 27 predicted proteins | sample LHCtaG_FD_81567 | JGI IMG/M metagenome (GOLD analysis project Ga0105158, IMG submission 81567) | Hot spring microbial communities from Little Hot Creek, USA to study Microbial Dark Matter (Phase II) - LHC4sed_matched | ecosystem: Environmental > Aquatic > Thermal springs > Hot (42-90C) >...
AAGAGGAAGTTCGGCAAAGGATCTATGAGGTGCATAAGGTGCGGGACCCGCGAAGCGATCATAAGGAAATACGGCCTGTACCTGTGCCGAAGGTGTTTTAGGGAGGTGGCGCCGGAGCTCGGTTTTAAAAAGTACAGCTGAGGGGATGGGAACATGGTCGTGTTTGACGTTCTCGCCAACGCTCTGGCGACGATAAAAAACAACGAGATGAAAGGGAAGAGCGAGTGCATAATTTACCCCTCGTCTAAGTTGGTGCTTGCCGTCCTTAGCGTAATGAGGAGGGCTGGTTACATAGGGGAATTCGAATACATTGAGGATGGCAGAGGAGGTAAAATTAGAGTGCAGCTGCTTGGCAAGATAAACAACTGCGGAGCAATAAAGCCCCGCTTCCCGGTTAAGCGCAAGGACCTGAGCAAGTGGAGGGAACGCTACCTCCCGGCGAGAAATGTGGGCATCCTCATACTTTCCACCCCCTACGGCGTTTTCGACGACAGAGAAGCGGAGGAAAAAGGGTTAGGAGGCGTCTTGCTGGCCTACGTGTACTAGGGTGGGAGCTATGGCGGCGCAAGGCAGCCCGGCTCAGGTGCCGGTGCACGAGCTTGAAAGGCTGCTGAGGCTCAGGGCTGAGATGAAGAGGAGGAGACCGGTCTTCGTTAGGATGAACTCTTGGTACTTAGCTAGGTTAGACGATTCGTGGCGCAACCCAAAGAGGAGCCTAGATAACAAGATTGGGAAAGAGCGCAAGGGCTTCCCACCCCGCGTCAAAGTCGGTTACAAGGGTCCAAAGGCCGTGAGGCATCTGCACCCTAGCGGGAAAATCGAAGTCCTAGTCAGCAACCCGTCGCAGCTTGAAGGTCTCGATCCTCGCGTCCACGTGGTCAGGATAGCGTCCACTGTGGGAGCGAGAAAACGCGGCGAAATCCTGAAGCGGGCGCAGGAGCTAGGCCTCAGAGTGCTCAACGCCGGTTAGCACCAGCGCGCGAAGCCGCCGCGGCTGCAAGTTTAAAAGGGGCTTCACCTGAACGCCCTCAGAGTGAAGCTCGATGAGCGCCTTCATAAGGACCGTGAGACGACTGGCTGCGGATATACTCAAGGTGGGGGAGAGCAGAGTTTGGATAGATCCCAGTAACCTCGACAAGGTTGAGAACGCCATCACGAGGGAAGACGTAAGGCGGCTCATAAAGGAGGGCGTGATACGGAAGGAACCCCCCACTACCCCGAGCAGAGGTCGGTGGAGAATTAGGCACGAGCAGCGGAAAAAGGGGAGGCGCAGAGGTCCTGGGCGTCGTAAGGGGCCGTGGATCAGCGACAAAGAGTTGTGGATGGCGAGGGTTCGCGCTCAGAGGAAGTTCCTTAAACTTGCCAAAGAGCGGGGTTTAATCGACGCTAGAACTTACAGAAGGCTGCGCGCGCTTGTGAAAGGCGGGTTCTTCAAGAGCGTTAGCCAGCTGAAGGAGCACGTTAAGGCCATCGCTGCCCAAAGGCCTCAAGAGGGGAGTGGGGCGAATGGCTAGGAGTGGCAGGTACAAGGTCCCCTTCCGCAGGCGGCGCGAAGGGGTCACGAACTACTACAAGCGGAGGAAGCTGCTGCTTTCCGGCAAATCCCGCCTCGTGGTTCGAATAACGAACAGGTACGTAATCGCGCAGGTCATCGAAGCGAAACCTCAGGGTGACGTGACAGTAGCGTCAGCGCACTCGGGCGAGCTTCTGAAATTCGGGTGGAAAGGCGGAACGAAAAACACTCCGGCGGCTTACCTCGTGGGCTTACTTGTCGGTTTACGCGCGCTGCAGAAAGGCGTGCGCGAAGCCGTGCTTGACATCGGTTTGCGCAGGGCCACGCGAGGTGCGCGCGTATTCGCAGCGGCGAAGGGGGCTGTAGACGCCGGCTTAAGAGTCCCGCTGGGAGAGGAGGTGGTGCCTGACGATGGCAGGATAGCTGGTGAACACATTGCCGAGTACGCGCGGCAGCTCAAGGAGGTGGGGAGATTAGAGGCGGTTTTCAGCCAATACCTCAAGAGAGGATTGAACCCAGAAAAGTTGCCGGAGAACTTCGAAGAGGTAAAGAGCAAGATCGTGGAATCTTTCCAAACCGCTTTACAGCATTCTCCTTAAAAGCTCGTTTATCCTGGGGCCCCGGTAGCCGAGTTCCCCTCCCTCGCTGAAGTGCTTTTTAACGCTGCCTTTGAATCCGCCTTTGGGCGGGTGCAACCTGAAGACGGGCTTGAAATCGGGTAAGTCTTTGATCGTTATCTTACCGTTAAGCAACGCCTCTGCTAAAGCTTCGAAGCCGTCAAAACCCAAGCTTTTCAAGTATTCGAGCGTGACGCGCTTACGTCCTTTCAATTCCCCCCTTCTCTCAATTAGCTCCTTCAGGGTCTCCCTATCTATTTCACCGTACGTTACAGCGTACTCAACTGTTTTCAACATGCCGCGCATCGATGGTGTGTCGGGTACCAGGACGCAATGGTGGACCCTGTGCAGCCTTAGCAGCTTTAGGGCAGTCCTTTCCTCCGGGCGCCTATCCGGTTGACCCCTAATCCTAATGACGGCTAGCAGGCCCATAGCGGTCACACGTTGAAGCTGTAGGTTTGTTTGAGGGCCTCGTAAACGGCCCTCGCTATGTTGTGGTGGGTGCGCGTTTCGCCTCGTGACCTCGTCCACACGTCTTGTATGCCGGCCAGCCTTAAGACGACTTTAGCTACCTCGCTCGCCACCAAGCCGACTCCTTTAGGTGCAGGGATGAGCACGACTTCCACGCTGCCTGCTTTACCGCGCACCTCGAAGGGTACAGAGTGTTCTTCTCCGCAGAGGCAGTACCAACTGCCGCAGCCCCGTCTCACGGGCACGATGTTCAACTTCGCGTCCCGTATAGCCTTTTCAATCGCGATCCTGATTTGCCTAGACTTCCCCATGCCCACTCCTACGTAGCCGGCCTCGTTCCCCACAACAACAGTCGCCTGAAACTGCCCCACTTCACCGGCGTCCGTTTGACGTTGCACGAAGTTTATGGACACTATCTCGTGCTTGAGATCTGGCAATAGAGCGTTTACTATCTCTACCTCCCTAATCGGTAGGTTGAGCTCGAAGAGCTGATCCATGCTCGTCACTTTACCTTCTTTCACTAGCTTGCCAGCGAGCGTTCTCGGCGTCCACTCCTCGAGCGCCGACATGACGCAAGGACTCCTGGGGTGCAGTTTTAAAATGTTGTGCGCAGGTGCCGCGCTAAGTTTTTAACGTGCGCGCTCGCGAAGCGATGCGTGACCGTACGCCGGGAGAAGAAATCGAAGTACTACCGGGGTTCGAGGACGCACGGCTGGGGTAGAGTGGCGCAGCACCGGAGGAGTGGAAGGAAAGGCGGTAGGGGGAGGGTTGGTTACCACAAGCATAAGTGGACTTGGGTTATGGCGTACGCTAGGGACTGGTACGGCAAGCACGGCTTCGTGCGCCATCCTTCACTGGTCGCTGAGAAGAGAATCATTAACGTGGGCGAGCTCGACGAGCGAGCGGAGGAACTTCTCAAAAGCGGGTTGGCGGTGCTCGAAGGCGATGCGATCCTCATTGACATCACAGCGCTCGGCTACAACAAGCTGGGCGGGAGGGGTAAGGCGATGAAGAAGATGGTAGTTATCGGGCCTGAAGCTACTGAGAGCGCTATTCGCAAGCTTGAGGCAGTTGGAGGAAAGTTCGTGAAGGTGGGAGGTGCGGGGGCTTGAGCTCAGCGCTCGATTCTCTGCTCAAGCTCATACCTGAAGTGCCGCGGCCACCTCGCAGGCTCAAGCTCGCTGAGAGGCTGCTCTGGACGGCGCTCGTCCTCCTCCTCTACATGGCGCTGAGCCAAGTTCCGCTGTACGGCATACGGTGGAGCGAAGAAGCGTTCCAGCCCATGCTCCTCATCCAGGTGATCATGGCGTCGCGGAGAGGCACGCTGATGGAGCTGGGTATAGGCCCCCTCGTAACCGCCGGGATCGTGTGGCAGCTACTCGTAGGGAGCGGGATAGTGGAGCTGGATTTGACCACTAGGGAAGGCCGCAGGATCTACTCGGGCGTCCAGAAGCTCCTTGTGCTGCTCTTCGCTCTCTTCGAATCGCTCGCATACGTGTGGGGAGGTGCCTACGGTCCCCTCTCACCGGCGGCTCAGCTCATCGTTATTGCCCAATTGATGATCGCCAGCCTAATCGTGCTACTCATGGATGACATGCTCGAGAAAGGCTGGGGTTTAGGCAGCGCGGTCAGCTTGTTCATTGCCGCGGGCGTCGCTCAGCAGGTTTTCTGGGAGCTTTTCGCTCCCGTAGGCCCCCTCGGCGACGGGCTATTCGTCGGGGTGATCCCCTCCCTTTTCCATGCCGTGTTCACTTACGCTGCGACCGGCAACGCCACCCTCTTACGCGAGGTCGCCATCCGGCGGACGGGGTACCCCGACCTCGTCGGACTCGCCTCGATGGTCGCTTTCGTCGTTTTCCTCACGTACTTAGACAACGTGCGAATCGAGATACCGGTTGCGGCGAGCAGGTACGGCGGGCTGAGAGCTCGCATACCACTTAAGCTTCTTTACGTCTCGAACCTCCCCGTGATCTTGGTATCAGCGCTCTACGCGAACCTTTTCATCGTGGCGAGAGCCGTCTGGTCGCGCTTCAACCCGGACAACTCTAACCCCCTGTTGAACGTGTTCGTGATGTACAACGCCACCACGATGGAGCCGCTGAAACCGTCGCTCATTTACTATCTGACGCCGCCGCGCGGCGCTCTGTCTCTCGTGCGCGATCCATTGCAGGTAGCCGTGTACGCGCTGACCTTCGTGGGTCTCTGTGTAGCTTTCGCCCTGATATGGGTAATGGCGACAGGCATGGATCCGAGCGGTCAGGCCGAGCAGTTTGCCAAGGCGCAGCTCCAGGTGCCGGGTTTCAGGCTTTCGACAAAAGTTCTGGAGACGATTCTCAGACCCTACATTTGGTCGCTAACGGTGGTTAGCGGTGCGTTGGTGGCGCTAATAGCGGTCGTCAGCGACTTGCTCGGCACACTGGGATCCGGAATAGGTCTGCTCCTCACGGTCGGCATACTAACGCAATACCAGCAGCTGCTGGTCAGGGAGCAACTGCTAGAAATGCACCCAACCTTGAGCAAACTACTCGGAGCGGAGTAGCGCGCTACCTCGAGAAATTAATATTAAACGCCGGCCTCCAGGTTAAGCCCGAAGTGGAATGCCCAGAAGGGTCACCGCGCAAGTTATAGACAGGAAGGATAAAGTGCTGAAGTTCTTAAAAGAGCATGGGGAAGTGCCTACCTCGGCGCTGGTGAAGGAGCTGGGGTTAACGCACTCTCAAGCGTTCTACGTTTTGCGCCTCCTGTTGAAAGAGGGCAAGGTGAGGGAAATTAAGAGGGGGAAAGTGGCTTACTGGGCGCTCGCTGAGCAGAGCGAGTAAGCCGCGATACAGCGATCGCGGGTTCGACCCGGAATTTTTCTCGGGAAAGTTTATACGTTGGCCGTGAGGAGGTTTGAGGGGTGGTGCAGATGGGAGGCAGGCAAAGGACCTCGATATTTTTCGATGTAGGCGGTAAGGAGGAGTCGCAAAGCTCGAAATCGCGTGCGGAGTCCGAAAAAGAGAAGAAAGGAAAGAGTAAGGAGAAGGGCGGTAAGAGCTAGCGTGCATGCTTTCGGAAAGCGAGCGAACGCGCGCGCCGCCGCGCCCGGCGGTAAAGCGCTGCGTGGTCATACCGGCTTCCATCTTCGTGGGGGAGGATCGCAAGCTCGCCACCTTGCGCCTAGGGCTGCTAGCCAGGTACATCTCCATCTTTAGGGTCGAGGAAGTCACAGTCTTCGGTAAAGATTGCGACCTGGTCGTCGACGTTCTCAGGTACGCTGAAACCCCACCCTACCTGAAACGTAGAGCGATGCCCCTGCGGCCCTCCCTCCGCTACGCCGGCGTCATACCTCCGCTCCAGAGCCCCCACCACCCTCCCTCAACGCGGGGTAAAGGCTTCGTGTGCGAATACAGAGAGGGGGTTGTGCTGAGTAGCGCTGGATCCTACTCGCTGGTGTATGTCGGGTTGCGCGAGCCGGTGGTGGCGGAGGGTTCATGCAAAGTCGGTGAGAGGGTCACGGTGCGGCTTGGCGATAAGCCCCGGATCGTTAGCAAGGCCGAGGTCCCCTACTACTGGGGTTATAACGTGGTCTCCGTGCCCGACCTTCGCAGTGCGTTGAGGCTTTACGAGGGCTGCTTGAAGGTGGGGACTTCGAGATTGGGAACGCCTATAAGAGAGGTAGCTGCTGAACTGGCCTCGAAAGCCAAGGAGAAGGGCGTCGTTGCACTGTTTTTCGGGGAAAGAGAAAAGGGGCTGTTCGAGCTAGCCGCCGAAGAAGGTTTGGACGCGACGAAGGAGTTCGACTACATCGTGAATCTCGTCCCAAAGCAGGGATCCTTTACCATCAGGACGGAGGAAGCCGTACCTATAGCACTCGCGCTGCTCGACTACATTCTGGCCGATTGAGCTCAACGGCGCTCGCAGTGCGAGCTTCGCAGCGCCCATCATTTCTCCCGCCGCAACGCGTCTGGCGAACTAAGGCAATATTTTCCGACGAACTCCCCTCTCCGCTGGGAACGAACGGCCGATGGCTGGAGTCGGTGCGTGAAAGGTTTAAAAAGCGGTTTACCCCGTGCGCGAGAAGTTGCATGGTCAAGGACCACAGACCGCGAAGAGGTTCGATGGCTTACTACCCGAGGAAGAGAGCGCGTAGCATAGTTGCCCGCGTTCGCAGATGGGTGGACACAGGTAAGGCTCAGCTGCTCGGTTTTGCGGGGTATAAAGTCGGTACCCTGCACGTTATCAAGCTAGAGGATAACCCCAACAGCCCGTTGTACGGCCAAGAGGTGGCCAAAGTGGCCACTGTAATTGAAACCCCACCCCTCTTCGTTGTGGCCGTGAGAGCGTACGAGAGAACGCCGTACGGTTTAAAGAGCCTCACAGAAGTGTGGGCTCAAAACATCCCCAAAGATCTGGAGCGCGTGGTGACGCTGCCGAAAGAGAACGTGCAAGAGCAGCAGAAGAGAAAGCTGGAGGAGAACCTGGATAGGGTAGCCGAAGTAAGGGTCCTCGTTTGTACGCAGCCCAGGAAGGCCGGTATCGGTAAAAAGAAACCGGAGTTCTTCGAGATAAAAGTTGGAGGCGACCCCAAAGACGCGCTGAACTACGCGTTAAGCGTGCTAGGGAAAGAGGTTAGGGTGAGCGAAACGTTTTCGGTGGGGCAGTACGTGGACGTGCTGGCGATTACTAAAGGGAAGGGCTTCAGCGGTGTTCTGAAAAGATTCGGCGTCAAGGAGCTTCCGCGCTGGCACAAGCACAGGAAGGGTAGCAGGCGCATAGGTAGCGTGGGACCTCAAAAGCCGGCGATAATGTTCACAACACCCTTCGCTGGGCAGCTCGGCTTCCACCAGAGGACCGAGTACAATAGGCGCATACTCAAGATCGGAAACGCCGAAAAGGATAGGATAAACCCGCCTGGAGGGTGGCCTCACTACGGTCTCGTGAGAGGAGACTTCATACTGCTCGAGGGTACGGTGCCGGGACCGCCGAAGAGGCTCGTTAAGCTGCGCTTCGCTATCAGACCGCCGAAGGAGAAGAGGGAGGAGCCTAAGATCATGTACACGAGCGTAGAGAAAGTTGGTGGGTGACCGTGGGGAGGATCGTAAGCGTATTCGATCTGGAGGGGAACGTTGTAGGGACTGTAGAGCTGCCCGCGATCTTCTCGGCGCCGGTCAGGCCGGACCTGATCAGGAGAGCCGTGCTAGCCCTCTTAACCTCGCGCCTGCAACCAAAGGGCACCGACCCCCTAGCAGGCCTAAGGACCACGGCTGAGAGCTGGGGTGTCGGCTACGGTGTAGCTCGAGTGCCCCGGATCAAAGGGGGCACTCGGGCCGCTCGCGTCCCCCAAGCCGTGAAGGGCAGGAGAGCGCACCCCCCCAAGGTTGAGAAGAAGATAAGGGAGTACATAAACGAGAAGGAGAAACGGTTGGCAACCATGTCGGCGCTAGCCGCTACCGCGAACCCCGATCTCGTGAAGGCGAGAGGGCACCGAGTGGCGTCGGTGAAGCAGATTCCCGTGGTCGTAATAGACGAGCTGCAGGCGATCTCGCGCACCTCCGATATTAGGAGGGCGCTGATGGCGCTGGGGCTCTGGGATGACGTTGAAAGGGCGATGGAGGGCACGAGAATTCGGGCAGGGAAAGGCAAAATGAGGGGCCGCCGCTACAAGGTCCCGAAAAGCGTGTTGATAGTCGTAGCCGAGGATCGCGGCATCTCGCTGGCCGCCAGAAACCTGCCAGGCGTCGACGTGGCCACGGCACGGATCTTGAACGTAGTCCACCTAGCGCCCGGCGGGCACCCCGGTAGGTTGACCCTCTACACGGTATCCGCGCTAAAAGAGCTCGAGGCTAGATTCAGGGAGGTGGTTGTATGGAACCCGATCGCATCATAATCAGGCCCCACGTGACCGAGAAGGCGCTAATACTCGCTGAAAAGCACAACGTCTTAACGTTCATAGCGGACCGCGGCGCGACGAAGCGCCAGATTAAAGAGGCGGCGGAAAAGCTCTACGGAGTAAAGGTGAAGAAAGTGAACACGCTCATCACCCCTATGGGGGAGAAGAAAGCCTACGTCAAGCTAGCTAAAGAGTACAACGCGATGGACGTATTAACGAAGTTAGGAGTGCTGTGAGGTGGGAGCGTGGGCAAGAGGTTGCTGGTGCAAAGAAGGGGTCGAGGCGGACCAGTTTTCAGGAGCCCCTCATGGAAGCGCGTAGGCCCCGCCAGGTACAGACCCTACAACTACGAGGAGATTTACGGTAAAACCATAGCGGGGACTGTGGTGGAGCTGCTGCACGATCCAGGTAGAGGTTGCCCGCTGGCTAGGGTGAAGTTCGAAGACGGCGTCGAGATGCTGATGACAGCGCCAGAGGGTCTAGCCGTGGGCCAACGCATATACTATGGCGCCAACGCGCCGATATCCGTAGGCAATATACTCCCGATAGGTAAGATACCTGAAGGCACAATGGTGTGCAACGTGGAAATTAGGCCGGGCGATGGGGGCAAGCTAGCTCGGGCGAGCGGAACTTACGCTACCGTTCTGGCCCACAGGGGGGATAAAACCCTCATACAGCTGCCTTCGAAGAAGGTGAAGGAAGTGAGTTCTCACGCTAGAGCTACTATCGGCATAGTCGCCGGCGGGGGTCGGGTGGAGAAGCCCATGCTGAAGGCTGGGAAAATGTACCACCTTTCGAAGTCTCGTTCGTTCAAGTACCCGAGAGTCAGGGGCAAAGCCATGGGAGCTTACGCGCACCCAGCTGGCGGTGGCCATCACCCGAAGGGGCTCACGCCGGCTGCGCGCACGGCACCGCCCGGTCAGAAAGTTGGCCACATCGCTCCAAGACGCACTGGGAGGAAACGGGGCGGGGAGCAGAGGTAGAGCTTCGCGAAGCTTGCGAATCGTTTGCCATCGCGCTTTTCTTTTTCAGGGGTGCAGGCTGCGCTAACTTTTTAATGCTGCTTTCGTCACCGCATAGCGCATGAGCCTCACTGGAAGGGAGTTCAGGTATAGGGGGTACACCTTAGAGGAGCTGATGGCGATGCCTTTAGACAAGCTAGCGGAAGTTCTTCCTGCGAGGCAGAGGAGGACCCTCAAGCGCGGGCTCAAGGAAAACCACAGGAAGCTTCTGGAAAAGATAAGGAAGCTGAAGGCCATGGGCGAAACTGGAAAGAGGAAACCCATAAGGACTCACTTAAGAGATATGATAATCTTGCCCGAAATGGTCGGCGTAACGATACATGTGTACAACGGCAAGGAGTACGTACCGGTGGAGATACGCCCCGAGATGATCGGGCACTACCTCGGCGAGTTCGCTCCCACGTGCAAGAAGGTTGAGCACGGTGAGCCTGGGCTCAAAGCTACGAGGTCGTCGATGTTCCTCCCCCTAAAGTGAGCTCGTGGCTCTGCTCCACCCTTTCGCGAATTCCACGTTGAGGCGCATGTAGCAACGCTTTTAAGCGCAAAGGAGGAGAGCGACCCCGCTTAGGGGGTGGCAGCGTGTCGTCAAACATTAAGACTTTCCAATTCCTCGTCGAAGGCGGAAAGGCATCCGCTGGACCGCCCATAGGACCAGCGCTAGGACCGCTGGGCATAAATGTTTTAGAGGTAGTTAAAAAAATAAATGAATTGACAAAGGAATTCTCCGGGATGAGAGTGCCTGTAAAAGTTACGGTCGACGTAGAGAAGAAGACGTTCGACGTAGAAGTTGGGACCCCAACGACAGCTGCGCTCGTAATCAGAGAATTGAAAGCGGAAAAGGGATCGGGTCAGGCAGGCCGCGAGTACATCGGCAGCGTACCCTTTGACGCGGTTGTGAGGATAGCTGCGTTGAAGAAGAAGGGCATGGGAGCTAAGACGCTGAAGGCGGCTGTCAAGTGCGTCATTGGGACTTGCCAGAGCATGGGTGTGAAAATAGACGGTAAAACTCCGAAAGAGGTGCTAGCTGAAGTGGAGGCTGGCATGTACGACGAAATTATAAGCAGGTACGAGAAAGGAGGGGGTGGGGGCGCGTGAGCTTAAAGCTGGAAAACTTGGTGAAAGCTATCGAGGAGGCTAAGAAAGCGGCTAAGCCGCGCCGCTTCATCCAGAGCTACGAGCTGATAATCAAATTGAAGGACGTGGACACGAAACAGCCAGAGAATAGGTTTTCGGAGCTCGTCGTGCTACCTCATCCCCCCGCTCGCAAGCTGTCGAAAGTGGCTGTGATAGCCGACGGCGACATGGCGCTGAAAGCGAGGGAAGCGGGCGCGGACCTCGTCATAACCAGAGAGGAGCTCGAGAAAATAGCGGGGAGCAAGAAGGAGGCGAAGAAGATAGCTAAGTCCTTTGACGCCTTTTTAGCGCAAGCGGATCTCATGCCCATCGTGGGTAGGCTTATAGGACGATACCTGGGACCACGAGGCAAGATGCCTCAACCGGTGCTGCCATCAGTTGACCTTAAAGCGCTCATCGATAGGGTGAAAAAGTCGGTGCGCGTACGTCTTCGGGACCAGCCGCTCATAATGTGCAGAGTAGGCACTGAGGATCAAAGCCCCAAAGAGGTCGCTGAAAACACGATGGCTGTGTTGAACTTCGTATTGAGCAAGTTCAAGATGCAGAACATAGATAGGGTTTACTTGAAACTGACGATGGGGCCTCCCGTGAGGGTGGTGTGAGATGGTCGTCAAAGCGGCCGTCGAGTACGTTAGAAGGAAGCCGTACCCGGCCGCTAAAGTGAGGAGGATCGAGGAGTACGCAGCGCTCCTTTCCAAATACAGGTACATGATATTGAGCGACATAGCCGGCATTCCCGCGCAAGTGCTTCACGATCTACGGCACAAGCTGAGGGAGCGCGACGCGATGTTAAAGGTCGTAAAGAACAGGTTGTTCGCTAAAGCTTTGGAGAACTCATCTAGGAAGCTTTCCAAGGCGTTTCTAGAACTCCTCACGGGTCAAAACGCTGTAATTTTCACGAACGAGAACCCGTTTTCGTTGGTAATGACCCTAAAAAGGGAATACAAGATGACGCGCGCTGCAAGGCCCGGCGACGTCGCCACTAGCGACATCGTGGTCCCAGCTGGCAATACCGGGATCGCGCCAGGACCTACGATGAGCCTTTTCAGCAAGCTGCGAATCCCGATCAGGGTTCAGGAGGGCACGATATGGGTCACGACTGACACCGTTGTCGCCAAAAAAGGCGACGTGATCACGCCCGAGCTCGCTGAGCTCCTCGGGAAGCTCGGCTTAAAGCCGATAGAAGTTACTATGCCAATCAAAGCGGTTGTCATCGACGGTAAAGCTGTTAAGCTGGAGGAGGTGGAGCTTGAGCCGGAGACCTACGTCAACTACATCATCGAAGCCCACAAGAAAGCGGTGAACTTGGCGCTTAACACGTGCTTGCCGATACCGGACGTCGTGGGGCTCCTCGTCACAAGGGCTCGCTTCGAGGCTGAAGCGCTAGCGGCAGCGCTCGCCTTGCCGCTACCAGGCGTGATCGAGCGCTTAGTGGCTCGAGCTCACACAGAGGCGACAGCATTGCTTAACGTGCTCAGGCAGCGGAACCCGTCCATTTTCCAGTAGCCTTTCGGCGCTCGCTCCCAGTCAGCGGGAGAAAGGATAAATACGCTAATCCCTCGCCCCTGAGGGCAGTGGCGGGGAGCGTGCATGCGGGCTCTTCCACCTCTAGTGCCCAAAGGGGCTGGGGGCCTGGTGCTGGCGCTTGAACGATCCCCGGGGGGTAGATATGAGGAGAGATGAGTTCCTGAAGTTACCGTTTTTTAAGGAGCATGGCTTCACGTTGAAGAAGTGCAGGGTTTGCGGCAAAGAGTTCTGGACCCTCAATCCCGATAGGGACGTTTGCGGTGATCAACCGTGCGTCGATTACGAGTTTATCGGCAAACGCAGCGCGGCAGGCTTTGATGAACCGGCCGATGTGCGGGAGGCTTTCCTATCGTTCTTTGAGCGCGAAGGGCATACCAGGGTGCGTCGCTACCCGGTCGTCGCTCGGTGGAGGGAAGACGTCTACTTGGTAGGCGCTTCGATTTACGATTTCCAGCCATGGGTAACGGAGGGCATCGTGGAGCCGCCGGCGAACCCCCTAGTGATATCCCAACCCAGTATCCGGTTAACGGACGTTGACAACGTTGGCAGGAGCGGGAGGCATCTTACCGGCTTCGAGATGATGGCCCATCACGCGTTCAACGTGAGGGGCAAGGAGGTTTACTGGGCCAACGAGACCGTGGAGTACGCGTTCAGGGTTCTAACGGAGGTGTTCAAAATACCGCCGGAGGAAATAACGTTCAAGTTCGATTGGTGGAGCGGCGGCGGGAACGCTGGGGAGGATTACGAAGTTCTTGCTGGGGGCTTGGAGCTCGCCACCCTCGTGTTCATGCACTACAAAGTTGCAGACGATGGCCGATTGATCGAGATGCCTAACCGGATAGTGGATACAGGCTACGGGCTGGAAAGGATGCTGTGGTTCCTAAAGGGAGCCCCCACCGTATACGATGCGACTTTTGGCGCCCTCGTTGAAGAGCTGCGCGTGAAAGCGGGGTTAACCCCCCTCGAGCCCGGCATCCTGGAAGCTCTAGCCCGCAGGTCAGGGAAGCTCGACTTCAAGGAGCCTGAGAAGGCTTTCGCCGCTTTCAGAGAGATAGCGAGACTTTTGGGGATGAACACAGAAGAGCTGTGGGAGCTCGTGAGCCCCTACCACTCCCTCTACGCGCTGCTCGACCACGCGAGATCGATCATGTGGATGCTTGGGGATAGCGTAGTCCCCTCGAACGTTGGCGCCGGCTACTTGGCTCGGCTGCTCATTCGAAGAGCCCTCAGGCACCTCTGGAAGCTCGGTTTGAGCATGTCGCTAGCCGATGTAGTCTTGATGCAGATTAAAGCTTGGGCCAAAGACTTCCCGGAGTACAAGGAGCTTGAGAACGAGATACTCGACATGGTGGAGCATGAGGAGTCGAGGTACAAAGAAACGCTCAGCTACGGCAGGAAGGTCGTTGAGAGGGTTGCGAGGGAGCTAAAAGCCAAAGGGGCTAGCACTGTGCCGCTCGACACACTCCTGACGCTCTACGAATCCCACGGCCTGCCGCCCGACTTCGTCGCGGAGGAGGCGTCCAAACTCGGTTTAGCTGTAGAAGTGCCCCTGAACTTCTACTCGATTCTCGCCTCTAAGCACGAAGCCGGGCCTAGGAAGCCGGCACCGCTCGACGAGGAGCTTCTCAAGCTAGTGGAAGGGCTTCCACCCACCAGGAACCTGTACTACGAGGATCCGCGCGCGCTCGAATTCGAGGCTAGAGTTCTGAGAGTATCGGGGAACGCGGTAGTACTGGATCAAACGGCGTTCTACCCCGAAGGCGGCGGCCAACCGCACGACGAAGGCGTGTTGGAATGGGATGGGGGTTCGTGCCGCGTGGTCCGAGTCTTTAAAGCGGGTGACGCCGTCGTACACGTTTGCGAGGGCGCAGTCCCCCCGGAGGGAGCTCGCGTTAAGGGGCGCATCGATGGTGAGAGGAGATTCGCGCTCATGCGCAACCACACCGCGACCCACATATTGCTGGGAGCTGCTAGAAGAGTGTTGGGCAAACACGTGTGGCAAGCGGGAGCCCAGAAGGGTGTCGAGCAGAGCAGGCTCGACATCACTCACCATAGGAGGATAGAGCCAGAGGAGCTCCGAGCGATAGAGGAGTTAGCTAATCGAGTGGTCATGGAAAACAGACCCGTCAACATATTTTTCGCCGATCGAACGACGGCAGAGATGAAGTACGGTTTCGTGCTTTACCAGGGCGGTGTAGTCCCGGAGCCGACGCTGAGAGTAGTGGAGATCGAGGGGTGGGACGTCGAAGCGTGCGGCGGTTTGCATTGCTCGCGGACGGGCGAGGTCGGTCTGATAAAGGTAATCAAGGTGGAAAGAATCCAAGACGGGGTCTCGCGTCTCATCTTCAAGGTGGGGGACGCTGCCTTGAAGCACGTATGGCAGCTGGAAGACTCGCTGAACGCCATCGCTCAAGAGCTCGGCGTTGACGCAGCCGAAGCTCCGAAGTCCGTGAAAGAGCTCGTAAAAGAGCGCGACCGCCTGGTTAAGGAGCTAAGCAGAGCAGAGGAGACGCTACTGGACGTTGTCGCTAACGAGCTGGCGAGTAAAGCGGAAGAGGTGGCTGGCGTCAAGCTCGTCGCATGCTCCGTCGAGCATGAAGACGTGAAAGAGCTGGCGCTCCGCACCGCAAAGCGCTTACAAAGAGCTGTTGTCGGTCTCGTGAATGACAAAGGCGATTACGCCATCAAGGTGGACGTCAATCTCCTGAAGGAGGGGCTCGACGCCAGACGCCTCAGCGAACAGATCGCGAAACGTGCCGGCGGTAAAGGCGGGGGCGCCCCGGATCTAGTCTCAGGTAGAGTAGAAGATCCGAAAAAGTTCCTGGAAGCTCTGCGCAATGCTGTTGCTGAAGCCCTCACCGGTAAAGCTTGAGGTTACGAGCAAGCTCGCAAGCGCGGCGGCCGACTTCTTCTACCTTTTAGAACGCGGCTACGGTAGGAAAGCAGCTTTGGACCTGGTGACGTCGAGGTGGGGCTTAAGCAAGCTTGAGAGGGCTGCCCTGTACAGGTGCGTATTCGATTCGAAGACCTCAATCCAGCGTGCCTCCAAAATCTTGGCAAAGCCTCCCGAAAAATTAGCGATTGACGGATTCAACGTGCTATCGACCGTTCGATCCGCGCTCATCGGCGGCAGCCTCCTCTTGGCGACGGACAACCTTGTAAGGGACCTTTCAGCCTCCGTCAGGAGAGTTGCTGTGGATCGCACGCTTGCAGCAGCGCTCACTGTCCTCCTATCGACTCTCTCGAGATTGAACGTGAAAGAAATAGTGGCGGTTTTCGACGCTCAGGTCAGCAGAAGCGGAGATTTCGCCAGAGTCGTGCGGGGGCTCCTCCCATCATACGTCGAGCATTGCGAGGTTCTGGTGAGCAGCAGGGCTGATAATAGCCTGTTAGCGTTAAGCAAAAGCTACCCAGTGGCGTCGAGCGATTCGGTGCTCGCCGATCGCGTTGAGGCAATCTTTGACGCGGGGGGCCTCGTGAGCTCGTTGATCGCCGCGGAAAACGTTATTAATTTCAAAAGGCTTCTGGAAGTCGAGGTGGAGCGCGTTGCTGCATGCCTCGCCGAGAGAGTTCGAGCGGTTGCTGCGCAGAATGGGGGTAAGAGTGGCCGAGCTTGAATGCGAGGAAGTGGTCCTGATGCTCCCTGACAAACGGGTAGTGATAAAAGAGCCGCGCGTGATGGTCATTGAAGCACGAGGTGAAAGGATCTACCAGATCACCGGGAAAGAGGTCGAAGAGCCCTTAGAGAAGCCGGTGGAAGAAGTCGAGGCGACGGAGGAGGACGTAAGGCTCGTCGCGGAGCAAGCGGGCGTTTCGCTGGAAGAAGCTAGGAAAGCTCTGGAAGAAACGGGCGGGGACCTGGCCCAGGCGATCATACTCCTCCAAGCGCGCAAAAGGTAGGGCGCCGTGCTTACGCGCTTGAAAGGTGCGGCGGAGAGGGTATTGGACAGGGTTTTCGGCGATAGGATCTCCTTAGACCCAAACGCTATCACGCTACTCTCTTTGGCGCTTTCAGTTTCGGTTACCGCAGCGGCGCTCCTCGCCCTTCCACCGTTGCTTGCTGCGCTGCTATTGCTACTTTCAGCGTCGCTCGACGCGCTGGACGGTTACGTTGCTAGGAGGTCGGGCAAGGTTACGAAGTTCGGGGCTTTCCTCGACTCCACGGTCGATAGGGTTAGCGATGCGCTTCACACGTACGCTCTTCACTTGTACGGGGTGCTGGAGCTCCAAGCAGCGTACGCGATGCTCGCTCTGGAGTTCCTCGTAAGTTACACGAGAGCGAGAGCCGAAAGCTTAGGTATCAACCTCGGCGGTGTTGGCTTAATGGAGCGAGGTGAAAGAGTCCTAGCGAAAACCGCCTCGCTGGCCTTCCTCCCTGCGAGTTTGGCTGTCGCGCGAGCAATCGCGTACGCTTTACTTGCGCTCACCGCGATAACCGTGCTCCAGCGGGTAAGCGCAGTGGCGCGCGGGTTTTCGAGTTGAAGTGCGCTTTTAAAGGAGCGAAAGTTGGAACTCCTCCCGTGAGTGGCGAGAGGGTCGTCGAGATCGACGGATCCTACGGAGAAGGGGGTGGCCAGCTGCTAAGGTACAGCGTAGCGCTGGCGGCTCTCTTAAGGAAAAGTGTGAGGATTTATAACATAAGGGCCAAGAGAGATAATCCAGGTTTGCGGCCACAGCACCTAACCGCTGTGAAAACAATAGTGGAGATTTCTGGTGCTCGAGTGAAAGGTTTGTCGATAGGCTCCACCGAGCTCTACGTGGAGCCTGGCAGCAGGCCGCGAGGGGGCTCCTTCGACGTCGACATAGGGACTGCTGGGAGCGTGTCACTCCTGCTTCAGGCTGCGCTCCCCGTTTTAGCGGCGGCAGATGGCGAAGTGAAGATGACGGTGAGAGGCGGGACCGATGTCAAGTGGGCGCCCCCAATAGAGTACTTCGAGCACGTTCTACTACCCCTCCTACGGGAATTTGGCCTAGAGGCCGAGTTAAAGCTGCTGAGACGGGGCTACTACCCGCAGGGGGGCGGCATTGTTGAAGTGCGAGTAAAGCCGTCGTACCCGTTGAAGCCCGTACACTTAGTGGAGACGGGGGGGCTCGAAGAGATAGGAGGCGTATCGTACGCGTCGAATCTGCCGAAGCACGTCGCCGAGCGGCAGGCTCAGGCAGCGATCGACCTCCTCAAAAGGGAAGGTTACGGCGACTACCTAAGCGAGGTGGAAATCGATGTCGAAACGCCAGCGGTCGGTACAGGCAGCGGCATCGTGCTTTGGGCGAAATTTGAAAGGGGGGTGGTCGGGGGCGACGCGCTCGGTGAAAAGGGGAAGAGGGCCGAGGTCGTCGGCCGCGAAGCAGCCGAGAGGCTCTTACGATCCTTGCGCAGCGGGGTACCCGTTGATCTTCACGCTCTCGACAACTTAGTGATTTACATGGCGCTAGCTGATGGGAACTCGAGAGTCGTTTCGAACGAGCTGACGAGCCACGCTGAGACAGCCATTTGGCTCTGCAAGTTGCTTTCGAACGCCGAGTTCAAAGTCGAGCACTTGGGTAAGTTAATAGAAGTTGTGGTTAACGGTATAGGATTTAAGCCACAATAGATTAGAAATGTATGATTATTTTACTGCCACTTTTTAGTTCGAAAATTCGAGCAGCGCTTCCCCTATTTATGGCCAACTCCAGGTGTTCCTCGCTGTTTATCAACAGGAGGGGCTCTCCCTCACCAGCGTAGCCGTACGACGGCAGGTACCTCGCTTCGACTTCCCGCCCGTGGATCAGCACCCTGCAAGAGGCTCCGTAGCTGATGCCGAGCCGGGAGAGGTGCTCGCGCCTAGCGTTGAAGATGACGTTGCCGAAATCGTCGATGTATATCACTTCGCATTCCAGCGTGCGATCGCTCATCTTCGGCTCCGCGAACTCAGGCACGCTTAATCCGCTGCGCGTGAGCGATCCGACAGCGGCAAGGGGGACACCTCTCGCTAAGTGTGCGGCGATAGGGGCGAAAACGTCCCGTCCGTGGAAGGTGTACGATACGCGAGGCAGGGTCAACGACCTGTTCTCGATGACCCTCACCTCTTCCACGCCGTCCTCAAGAGCAGCGAGCGCCAGCACGCCGTTATCGGGCCCCACGAAAACGTAATTCCTCGTTTTCACGACGACACCCCCCCTCTCGGTGCCGACGCCCGGGTCAACGACGGCTACGTGGATCGTGTGGGGTGGAAAGTATTTGTAAGCGGCCTTCAGCAGATAAGCACCAGCTCTCACGTCGAACTTAGGCACGCCGTGCGTGATGTCGACGATCCTAGCGCGCGGGCAGATCGATAGGATCACGGCCTTCATCGCTGCCACGTAGTGGTCCCTGTACCCGAAGTCTGAGAGCAACGTTATCACCGGGTGACGCACTACCCGAAATGCCATCCGCTAACACCCCCACGGCGCGACTTAAACTTTCTTCAAGAGTGCAATGGAGGAGGACCCGCGTAAAAACTTATGTAGATGCACTCTCTTGATGTGTGAACGGGAAGAAGAAGCTCTTCATTCCGGGTCCAGTGGATGTTGAAGAAGAAGTCCTGCTGGAGAGCGCCAAGCCCCTAATCAATCACCGCGGTGAGGAATTCCACGAGCTGTTTGAGGACGTTAAGAGGAAGCTGAAAGAAGTGCTCTCCACGAAGAACGAGGTGGTGCTGCTGACTGCCTCAGGGACCGGCGCCGTCGAAGCTCTCGCAGCGAATTTCGCTCCCGGGAAGCGAGCGCTGGTGGTGAACGCAGGTGAGTTCGGATCCAGGCTCGCGGAAGCACTAAGAGTGTACGGGGCTGAAGTGCTAGAGGTGACCGCGGAACTGGGTTCGGCGCCGGATCTCGAAACGGTGATCTCCCAAATGGACACCTTCAAGCCCGAGGTGGTGGCTTTCGTGTACAACGACACATCGCCGGGCGTTCGCTTGAGCTACGCGGAAGAGCTGAGCAGGGAAGCGAAGTCTCGCGGAGCTCTAGTCCTCGTCGATGCGGTGTCCGCAGTCGGCGGAGACGAGCTCCGAGTGGAGGCGTGGGGCATCGACGCGCTTGCTGGAGCGTCGCAGAAGTGTTTGGAGGCCCCGCCCGGCCTCTCCTTCGTCGTCTTAGGCGAGGAGGCACGAGAGAGGCTGCCCAAGGAGGCGAAAAGCGTCTACTTCGATTTGCGGAGATACCTGGAGTACTCCGCGAAATCGGAGACCCCGTTTACGCCGGCTGTAACGCTGCTCTACGCGTTTAGGCGCGCTTTGGAGAAGGTGCTGTCGTTCGGAGTCGAGAAGTGGATATCGATGCACGCAGTGCGCGCAGCTGCGCTCTATCGAGCTTTCCAAGCTCTAGGCCTTACGCCGTTCGTCAAGGAAAAGTACAGATCCCGAACAGTTCTCTCTTTCACTGCACCTACTGGTGTGAACTCTGTCGAGTTAAGGCGAGCTCTCTCCGAAAAGTACGGGATTGAGATAGCGGGGGGTCTGGGCAAATTGAGGGAGAAAGTGGTGAGAGTGGGGCTCATGGGCTACGTGCCGTTGCGTGACCTCGTAGCGCTCGTTGCTGCCGTGGGCTTGGAATTGAAAGAGCGCGGCTTAAAAGTGGATCTCGACGAATCGCTGAGCGAGCTGTCCAAGCTGGCCTCTGCCTATGAGGACTTTCAAGCTTGATCGTGGGCTGCTTCACGCAATCGCCTGCAGGATAGAGCGCGGGAGCAGTCTCTCGTGGGATGAGGTCACTGGCGCCTTGAGCAGCGTCGAAGAGGTTAGAACCGTGCTTTTCAGGCCCGATTTCGTGGTGGGACCAGTGCAATTGCTGGCAGCGGTTGATTACGCTGCCCGAGCCTTCCGCACGGGGCAGAACGTCGCTAGGTCGTTCCACGTGGAGTCCTTTCTCTTCGCCGCAGTCACCAACGAGATCGCGAGGGCGCTCAGAATGTTTCAGCCGTCGTTTAGCGAAGATTTTCTGTACGCGGTAGTAGTCGCGGAGAACCCCCAGCGCTGCTTTGAGGCGCTCAGCTCTCTCGAAGAGAGAGGCGCGAGCGTGAGCTCCTTTTCGCGCGATGAGGAAGCTGCTAAACGATTGATCAAGGAGTTAAACATAAGTGAGCGCGAACTGCGCGCTACACGCGCCTCGAGCTTAGCGGAAGCCGTGGAGAAGTGCGTCCTCTCTCGCATGGCAATAATTTTCATCACCCGTTAACGATTGTGGAAAACGGTAAAAATATTAGAATTTTACAATTTCATTAAAGTCTTCGCTAAATCATTTGCTGTTTTCAGCTTCACGATCATCAATGCCCGGAGAAGCTTGCCGGCGCACGCGCTGAATGGACACTATGTGTCTGGGTTCGATAACCGAAATCCCCGTCACGTTGCCTATTATTTCGACGAGCACTACTTTGTCCGGGTTCTCCAGCTTGACCTTATTGGTTAAGCCGGAAGCTATCGCCGAAATTACTTCTTCCCTTTTGAGATCGGTCAGCCTCCTTCTAACCTCTACGCGGTAAGTGTCGGTCGCGGTCAGCCTCTTTGACGCGAGCTCAAGAGCAGCTCGCCGAATCTCTGCGAGATCTGTTGGCACGCACACCTCTATTGGCTCTATCCTCAACAGGAACCTGAAGTACCACGGTTCCTGTGCGGCTTTTTCGGCGACCTTTTCAACTACGGAAATTGGATCTAGCTCGGAAAGTAGAACGACGAGACCGGGTAAGCCTGTGGGGCTCGCCCTTACTCCCCTGTCTCCCAGTTCCCTGAGAAAGTACCAGAGCTCACTGATTAAGTCGTTCTCCCTCCTCCTGTACGTTGAAGCCAGCAGGTTGAATTTGTCGAGCATTGACTCCTAGAGCTGCAGCTCCTCGGCTCCAAGCTCGATGGCGGCCCTCTCCTCCACCCTTTCGACCATGCCGTCACGGATCCAGACGATCCTGTCGCTGACGTCAATCATCTTCAGGTCATGCGTGGCAGTGATTACGGTCACCCCCCTTTCCACGTTTAGTTCCTTGAGGAGCTGAACGATTCTCAAACCTGTCTGCAGGTCGAGGTTCCCGGTGGGCTCGTCCGCGAGTATGATCGCGGGATCGTTAGCGAGAGCTCTCGCGATCGCGACCCTCTGCTGCTGCCCGCCGCTCAACTCCGTCGGCCTGTGGTACAAGCGGTCGCCCAAGCCGACCCTCTCGAGCA
>Ga0105158_1000322_pt1 | contig 21016 bp, 22 predicted proteins | sample LHCtaG_FD_81567 | JGI IMG/M metagenome (GOLD analysis project Ga0105158, IMG submission 81567) | Hot spring microbial communities from Little Hot Creek, USA to study Microbial Dark Matter (Phase II) - LHC4sed_matched | ecosystem: Environmental > Aquatic > Thermal springs > Hot (42-90C) >...
CCCCGCAAATACAAGTTTAGAAATCTTAACGTTTTTGGCTTCATCACTCAATTTAATGTCCCGCTAGTACATTTCCATGATCCACGTAAAAGGCGTGGAATCAAATACTTTTATTCGAGCTTGGCTTTAGGGTAGGAAGAGGCGTAGAGAGGAACCATACTTGGAGTCGTGTGATAAGTTTGAGCTTTGAATCCATGCTGGCAACAGTCATACTTATAATTGCAATGCTTATGTTCATTTTCGTGTTTATTGTGTGGCTTTATCTTTAATCAAATGGTTTAGAACATCTGCCTATCCGCTGCCACCCGCCATTAAGGTTGAAGATTATGCTTGTCCAAAATGCGGCTCAAAAGAACTTGAACTTGCGGGTAGAAGAACCTTAAGGTGTAAAAGATGCGGGACAATATTTACTATTCAGCCTGAAACTGTTGAGGAGCGTTGGGTAATCTGGCCGTTTTTCTGGTGGTTTCCAATATTTTTGCCAATACCAGTTAAAGAGCGTTAAAATGACTCAACTGTTAGTTTTGGGTTGCCAGTATTAGTAGCATTCTTCTCGCATTTTCGAGCATTGCATGATCATTGTTAAAGAATACGTAGACTTTTTCCGGTTTCACCTTTTTTATTCTTTCAGCAACATCTTCCAGCTCTTGATCTGTATAATAGTGGGAATACCAAGCTGTTCTGCCGTGCATTCTTTCGTAGACCATACCGTTTGTGTTGTATATGTCCAGGGGAAAGTCTGGCGAGTCGACGCTTACCCATGTTATGTTGAGCCTTGATGCCCATTCAATGTAGGCTTTGTCAAACCATTTCATGTTTCTAACTTCAAGGGCGAATTTTCTGCCAAGATCTGTTTTTGTTATGAAGTTTTCGAGGGCTTGTATCGACCTTGGCGTCATGGATGGCGGAAGCTGGAACAGGTAGAAGTCTATGCATGGCTCAATGGGTGCAAAGAGGTTTTTGAACTTTTGCCATAGCTCATAAGCCCTTTGATTAAATTTGAAGGTATGGGTTATCAACTTGTTGACCTTAACAGCCCATCTCAGCGTTTTTCCTTTCGAGGCCCATGAGCGAACCATGTTCGGGTATGGGTAACGGTAGAAACTCATGTTCAGCTCAACAGCGTTTAGGCCTGAATGCCTAACAAACCAGTCGAAGCTTCCATAAGGATTCCAAGAGTAAAACCAGCCAGAAGTGCCTACAAAACACTCCATTTTTATCAACCCATCCCTAGAATTTCTTCAGTTAACTTTTTTGCGTATTCCCCGTCCCGGTAAGCTTTAATCCTTTTTGTTGTTGTGTCGTATGCGTCTATGACCTCCTCCTCTAAGGTTTTTGGGTATTTTGCCTCTGGGTCTATTTCGTCAAGCATCTGGATGAGAGTTCGCTTCTCCTCCCGGGGCATTATCCTTTCGTCTGTCATTGCAGCTGCTCTTGCATATATTCCCTCGTCTAAAAGGTTTTTAAGTGCTTGAAATGGGAGCCTGTAAAACTCGCCCATGGCTCCTGTTCTTAGCGTAAAGCCTTCTGGCGTAGCTGCTTTTATGGAAACCCTAACGTACAGCTTGTCTTTAAACTCCGACAATCTCTTCACGTAATCCTTGTCATTTCCAAGGATTATCCCATTTGTTTCGAGGATGAAGAGCTTGTATTTTGACTCCTTCACATGTTGTAGGAGGTTTAGGAGGTGTTCTTTTCCAATTGTTGGCTCGCAGCCCGACAGTCTGAGCTTCTCTATCTTGGGTATTATTTTCCTCCAGTAGTCTGAGTAAGTTATGCCTTGTTCTGCCGCCCTGAAAAGCATTTGAGCTGCCTGTCTGGGCGAATAATATTTGCCAAATTTTTCGGGGAAGTCCCTTGACCAATCTGACCAGCAGTAAAAGCATCTCAGGCAGCAGCCTACAGCATAGCCTGTTGCAATCCCCCTATAAACAGGGACAGAGTAGAAGTCGGTGAATTTTCTTTGCAAGCCATCTTCGCCCTGTCTTGTCACTATTTTCTCGGTTTCCTCGGCCAGTTTTAGAGGGTTGAAAGGTTTAAAGCCAGGAGACAAAAACCTCTGGTAGTTTCCAGCTAAATTCAAGTTTTAAATTTCTCCCCAAAACTTCACATTTTTAGGCTCAACTACGATTTTAAGTTCGCCCTTATCTACAGCTGCTAATCCGATCCCGCTTGCCTGGAAAACCTTTGCGTCAAGCCTTTCAACTATGCTTTGGTATGTCGCAGGCAAAGCCATATCATAATCATGAGCTAAAGTCCTTAAAGGTTGACCTAAACCGCGAAGAACGTCATCCTTGTTGCTTCTAAGCTCAACGACCATTGGCAAACCTCCTAAACCCTAACAGCACCGCTTGTCAGACAATTTCCAAAATCTACCGCCATTGGAAAATATATGTTGGCTTCTCCAGTCAGATAACATCTTTCAAAAGCTCTTCGTAGGGATGAGGCTTTCAACCTGTTAACCTAAACGGAACATTAATGATTAAACTTTTAAAGCTTAGCTTCTGTCGTCTCTCGTACACGCACAGTTTTTCGAGGCGAGCTAACATGCCTTTTTAAGAATTTACAGCTGGTTTTTCCATTATGCTCTACTCACCAGTAGCGCCGAGCTTCTGTTTTATGTTTTTATTTTTCGTCTATACTTCTCTTCTTGTTGGAGGTGCCCGTGTCCCATCAACGAATTTGTTGCAGCTAAGCGAAATTTGGATAAATGTTTGGGTTGCGGCGTCTGCGAAGAAATTGTGGCATGCGCTAGTGGGAACGTTGGAAACACTTTGGAGTGTGTTGGGTGTGGAGCATGTTATTTGGCTTGTCCAAATAGAGCGATCGAACTGGTTGAAGCTTCGAAAGAACGTGAAATTAGAATTTTTGTGGATGGAGAGCGTGTATATGTCCCTGAAAAAATCACGGTGCTTAAAGCTCTAGAAATTTTAGGATATAGAATTGGCTTTTTCCCGGGCGACGGCGATATTTTCGCTCCTTGCCGGGTTGGGGGCTGTTATAGCTGCGCGGTGGAAGTTGACGGGCAAGTTAGGCCTAGCTGCGTAACAAAAGTTAGGGAAAACATGAAAATTGTGATAAGGCTCCGGGAGGATTATGTTCCGTTAAGGGCTGTTCACGGTTGGATGGGCCACCCTGTTGGAGGAGTTGGAACACCTTGGTGGCTTAAAGGCAGATACTATGTTGAAGCAGCTGTTTTTGCTTGCGGATGTAACCTCCGCTGTCCTCAATGCCAGAATTGGACAACCACGTATAATGGAAAGGAGAGACCCCTCACGCCGAAGGAAGCAGCCATTCTAATGACGAAGGCTAGAAAACGCTACGGCGTAGACAGGATGGCAATATCCGGCGGAGAGTGCACTCTAAATAAGGAATGGCTTGTCCAGTACGTTAAGGAGCTGAAGCTCCTTAACCGAGATGAAAATGCAAGGTTCCACGTGGACACAAACGCAACAATTCTAACTGAGGATTATCTTGATGAGCTGGTTGAGGCGGGTGTAACCGACATAGGGCCTGACCTTAAAGGTTTAAGTGTTGAAACCTTCATGCGAATAACAGGTATAAATGATAAAGAGCTGGCTGAGAAATACCATCGAACCGCTTGGAAGGCACTCAAATACCTCGTCGACAATTATAAGGACGAAGTCTTCGTAGGTGTTGGAATACCATACAATAGAGACCTTATTTCAATGGAAGAAATAGCTAAGATAGGCGAGGAAATATGCAAAATAGACCCTGATGTCCAGGTCTGCGCACTAGACTACCGACCAGAATTTAGGAATCTGCAAATTTCAAGGCCAACGCTTGAGGAAATGGTTATGGTTTGGAAAACTTTGAAGTCTACTGGTCTAAGGGCGGTTATATGCCAAACTGTTTACGGCTATATAGGGCCGCATAAGCCAAGCTTTCCCCATCGCTGAACATGCTCCCGTCCCATCATATACAAATAAACTTGTGGAGAGTATTTGACTTCAGAAAAGCGTAGACCATTCTGGGGTGAGGTTTGTGATTCTTGGTCACCTTGAGCTCCTTAAAAGGCTTCAAAACGACTTGATAGTTAACCCTCTTGACCCGGATCAGGTGAGGGAAAACGGAATAGACCTAAGCATAGGCGACTCATTAACCATAAAGCCCAAGGCATTCGCTCTAGCAAAAACCAGAGAATGGGTGGAGTTTCCAACCGATCTGGTTGGTTTATGTAATTTGCGGAGCACATACGCAAGAAGGGGTCTCCTAATACCGCCAACAGTTGTCGACGCCGGGTTCAAAGGAAAATTAGTTATCGAAATAGCCAACCTTTCCAATCAACCCTACACCTTCAAGCAAGGCGAAAGATTCCTACACTTGATAGTGGCAAAATGTCAAGGAGCAAAACCATACAGCGGAAAATATCAATATCAAACCTAACCCCCGATTTTAAAATATATAAACACAAAGCCACAACCACCATAAGCGCCTACGAGAACACTCCCCGTATGGAATGAAATGTTGCAGCAATGCATGGTCCGCCGAAAATCCAAACGCACATTCTACACAAATCCAAATACGAGAAGAATGGCTGTTAATATGAGATACTATAAGTTCCAAAAAACTAAACGTGAAATTAAAATGTATGGAAATCATTTTATAACTTGCCGTTGGGGGGGATATAGAGTCAAAGACGAGCTTCTAGACCCATACAATCCTAAAAGCATCTGGGCTTACATGTGGTTTTCGGATGAGGAGCAGAGGCTCAAACGACGCCGCAAAAAACAAAAACGTAAAACCTAACAATTCACAAACGCCAGCTGGGACTTAGAGGGAATTTTCACCTTAAGCCTTTTGCGCATAGGTTTAAGATGAGAAATGTACGATCCGGTGAATGTTTCCGAGGATATAATGCTTGAATTCGCCCATGAGACGGGCATATCCTCAAATCTTAAGCCTAGACGCTACCTCTGGACAGACGCCTTTGCAGTATGCAATTTTATCGAGCTCTATCGCAGGAGACGCAATGAGGCATTCTTAAACTTGGCGCTTAAACTTGTAGACCAAGTCCACTTTGTGCTTGGTAGGCATAGGGCGGATGACCATAGAAGGGGTTGGATAAGCGGGCTGAGCGATGATGAGGGTTTTAAGCATCCAACCATAGGAGGTTTGAGGATAGGTAAGCCATTATCTGAGCGCAGACCCGACGAACCTTTTAATGAAACTTTGGAGTGGGAACGGGACGGTCAATACTACCATTACCTAGTAAAGTGGATGCATGCACTAAATAGAACCAGCCTGATCACTAGAGACTTAAAATATAAGGTGTGGGCTATTGAGCTCGCTAAGACTGCACACAAAGCCTTTGTCTACACGGCTCCAGGTGGGCGGAGGCGCATATACTGGAAGATGAGCATAGACCTATCAAGGCCTTTAGTAACCTCGATGGGGCTGCATGATCCCTTGGATGGGCTTACCACGTATTTGGAGTTGTGGTCTGACGCGCCAAGGCATATTGGACTCAGCCTTGAGCGGGAGATCGGGGAGCTTGATGAAATATGCAAAGGTATGGACTGGACGACCGACGACCCGCTTGGAGCCGGCGGATTATTATGGAATGCTTACACCTTAACCAAACTTATCACTGGAGGTTATTACAACAGCCTAAATCTGCTGGCTGACATCCTCGATGCTTCGCTTTTAAGCGTTGAACTCTGTTTGGCAACTGGATTTTCGAGGATGCCTGCAAGCTTGAGGTTAGCTTTCAGGGAGCTCGGACTTTCTATAGGGCTGAAGGCTGCCGAAAGAATGTTCGATTTAGCCAGAAAATCAAAAGCCCTATCATGTAAAGGCAATATTATCTCTAATGTCCAGAGTTTAACACATTACAAATGGATTGCAGATGAAGTTGAGAAGTTCTGGCTTAAACCATCAAATAGGGCAAGCTCCTCATGGAAGGAGCATAAGGATATTAACATGGTCATGTTAGCCACAAGTCTAATCCCAGACGAATTCATAGGGGCTAATTAAACAATTTACAATCTCGTCTATTTTTAATGCAAAGCACGGTAAACCAAAAATTCGCTCAGCAAAATTAATTAGCGTGTTTTAAGTAATATTGTTTGGTGTCTCCTTTGGCGAAAGTTCTCGTAATTTATGACAGTAGAACTGGAAATACTGAGAAGCTGGCCCGTGCAATTGCTGAGGGTGCAAGTGGGGTCTCAGGGGTTGACGTTGTTCTAAAGAAAACAAGGGAGGTAACCCCTGAAGATTTGGCCTCCGCAGATGCCTTTGCTTTTGGATCTCCATCCCACTTCAGCATAATGTCCGGCGAAGTTCTAACAATGTTTACAAACATGTACTCGTATAGGGATCATGTTGCCGGAAAGCCTGCATGCGTATTCACTACGGGCAGTGGCGGACAGGTCAATGCGCTTGACAATATAGAGAAAATCTTAGGCAACTTTAACCCTAAGTGGATAAAGCCTGGAATGGCCGTGCATGGGGCGCCAAGCGAAAAGGATATAGAACAGGCTAGAAAGCTTGGCGAAAAACTCGCGAAAGCCGCTGCCAAATAGGCACCCACTAACGACCAGTATTTCCCTCCATTTTTCAGCCACATTTCAATAGCGTTTTCCCGCATTTTTGGAGGAAGTGTATGTACTATTTTCCTTGGGGTATGCGCTTCTCCACCCTTGAAGAGAGACTGAAATTTTATGTTGAAGAGTTTGACGTTCGCAAGGTTAGTGAATGGTTTGAGGGGAGAAAAGGCCGAATATACTTTGCCGTCATAATTGGGAGACACACGAAAATTTTTCCTGAGGAATATAGGGAGGACGCCTCAACAACCATAATAATAGATGATTATAGGGACTTGGAGGATGTGAGGCGCCAGATAATAGAGTTTGTCCCCGAGGCAGTATACTATGACAGAAACGTTTATGATGAGATGGGTAACAAGCTGGGACAGGAATTGGCCTTTGACCTTGACCCTGAAAATATAACATGCCCAGTTCATGGAAGCCTCGCAGACAAAATCAGCGGGGGTCAAGGCTTAAGCTTCTGTGAGTTGGAGTTCCAGATCGCCAAAGAGCAGACGATAGGGCTTTACGAATATTTGGAGAAGACCTTCTCCAACCTAAAAATAGTCTATTCTGGAAGGGGATTCCATATTCATGTGCTTGATGATCATGCCTATTGGCTTGATATGGCGGAGCGTGAAAAAATAGCTAGGCAGGTTAAGGAGCAGGGCTTCCAGATAGACGAGTGGGTTACTGTTGGAGATATGCGATTGATAAGGCTGCCCTACAGCCTAAACGGGCTTGTTTCACGAATTGTAATTCCGCTGGAAAAGTGGGAGGCTGAGGGCTTTAATCCTGCAAGTGACAGCAGATGCTTGCCAAATTTTCTAAGGCAAAATCAATGATTAACCTTTGAGGCCGCTCTTATTTTTTCTTTTTAACTTCTTTAGCCTTCTTCTCCTTCTGCTGGTAATAATAGTATCTCTTCTTCTTTTCAGCCTCTCCCTCTTTCTTTTCAACTTTACTCATAATTCCACCTTGCCATATACTCATAATGGATAAATGACAATAAGCTTTTTGCCTCAAGGCTTAAATGAGCTGATTAGACCTCCCAGTTCGCCCATCTCCTGAAAATCCTCTCCTGAACTTCCACAGCCTTTTCTACATCAAATTTTCCAATTTTGGCGCCTTCTCTTAGCTCTTTGAGGGTTGGAATGTATATGTTTGACTCTGGATTTTGGAAGGGGCATGGCGGGTAGAAGGGATGCTGTTTTCCAGTTCTAACCCCCGTCACACCGGATTCTGGACATGCGCCTCTCATGAAGCCTCTGCAGCCCACAAGACCGCGCAGAATGGGCATTTTATCAACAAGGTTGAAATAGAGTTGGCTTGCGAGACATCTGAATTCAGGCGAAGCCCTTACACAAAGCCTAAGGCCCAAAAGGTTCAAAAGTGAACGTAGGTTGATTGTGAAGTGGTAGATTCCAACAGCCGTGCAAAAGGGTAGAACGTATCTCGCGTGTTCTTTAGGACTCCCAGCCATAAGCAGGTTTTCATAGACCTCAAAGCTTTTGGAAACGGCATTCATTAGCTGCTCCATTTTCTGTTTGTCCCCCATAAGGGGTGTTGGCAAAATCACCTCGTAAGCCTCCCCTTCTTTGCAGAGCGCCTCCTGAAAGACTTTGATATATCTTGTCGAGTAGCCACTGTGGCTGGCTATTCTGTGCTCAAGAAGTTCAGCAGCGTTTCCCTTACTCATTTTAATATCAAACTTGATGATTACGTGTTCAAGGGCTGAGCCATAATCGTTCTTGACCATCATTTTGAACACTTCCTCCTCTGGAATTCCTTCGGGAACCCCGCTCATCCTCGCTGAATAAACGACTTCCCTCCAGGCTTCTTCACCTTTCACGAGTTCGAAGTTTCGAATTTCAGGCTTTACAATCCTTATCTCGTGCACTTCACCAGCCTCGGACAGTAATGTCATCCCACAAGGGTTAAAAACATTGCCTCGCCGCAAATATTGCTTATTGCCTAAATTCTGCATTTGAATATTTTTGCCTTTAACATAGAGGCTTTCAAGTTTAGGGGTAACGCTCTTAATTTCCGCTTGAAGAAAACCTTCGTTATATCTGGAAACGCTTTTCCAAAATTAGTTTTCAACTTCACGGTATGCAAGGTATTCTATTCCAGGGTTGACGGTTGCAAAAACTCTACCTTTCACATCACCGGCTAAAGGGCGAGAAGTATTGCCAATGCAAGAATGTTATATACTGCATGGGCTGTGGCGTTCGTAATATAGGAATGCCATTTATTATAAATGTAGCCGAGAACCAAACCCATTATGAAAGAAGTAGCAATATAGGCTCCTTGAGGATCAAAGTGAAAGAGTGCAAAGGCCACTGAGGAAATCAGCATGGCAGTCTTAGCGGAATATTTACCCCTGATAGAGTTCTGCAAAAATCCTCTGAAGGCTAGTTCTTCGCATATGCCTGCTAAGAGGCATGTGGCGATGGCAGCAGCTAGACCATGCGGCGTTTGACTTAACTCAAGCAATTGTTCATTAGCCTTAGCAACAGCCTCGCTTTCTCCAAAAACAAGGATCACCATGCCTGATACTAGAACGCCTAAAAGAAGAAGCCCGAATCCCAAGACTAAGCCCATGAGAATAAACTTCGGTTTCGGATATGCCCCAAAATAGTTTTTCATGTCAACTCGCTTGTACACCAGATATGCCAATGGTGGGACGGCTGTAAGGACTTCGCCAACCACAAGAACTACAGATACATCAGGCAAGAGGAAAATGAATGTAGCGCTAATCAATATTGTGAGGAAGAATGTTACAATGATTACTAGGATAGCATCTAATGGTGGAACATAATTTTTATCCTGCACTGGAGTTTGGATTCCCGTTTTTTGCACCTTTCCTCTACTGGATTAAGCAATACTCAGCTAAAAATTTGATGGTTTAAAGGCTGATCCGACAGCGATGAGAAAACCGTCGCTCTACATACAATAAAACGCTTAATGTGGTTCTACTCCAAGTCGTTTCGGCCTTGTCATTTAGGAAGCCATAGCTGGCTTGATTCGAAAATGTTTTAGGTTTAGGATACACACAAATATTCAAGGATAGGAAGACGCTATCGTATATGTGTGGAGTGGACATTGGAGACAGCAAGCAAGGTAAATGAGGGTGTTAAAAGGATTATAAAAATTGAGAAGTTTGGTCAGGTAGACCAGGCCTTAGTAGATAAGGTTTTAGACGTCATGGCTGAAACATATGAAAGGCTAGGACCGCCTATGACGTTCTCTGTTAGTTTACGCATTTTTGAAAAATCCATCGAGGGAGTCTCCTTTTTCGCATCTCATGACGCTTCACAGGAAAGACCTACCATAAATGTTTACGCCGACAAAATTTTAGGCCTCTCGGGTGATGTTATTGTAGGTGGAATTAGACGCCAGGCCGCCCATTCCATACTGCATGGCTCGCCAGAGTTCTATAGGATAAAGCTTCCTTCAGAGTTAAGGCGAGCCATGGTAGAGTACGGTCTGCCAGAAGCCTTTGCAACAAAGATTCTTTATGGAGTTTCTATGGCAGCTAAAGAATATGCTGTCACAAAATTTTTGATAAGCGGCGACTTTATTGAGGATCAGCTGGCATACATTAAATATTTGCTTGAGCCAATACCTGAGGAGCTTGTCAGCTGGGAAATTGCAAGGGCAAGCCCCTTTGAGAGGATAGCCTATGTGGTTATGACCATAAGAGATATGAGTTGTGCTTTACCGCTGGCTAAAGATGAAAGATTCGGCGGGGAAATTAAGGCTTACATGGAGAAGAAGATTGAGCATCTACCTTCAAATTATAAGGTGAAGGTTAGAAGGATTGTTAATGATTTAATTCCCTCGTTTGGCAGCGACCTTTTCAAGAATATAGAGCTGCTTGCAAACGCCGTGGTTAGAGAACTCATAGATGAAGAGTTAGCCTTTTACAAGAAAACCAGCAGCCTGTATAGCCCAGAATAATGTTCATAGACTTTCGCTTGGAAGTTCAGAATCTTTCCTTTCAACGGTTCTTTGGATTTTATCCATAACCCTCTTGGGCAGGGTTATGTCCTCTTTCCTCTCCTCAACGGGTCTCAATATCACTAAACCCCTTCCATGCTCGATGGCTATTTCATGCATTTGGAGACTGTGGGCTGTCTGTCTCATCTTCTCGACTAGGATATAGCGTCTCAACACACCGTTTCTGACGAAGCGCCGAAACCTTATTATTCCATCGGCTATATGCTCTACCCCCCAACCGAAGGCCTCTGACGTTGTTATGGCATACTGCGAGGTCGCCAGTATGGTGAAGTCCCATTTTGAAAGCACCTTCTTGACAAAGTAGGAGTGTCTTCTCGCCATGGCAGGCTTGTCAAGCCAAAAGGCTGAGAGAGAATCAATAACGAGCCTGGCCCTTCCAAAGCCTAAAGCCTTTTTGGCTTCAATCACCTTGCTTATAAGCTCTTCCACACTGAGGGTCTTAATGGTCCACGGGTCCTCGGTTCCCATCAGCGCATCCACCAGTATTAGCCTTCCACTTTTTATGGCTTCCTGAAAGTTAAAGCCAAACTGTCCAGCCTGAGTTATTATCGATTCCTTGCTTTCCTCAGTTGTTACATATATGCACCTATCGCCCTCGGCGATGCCTTGAGCTATGAAGTGGATGCAGAGAACAGTTTTTCCAGTGCCAGGTTCACCTGTAACAGCGACTGTGAAACCCCTTGGAATACCGCCTGCAAGCATGCTGTCAAGGGCTGGAACGCCTGTGGACAACCTTTCAATAGACAACAAGAAACCCCCGGAGCACTATCAATATTTAGCAAAAGCTGAATAAAAATAAAAAGTTAACAAATTGAGATGCTCAAAAGTCCGCCATCACTATCTTTGCAAGTTCCCGTAGATCCGCAATTACAGAGCCTTTTAGGCCCATGTGCCCCATTTTTCCGTTTCTGTCAAGGAGATAAGCCCTAATTCCAATGCTCCTTGGACTTTGGAAGTCGTCGACCCATCTGTCGCCTACGTGGACAACTTCCTCTGGGCGAACCTTCAGGATTCCGCAAACTCGGCTATAGAATTCTGAGTTACCCTTTAAGAGTTTAAAGTCTGAAGTAGCTGAGAATATTTGCCTAAAATAGTGCGTAATTTCCTTGGCCAGGGCTTTTATGAAGAGCCTGTTAGAGTTTGTTGCTAAAACTAGTGTGAATTTGCCGCTTAGCTCATCTAAAACTTCTTTAACCTCTGGAAAAAAGCGAATGTACCCCTTATATTCCTCGAGGAGGAACTCTAAACCTGAAAGCCCAAATCTTTTAAACCAGTAGGCTATATCATACCATTCAACACGATTTTCTCCGATTCGGGCATATTCATTCATCACAATCCTTTTCGCCTCCTCAAAACTTAAGCCATTCTTCAGGGCAAAAAGCCTGGGCACTCCTTCATTCCAAACCTTATCGCTGAAAACCATATCCACAAGGGTTCCTTCTAAGTCAAAGGAAATAACTCTGACCTGCAGCACCTAACACTGTCCTCCTAAGCTTGTTGAGATATGTAGCAGTGCCCCGCAGCGATGTCGTCTACTGTTACATATAAAGCCCGCCGTTTATGGCTATAACCTGTCCGGTAATGTATTTAGCCTTATCCGAGGCTAGAAACACTACAAGATGTGCTATCTCCTCAGGTTCAGCTATTCTGCCGAGGGGTATCCTATCAATAAAGCGCTTGATAATCTTTTCAGGCACCCTTCCAGTCATTTCTGTTCTTGTTAGGCCAGGAGCTATAGCGTTCACGGTGATATCGCCATATCTTGCAAGCTCAAGGGCTAAAGCCTTCGTCAAGCCTATGATTCCAGCCTTTGATGCCGCATAGTTTAACTGGCCTATATTACCCATCTGCCCAGTAACCGATGATATGTTGATTATCCTTCCATACCCTTGCCTCATCATGTATTTTGCAGCCTCACGGCAACAGAGAAAGGCGCCTTTCAGGTTTGTTTCAATAACCGCCTCCCAGTCCTCAAGGCTTATTTTATGGATTAATGCATCCCTTATAATGCCAGCATTGTTAACGAGAACATCAACCCGACTGAAAGCGTCCACAGCCCTACTGAACATATTTATAACCTCATGCTCCTTTGAAACATCTGCCTTAACAAAGAGGCTCTTTACGCCCATCTTTTCAATCTCCCCGGCGACTGAGGAGCCTTCCTCCAAAATATCATTTACGATCACATTGGCGCCCTCCCTTGCAAACTCTAAGGCAATGGCGCGGCCTATACCTCGCGCGGCGCCCGTTACAATTACAACCCTTCCGGTCAGGTTTAAATCCAACAGGTTCACCTAAACTAGTTAAACTTTTAGGTCTATAAAAGTAGAGGATAGTGGCAAGCTTAGTATATTTTAAAGACGCGCCTATGGCCGCGACGTTTCAAGTAATCCTTTTAAAATTTCTTAACTTTTAAAGATGTGGATGTAGTGATGTTGTATGTCTAGATATGTTCCCACAGGCTTTCAGGAATTGGATAACCGTTTAGGCGGAGGACTGCGTAAACCATGCTGCATTGGGGTCCTCGGGGAACATGCAACGCAGATATATCCATTTCTGTTCAGCCTTATCCAGAACTTTCTAAAGGCTGGGCTGAGGGGATTGTATGTTTGCTTGGATTCTTCTGCTGATGATATAAAATTCCACATGAAAAATTTAGGAATTAACCTTGAAAAATATGAGACTGACTATAGCATTTTTTATCTAGACTTCTTCACTGAAAGCCAGAAAGCCCTGATAAATCATGCTAGGATTGGAATTTTAGAGTACGATCCTGATGAAACATTCAAGGCTATAGCCCAGTTTCTAGACTGGATTAAGGATGGTTTTGTAATCATAGATTCCCTATCTACATTAGCATTGAATATGGATCAGAGGAAAGCCTACGAGTTAACGAGGGCGCTTAAACTCTTGACAAGGCCTTTCAATCTGATAACCTTGGGCGTGATGTATCCCGAGTCGCTTGATCCTAAGACCTTCAGTGCGATATGCTCAAACTCTGATGGCCGGTTCGCAATCGATGAAGAAACCCTTCGCATAGACTATAACATCGGAGCGCCTGTTATTGGCGAGGTCTTTCTCATTGTAAGAGATCAGCAACGTGGGATATCTCTAAAACCCGCGATACCCAAAGAAGTAAGCAGGGATATGATGCTTGAAGTTCTCAGGATATTCGCCAAAGCGAATTCAGTAAGCTTTAATCCTACATTAACATTAGAGGTTCCATGGAGCAGCGCAGACCCGCAAGATCTGTCATATGCAATGGAAAAGCTTAAGGAATCTGAAATTCTCAGTTCAAAGGTACATTGCTCCTCAATATCATGCCCCCACTGTGGATTTCATAAGATGAACTTCTACCTAAAATGCCCGCAATGCGAAAGCACGGTTCTTGAGAGAGGCGAAGCAATTGAGCACTTCAGCTGCGGACATATAGACTTCGCCAGAAACTTTGAGCGCGAAGGCGAATTGGAATGTCCCAAATGCCGTAAAAAACTTAGACTAGTAGGCGTCGACTATAGGAAAATATACTCATTATATAAATGCCCTAACGGTCACATGTTCTCCAGCCCCATGATAAAGCTTGTATGTATAAGGTGCGACAGGATCTTCAGTTTAGAAGATGCACGTATAACCCAACTGCACTCTTATGAGTTAACTGAGCATGGGAAAGATCAGCTCAGGAAGATTAGGGCTGGAAGGTCGCTCCCTAGCGAAACTACCACTTAGTTTTCTTTTTTAAGGCCCATCGGATGTAGGCTTCAAGCCTAACAAGCGCGTACAATGGGCGGTAGAATAAAACCATAATAGGAGCAAGATAAACCTTTTTTAAATCGTTTTTCCGCGGCGAAAGCAAACCAGCCGTGATCACAAGGAAGAATTCAAGAAGAAGGTATAGTATAGCGCTTAGAAGAACTACGTACAGGAATGTCCGCTTTAGGGTTATTAAAATAACGGACATCCAGATCATCCGTATAAAAAGGAGGATAACGTCCATAAATAACATATCATAGACAGCGGCTACAAATCTCAACTCAAAAGTTTCCCTACGAAAGACATTTCTATGTTTCCACAGGGTTTCCGCCTGTCCTATGGTCCACCTTAGCCTCTGGCGTCTCCAATCCCGCAATTTTTCAGGCACAAAAGTCCATGCGACGGCTTTTTCTGCAAAAAAGAGTCTACGGCCAAGCTTCCGCATTTTAACCGTGATGTCAAAATCCTCCGTTATAGTGTCCTTGTCATATCTCCCAAGGGACTCCACATACTTTCTCCAGAATGCCCCAAAGGCTCCGGAAATTATTAACAAGGTGCCGACTATTGAATTGAAGCGTCTTCCAAGTTCCAGTGAAAGCAGGTACTCATAGGCCTGAAGCTTAACCAGAAGGTTATTTTTTCCATGCTCGCCACTTAATACTCGGACATTACCTGAAACTGCTGAAATTCTCGGGTTGGAAAGGGGCTTAATCACCTCCTTTATAGACCCGCGCTCCAGCATGGTGTCGGCGTCAACCGTGACGATTATGTCTCCCGTGGCGAACATGAGTCCATGGTTTAAGGCTCCAGCCTTTGACCCGCTGGCCACGTCCCGTCTCAAAAGTTTTATAAAGCCCTTCTCCGCGTATGGGTATGCAAGCTGGTATGTTCTGTCTGTGGATCCATCGTCCACAACCAAAATTTCCTTGTTAGGATAATCCGTTTCCAAAGCAGACTCGATAGATCGCACAATAACCTTTTCCTCGTTGTGGGCTGGAATTATTATTGAAACCTTAGGTGTGAAGTATCCTGGATACTGCACCCCGTGTATCCTCGAGTAGACTGCGTGAATGCCTATAATTGCCACTTTTAGTATGGTGCGAAGAAAATCAATAAGTAGGAGGGGCCAAAAAATCAGTATAAAATCAACCCATGTTAAACTATTTATCCATTCAACGAAGCCCCTTAGGAACTCCAGCAACTGCGGAATCAAGATAACTCCACAGCATAAAATATCCCCACGTTATCATGTTAAATTTTCTTCGCAAAACAAGTCTAGATTTTGACATGATAACAATCCGACTTTAGAGCTTTCAATAAAACTTAATAAAATAGCCAGGATTTATTAACTTCTATGACCAAGTTTGCGTCAACACTTGAAAAATTAGGTTTCCTTAAAGACACCATAGTGGAGACAATAGTTTCCACATACGATGAAAGGGGTCGGCCAAACGCTGCGCCCATGGGCGTAATAGCGATTGAGCCCGGAAGGATTTTGATTAGGCCCCATATATCTTCCTTTACTTATAGGAACTTGACGGCAAATAGATGCGCGGTCGTGAACGTGATTTCAGATCCTGTCATGTTTTTCTATACAGGCTTTAAGGAGGCGAATATTGGCGGTTCAGCACCGTTGGATTGGTTTGAGAAGGCAAAGACTGTTAATGCGCCAAGGCTTAAGTCGGCTGACGCCATAGTCGAGGTTTCCGTCTCCGAAATTAAACCTTCTAGCCTTTTCGCTGAATTTTTGTGTAATGTTAAATTTGTTTGGGCGTCAAAGGTTCTGCCTAGGGCTTATTGCCGAGCCTACTTTGCCACGATAGAGGCAATAATACATGCAACTAGGGTTAAAAGCTTCTTAACGTCCAATTCTGCTGAAAGGGAGAGGGCAGTCAGCCTAATTAATTTAATAAAGCATTATCAAGAAATAACCAATAGAGTCGCTCCTAACTCCAAAAGCTCAGAAATAATGACCAAATTAATAAACATGGTTAGATCCTGGGAACAGAATGAAGGTCTACGTTAAAACTCCTGCAAGACTTCACATGGGTCTAATCGATTTAAAAGGTAATCTTGGAAGAGCATTTGGAGGGCTGGGCGTAGGAATAGACCACCCAAATTTTATCATCGAAGCCGAAGAAAGCGATACGTTGAATATTGAGGGGAAAGGCGCCTACACCGCCCTTGTTGAAACGATTGTTAGGAGGTTCTCAGCCACATATAAAGTGCCAGAAAACGTCTTCATTAGAGTTAAGAGGACTATTCCTGAGCATGTGGGCTTAGGCTCTGGAACGCAGTTATCGTTGGCAATAGCCACGGCCCTTGCAAAAATTTTTAAGTTGAACATCTCGGTTTGGGAGCTAGCCTCTGCCATGGGCAGGGGTAAAAGAACATGGGTTGGCACAGCGATCTTTTCAAAGGGCGGATTAGTAATTGATTGTGGAAAATCATTGAAAAAGGAAAATTCTCCCGTAGAAGGCTCCCCCAAGGCTGTGCTCAGGTTTCCATTCCCATCAAATTGGCCTTTTGTTGTAGCTATTCCAAATGTTGGAAAGGGATTATCGGGCAACTTAGAGGAGGAGGCCTTCAGGAGCATATCCGCGTCCGAGGAGAAGATTTATAGGACTTGTCGTATAATTTTGATGAAGCTTATCCCAGCGCTTCTTGAGCGTGACATATGGGAGTTCGGGGAAGCCTTAACGACCATACAAACGATTGTGGGAAGCCAATTCGTCAGCGTTCAGGGGGGAGTGTTCTCAAACGATGTCACGGCTGAGGGCATACGCTTAATGCAAAATCTTGGAGCCTGCGGTACTGGACAAAGTTCATGGGGGCCAACATTCTATGGACTATTCGACTCTTTGAAAAAAGCTGAGGAAACAAAAAGGGCGGTTCAAAGCTTCCTCATAGAGAAGGGGGTTGGTGGCGAGGTATTTATAGCCGATGCAAACAACAGGGGCGCCTATATTAGAATTTATAGGGGACAACCGCGGAGGTAAAGCCTGATTGAATATTGCCTGGGGAATAACCGGCGCCGGTCACTTCCTAAAAGAAACAATCCAAGCGATGAACAGCCTTGTTGATACATATAGGCTTAACGTTACCATTTTTATATCCAACGCGGGGCTTCAAGTTGTTAGAATCTACGGATTTTGGGATTCCCTGAAGAAGATATCAGATGGCAGCTATCTCAGGGAAATTGTTACAGAGGCAGAGGATGGCCCTGGATTTCCCCGCACAGGTAGATTCCTTAGAGGCATATATAGCGCCCTAATAATCTCTCCGGCAACCATGAACAGCATAGCCAAGATGGTGCATGGAGTAGCCGATACAATAGTAACTAACGCCATGGCACTGGCGCAGAAGGCAAGAGTGCCTATTCTCATTGTACCCACTGATCAAAGTGGAGACATTATTGAAACTCAGCTTCCCCAATATGTAAGTCGAGATATCTGCAGGAGTAAAATGTGCAAGGAATGCCCTCCTATGAAGGTATGTCCAAACTCGGTGGTGGAATTTTTGGAGGGAGAGCCCCGCATAAATTTGGCCCTATGCCAGGGTTGCAAATTGTGCATAAAAGCCTGTCCATTCGGAGCTATAAGGGATGGAGATAAAATAATCATTCACCCGAGGAAGGTGGATCTGAAGAATGTCAGAAAGCTTAAACGCATGCATGGAGTCACTGTGCTGGATCATCCCATGCAGATATGTGCCCAGCTCCTCAGCATAATGAAGGCTGATTCTAAATGAAGGTGCTTCTTGTTACAGGTTTGCTTGCCGAGGAGATGATAAAGAACTACAGGAAGAACTATAGGGACGTGGAAGTTTACACCCTAAAGGTTCCCGTGGCAGCTTTTCTGACAACGGAATACATTGCTCAAGAGCTTAAGAAATTGAATCTCGAAAATTTTGACATGATTCTCGTCCCTGGAATGGTCAGAGGTGACACATCAGTAATAACCAACGCTACAGGTGTTCCCGCGTTTAAGGGTCCCAAATATGCAGCGGATCTTCCCCTGATCATGGAATTTTTGGGGGTTGAGAAACTTTCAACAAGCATCCCTGCATGCGAACTCCTGAAAGAAAATATTAAGCGCAGATCTTTACAGGAGCTGGAAAGAATTGAAAGCCGCAGGGACGTGTTACTGAAGAATCCTGGCAATATGCTGCTTGAAGATCTTGCCTTGGGCAAAGATTTCCCCATGCGGGTTATCGCCGAAATAGTGGATGCGCCACTACTCTCCACAAATGAGATTCAAACGCTGGCCAAGCACTTCGTGAATTCAGGAGCGGACATAATAGATGTTGGGATGATAGCTAGTGAATGTAGACCCGAAGATTCTGAAAGGGCTGTGAAAGCCGTAAAGCAGGTGGTGAATGTGCCCGTGAGCATTGACACATTTAACCCTGAGGAGGCAGCTGAGGGCGTAAAAGCAGGTGCCAGTTTGGTATTAAGCGTTGATGCGGGAAATATGGAAGAGATGGCCAAAGCGGCTTCCAACGCGGCTGTTGTGGTTACACCTACAAACCAGCTTGAGGGGTATATGCCCAGGAATGTTGATGAACGTGTAAAATTTCTTGAAGAAAACATTAAAAGGGTGGAAGGGCTCGGCTTCAGGAAAATAATAGGCGACTTGATTCTTGAACCCGCGGATGTTCTGAAATCTTTTATTGCTTATCATAAGTTTGCTGAAAGGAATCCCCATGTACCTCTATTGATGGGCCTTTCAAACGTAACTGAGCTCATGGACGCTGACAGCGTGGGGGTAAATGCGCTTTTAGCTAAGGTTGCATCTGAAATCGGCGTAAGCCTCCTGCTAGTTACAGAGAAGAGCAACAAATCCAAGGGAAGCGTAAAAGAGGTAGCTCTGGCTTCGAAGATGATGTTTTTGGCTAAGGTCCGAGGCTCATCTCCGAAGGATCTGGGCGTAGACCTCCTCATATTAAAGGAGAAAAGAATGCGTGAAGAGCCATACCCCCAGAAATGGGAGCTGGCGGCGGAAATTAGGAGGTCCGTTGAGGACGTTAAAAGAAATTTAGTTGCTGATAGGGGATTCTTCAGAATTTTTGTAGATCGGGAGGAAGGCATGATTGCAGCGGCATTCTTCCCAGACACACATGCAGAGAAACCAAAAATAATCTTTAAGGGCCGAACTGCAGAGGAGGTCTACAACGAAATAATAGGGCAGAAGCTGGTGAGGGTAGCTGAACATATCGCATACATTGCAAAAGAGCTGACAAAAGCTGAAATCGCACTGAAAATTGGAAGATCCTATGTTCAAGACGAGCCTGTCTTCTAGCCTGCCTGTAAAATTTTTCCACGGCGCAAAGCCCTTAAAATGGGGGTCCCTATTACGGTGGCAAGCATCGTCAATATCAAGCGCTCAACGGGGTACAGATAAAACACCGTTGTCCATATTCCTTTATATGCCTCAGCCGCTATCACCTTAAGCCACAGTCCCAACACAACCTCAAAGAGCATAGATCCTGTGAGATGCTGCATCATGGTTCCAATAAAGGCGATTAAGGCTAGGCCCTTAGAATTTTGAGTGGCTAGGGGAAACTTAACCCATTGAACTGCTTTTTCCCTAATAGGCGTTAGAAGCATTAAGAAGGCTATTATGTGCATCCAATTAAATGGGAAAACAATTTTTGCATCGCCTATGGGAAGTTCAACAAGTAGAAGCGATAAGGGATTCAATAGGAAGGCCAAAAGGAGAACTGCATAAACTGAAACCACCACTTTCCATTTTCGCTTGAGGAATAGACCAGTTGAAAGCGCATTTATTGTTGCTGGGAGAAAGTCCAGAAACATGAATGAGACAGGTCTGCCTAATCCGATGGCAAGGAAGGTTCCCAAAAAAATGCTGAAGCCGCCAACATATGGTCCGAGAATAACGCCATATAGGGGTGCAACAGCATCAGACAACGAGAAGCTGGCTCCCGGCAGCCCAACCATCGGAAAGGTGGGTACAAGCCTTAACACCGTGTACACCGCAGCAAATATGGCTGCAAAGGCAAGGGTGCGGGCGCTAAACTATTCAATGTATTTTCTTGCATAGCAGTGTAATTTTTTACATAAAAATAAATACTTTTCTATCCCAAGTAAGTAAAACATATGCAATGGAAACATCAATACCTTAAAATCCACCTTTTCTTGCTAAAATACCCTTCTAAAGTCTTATTTTTGGTGCGGGGGGTGGGATTCGAACCCACGAAGGCCTACGCCAGAGGATCTTAAGTCCTCCCCCTTATCCTAGGCTTCTGGCACCCCATAGGGCCTAATGCCCATTTAGACCTGGCTCGGGTACCCCCGCACCATCAATCACTCTTGATGGCTTTGTACAGTTTAAGTTTTCTGCTGGGGAACGTTTAAGTTTTAAATTGTAGGCTACCTTAAATAGGCTTTAGAGAAGGGGGGCGGGTAGCCTAGCAAGGATAGGGCGCAGGCCTCCTAAGCCTGTGGTCGTGGGTTCAAATCCCACCCCGCCCGTTTCAGCATGAACCCTACCCGCGTCACTTACGTTTTCTAAACAGCATGACGCCGTCTGTTGCTGTGCAAACATATTCAAACCCAGCCTCTATAAGTTGTTTTGCTTCTTCTGATTTGGTTGCTGCTTTGCAGATGAACTCGTCATCTTTAAAGTCGATAAGCTGCGTGTATATCAGTGTGTTTTTGATGTTTTTATGACCAA
>Ga0105158_1000325_pt1 | contig 20938 bp, 22 predicted proteins | sample LHCtaG_FD_81567 | JGI IMG/M metagenome (GOLD analysis project Ga0105158, IMG submission 81567) | Hot spring microbial communities from Little Hot Creek, USA to study Microbial Dark Matter (Phase II) - LHC4sed_matched | ecosystem: Environmental > Aquatic > Thermal springs > Hot (42-90C) >...
AAAAACCATTCCGCTTTCTTCAATAAGCCCCTTCTTTGCTTATATTCTTGCATTTATTTATAATAAAGAAAAATTAAATGCTAAAATTGTTGCAGGAACAACATTTATTATAATGGGCGTAATTTTATTAACTTTATTTTAACTTTAATCCCCCCTTCTTTTTTAGCTATTGAACTGGCCTATATTGTGTTATCAGCAAAGCTTTAATAAAGAAACATCAGTTAATAAATAGAAGAATATTGAGTTTAATAATTTTGCAGTCAACTGAAACAGTATTGTCAAAATATTAAAGCATAATATGATGTAAATTAGTAATTTATTAAAATAAGCTATTATCAACACCTTAATAATAAATAATAGTAAAATAGAATTAAGCTTCCTAAAAGCCATGATATTAATTTTTCTTAGCCTTAAAAGATTTCCTTTTAATAATATAATTGTAGCCATGAATATTCAATCTTCAATTTCATCATTAAAAGACTGTTTTAAACTTAAAATATTTTGAATTTGTTTTTCTATCAATTATTTATTGAAGAAGGAAAGTAATTAAGTATAGTGATGTTTGTTCAGTTAAGTTAGCTGAAGGATAATGTTTTCTCAAAGCTTTAAGAAGCTGTTTTTTACTTTTAAAACCATCCTTCATAATTTCGTTTGTTGATAATTCTTTCAAGGTTACTTTTTTTACCTGAATTATTTTTGCTACACCTATTTTTTCTCCTCCAACAATTATATTTACTAAATCGCCTTTTTTTAATAGCGTTTTTAACCGTAATGTTGAAGTTTTTTTTCCAGATAAAATTTTATTTTTATATTCTTTAGAGAAAACCAGAGTTTTAATTTTTGACGTAGTAACTCACCATTTCTTTAATGTTTTCTCTAAAAATATTTTTTATTTCCTCATAATTTATTAATGAAAGTTTAGATGCTAGAGCCCAGCTTTTTCCTTGAAGGCATTTAGCTATTAAAGCTGCTTCAACTTCAGGTTTAACCTCAAACCTGCTTGAATCACTACTCATAAAATGAGCATCTAATAAAGCTTTAACAGCATCTGCAGCAGATTCAAAAGTTAATATTCCCTTAGTATACATTAAAAGTCTTCTTTCTTGAACTTTAGTTAATTTTGGTTTAAACAATTTAGGTTCCTTAACTCCTTTAAAAAGCAACCTAGCTAATTTAGGGTCAAGAGTGAAATAAGTGGTAAAAAGCGAATTTAAAAGCTTTAATTTAAATTCTTGATTTAAAGTTAATGTTAATTTTAAGGCTCTTCTAGTTAAAGGTTTAATTACAACAACGCTATACTCACCTGAAACTATATTTCTAGAGGGGCTTAAATGAATTGGTGTAAACTCATTTTTTAACCAAAAATTTAATAAAGGAATTGTAGCGCCAAAACCTGCTCCAACCCAATCATATCCTGAAGCTTCACTTTCTTCAATAAGGTTTTTTAAAACTTTGGAACCTAACCCTTTTCCTTCCAATTCTGGGTGAACAGCTATTCTAACCACTCTTAAACCTTTTTGTTTTGCAAAAAATTTTAAAGGTGTATAATGTTTTATTATACAGCTTGGAATAACAGCTCCATGAATATCTTCTCCTTCAGCTATTTTATCAATAAATTCTTCTGGAAGATTTCCCTCCTCAGCTAAATGCAAAACTGCTACTATTTCTCCTGAGGAAAACTTTAAAACTCTAGCTTGATGATGAGGCGCATCAGCAAGCATAGCAAAATCATTTGGTCTATTTCTATAATGAGCTAAAATACATATTCCAACAAATTCTCTTAAAGGTTTCTCATTAAGATTAAACCATTCTTCTAAATTTGGTTTTTCATAAATCACTTCGTTTAAATTAATTGATTGAGGAAGTTGAGGCGGTTCAGCATTTAAAAGCAAAGTATCATAAAGCCACTTTTCAATTGGATCATTACTATTGTATCTTATAGGTGTTTTTAATTCGACCTTAATTGTTTCAATAGATTCATCCTTTTCTAAGGTTTTAAGAAATCTTAAACTAAATCCTCTTCCAGCACCCTCATAACCATGAATTGTAGATGAAAAAACAGAAATTTTAAATCTTTTTAAAAGCTTAAAAAGGATTGGAACAGGTATACCTGCCGCTTCATCAATAAAAATTATTTTTCCACGAGTGCCTAAAGCTTTATATGGACTTAAAACCTGTATAATACCATATCGACATTTTAAAGCTGAAATCTCATTATTTATTTTAAACTCTTTAACCTTAACATTTAATTTTTCAAGGCTTATTTTAGCGAATTGAAGAGCTGTTATTAGGCTTGATTGAGAAGGTGCTGTAAAAACAAGAAATAAAGGTTTTTTTTCACCAAGTTTAAAAAGTAAACCAGCTGCTGAAATTCCAAGTATTGAAGATTTTCCCCTACCTCTATTAGCTATCATAACTAAAGCTTTTTTCCCTTTTTTATCTAAAAGTTTTTCAAAATTTAAAAGGGCTTGAACTTGATCTTGAGTTACACATAAATCATAAAGTTGTTTTGGAAAAATCGTATCTTTAACAGATTCAAACTTAAATTTTTCAGCTTCACTAGGTTGTAAAGCTTCACCATAAATGTTTGGAAAATCATAAATCCATATACCTTTACCTTCTTTGAGCTTTTTAATAAACCATTTAATAAATATATGCCTTAATTTAGTGTGGTCTTCTGGTAAAACAATAAGTTTTTTATGAAAATTTGTTATACATGATTCCCAATTTGAAAGTTTTGGAGTTAAAAATAGAATTAATCCCCCTCCTCTAACTACCTCAATTAAAACACCAATATCATTAGGTGTTAAGTTTTCATTTAAATCTAAAATAAGTAAATCAAAGGTTAAACCTAAAACATTTAATGAATCTTTAAAAACAATACTTTGAAGATTTAACCCATCAATTTTTTCAATTAAATTTTTAAATTTAATAAAGCGTTTAAAGCTGGAACTGTTTTCTTCAAAGTTATCACCAACATAAAGCGCATTGATTTTACTATCTTTTCCTTTTAAAAAGCAATATTCTTTAATTAATTGAATAGCCATATTTTCTCCTTCTTCACCAGCTAAAACAATTAATCTTCTTTCAAAAGAGTTGACCGCTTCCTTTATTGGAGTTAAAAGCTTAACTAAATCATTCATTTTTAAAAACTTAACCTCGTTTAAAAATCTTTAAAGCCTTATGCAAATAAAGCTTTATTCTTAATTAAAGATAATTCTTGGAATTGAGGTTTTACTTAAAAAGAAATTTATAAGTATTAAGGTTGATTTTAAAATTATGCTTCAAAATATAGATGAGGAAATGGAAAAAAGAAAGTTAGAAGCAATTTTAGCTTTTAGCGATTCCACCTATAATAACCCTGAATTTTATTATTTAGTTGGAGCTTTAATTCCAAGAGGAGGAATATATTTTAAAAAAATTTTTGAGGCTCCCATATTAATCGTTAATTCTATAGATTTAATTGAAGCTAAAAAAGGAAACGTTAAAAATGTTAAAACCTTTAATGATTATGGATATGAAGAAATTTTAAAACAATATGAGGATAATGAAGCTCTTCCAATTTTTCTTCAAAAAATTCTTAAAGAGCATAAAGTTTCTGGAAAAATAATTTTAGCAGGAAGAAATGAAATTTCTAAAACGTTAAGAGTTATTGAAACGCTTAAAGATTTTGGTTATCAAATTGTTTCAGAAAAATCCCCGACGTTGCTTGAATCTTTAATGGAAACTAAAAGTGAAGAAGAAATTAAAAAAATCAAAATTGTTTCAAGAAAAGTTGAGAAAATTATGGAGGAAACTATAAATTTTATTTCAAACCTTAAAAGGTTTAATAATTATCTTCTTTATAAAGGAAAAAAGGTAACTGTAAAAGATGTTAAAAATTATGTAAAACAATTATTGATTAATGAGGGTCTAGTTTTAAATGAAGATTTTATTTTAGCTGTTGGAGTTAAATCATCCCAGCCTCATTATTTAGGTGAAAACAAAGATCTTTTAATTTTAAATAAACCAATAGTTTTTGATTTATTTCCCCAGCTTAATGGATACTTCACAGACATAACTAGAACAATTGTTGTTGGTAAAGCATCAAAAAAAGTTAAGGAAATGCATCAAATAGTTTTGGAGGCTCAGGAAATGGCTGCTGAAAAAATTGAGGAGGGAATTGAAGGCAAAGAAGTTATGAATACTGTTTGCGATTTTTTTGAGAAAAAAGGTTATTTAACAATTAAATCCTCTTTTAGAATTAAGGAGGGATTTCTTCATTCTTTGGGTCATGGAATTGGATTAACGATTGGTGAGCATCCATTTCTTTCTCTTTTTAGCAAAGATAAAATAAAAAAAGGAAACGTATTCACAATTGAGCCAGGATTGTATAATCCAAAAATTGGTGGGGTAAGAATTGAAGATGTTTTCTTTTTTAACTTTAAAGCTAAACTTGAATCCTTAACTAAATTAAATAAAATTTTAGAAGTTTAAATGGTGAAGTTTTTGGTTACTCAAGTTTCAGCAGGCGGAGTAGTTTTTAGAAGAGAAAAAGATAAAATTTTATTTTTTCTTTTAGGATTTAAGGAAAGGAAAATTTGGTGTTTACCAAAAGGAATTATTGAAAAAGGGGAAAGCGAGATTGAAGCTGCTAAACGAGAAGTTATGGAGGAAACTGGAATAAAAAACTTAAGGTTAATTAATAAAATTGGATCAATTAATTATCAATTTTGGTTTAAAAGAAAAAGAATAGATAAAACAGTTCATTTTTATCTATTTGAAACCGATCAAGTTGAAACTAAGATTGGAGAGGAACATGATACTTACGGTTGGTTTACTTTTAATGAAGCTTTAAAGGCTTTATCTTATCCTAGCGAAAAAGAAATTCTAAAAAAAGCTTATGAGACCATCTCCAAAAAGGCCATCTTTTAAGCTTTATGGAAAAAAGCCCTTTAGGGGATGGAAACAAATAATGAAGAATAATGAAGAAATAAAAAAGATAAAAAGTTTAGCTTTAAAATTTGAGGTTACAGAAGCTAAAATTATTAAAACATCAAAAGTAATTGTTGAAAATTGGGTTAATTGGAAATGCAGGTTTGGATGCCCTGAATATGGAAAATGGTTAAACTGCCCACCTTATACGCCCACTCCTGAAGAAACTAAAGCATTGCTTAAGGAATATAAAATTGCATTAATTTTTAGAGTTGGGGATGATAAAGTTAAACTTTACGATATTCTTAACAAGCTTGAAAGAGAATTTTTTCTTCAAGGCTATTATAAAGCCTTTGGTTTCGGAGGAGGCCACTGTCCATATTGCGAAAAATGCATAGTTGACTTTAAAGCATGCAAAAATCCTTTAGCTGTTAGGCCATCAATGGAATCCTGCGGAATAAACGTTTTTGAAACAGCTAAAAATGCAGGTTTCCCAATTAAAATCCTTAAAGATAAAAATCAAAAAGTTTACAGGTTTGGATTAATTTTAATAAAATAAGAATTATTTTATTTCTGTTGTATATGGAAAACATTCTTTTAAAACGCTTTTATAAATGAACATTTACAACTCTTCTTTTTAAAATAAAATAAACAATTGTAACTGTTATTATAAATTCTACAGATAAATAGCTTCCATTATATAAAGCGGAATACAATGTTGGATTCATTCCTTTAGGCGCAAAAGATGCAAAGAAAATTATTCCGGAAATAAAATGGCTAATAAATCGACTAATTATTCCAATTGAAACACCTATTAAAGGTTTATTTTTAAAGAAACCCGCTAAACCTAATGATCCAAAAGCTATAGGATAATCTAAAAGCATTTGGATTGGATGATATAGAAAAGGTTCCTCAATTAATACTATAAACCCAAATGCTAAACCTCCAAGCACACCTATTATCGGCCCCCTTCTTAAAGCTAAAAGAAAAATAGGTATCATGGAGCCAGCTGTTATTGAACCGCCTTGAGGTAAAGTATACACTCTAATTAAATGAAGAACGCTTGATAAGGCAACTAAAGTTATCGCTTCAGATAAAACTTTTACCTTTTTATTATGATTTATTTTCATTACTTTCTCTATTGAAGCTTTTCAACTTTTTTAGATAAAACTTCAATTAGTTTTTCTTCTTCAAGCGCATGTTTTTCATCTAAAGTTAACTCTTCAGGAAGCCAACTAGGCTTTATTTTATCCTTAAAATATGATCTTATAGCTCTTCTTAAGGCGCCTACCGCTAAAACGCCGCAATGATATTTAACTGCTGGTAAACCACCAAGAGCATCTGAAATTTGCTTCCAAGATATTTCCCATGCTTCTTTAAGGTTTTTTCCCTTAACCATTTCAGTCATTATACTTGCAGCAGCAATATTAGCTGCGCAACCGTAACTTTCAAAACTAGCTTTAACAATTTTTTCATCAATTATTTTAAGGTAAATAGAGATCATATCTCCGCAAGCTAAGCTTCCAGCTGTAGCTTGAGCATTAGCATCATTTATTTTCCCCAAATTTTTAGGGTTTTTAAAAAACTCCAAAACTTTAGGACTATATGGTAAAGGAATTCTATTTGACATTTTCATCCTCCTTTAACAGGACTTATTAATCGAAGCCTTTTTACTCCTTCAGAAATCTGATTTACCGCATATTCAATGTCATCCTCACTATGAAAAGGAGTAACCTTCATAAGAATGCTTCCATGAGCCTCCTCATATTTCCTTCCTATAGCCAAAAGAACATGGCTTGGTTGAAGAATCCTGCTTGTACAAGCGCTTCCACTAGATACATAAACGCCTTTCATGCTTAACTCAACTGTTACAGCTTCCCCTTCAACATGAAGAAAAGAAATATTAACGTTGTCCGGAGCTCTTTTAAAGCCTCTAGGACCATTAAGCAAAGCTTGCTCAACTTCGCTTAAAACCCCCTCTATCAATTTATCTCTTAAATAAGAAATTTTATTCATATCTATTGAAGTAATTAATTCAGCTGCTTTAGCAAACCCTGCTATAGCTGGAATATTTTCTAAACTAGGCCAAAGCTTTTGAGCAGTTAATTGACCATAAATAATGGGTTCAATTTTTACACCCTCCTTAATATATAGAGCGCCTGCACCTTTTGGACCATAAATTTTATGGCTGCTAAAGCTTGCTAAATCCACTTTATTAAGGTTTAATTTAATTCTTCCAAAAGTATCAGAAGCATCTATATGAAAAAGGATTTCAGAGCTTTTATCTTTAATTAAATCGTTAATCTCTTCTATATCTTGAATAACGCCTATTTCATGATTTATAGGTGCTATGCTTACCAAAAAAGTTTCATTATCAACCTCTTTTCTAAGAAAATCTTTATTTACAAAACCTTCTTTATCAACTGGCACCTTAACAACTTTATATCCATGCCTTTGCAATTCTTCAGCTGCAAATATAACGCTTAAATGCTCTATGCTTGAAACTATAATTTTTCTTCTATTTGTTTTATTAGCTTTAGCAGTTCCAAGAATAGCTAAATTGTTAGCTTCTGTAGCATTATGTGTATAAGTTAATTCATTCATTGAAGAATTCAAAATTTTTGAAAGTTTTTCTGTTGCTTTATAAAGAACTTCATATGATTCCCAACCAACTTTATGGGTTATAGCAGGGTTTCCATAACCTTTCCTTTCATAAGCTTTTACAAATTCCTTAAGGGCTTCTGGAAAAATTAAGCCTGAGTTTTCAGAATCAAAATAAACTTCTCTTTTTGGTTTTCCATGAGCTTTTATAAGCTCTTTTACGCTTTTAACAGCTTCAGTAATATTAACTCACCTTACTTCTACTTCAATCTCATATATACCATTTTTTTCTAAAACTTTTAAAAGTTTATAGCCTACACTTTCAATCCAGGCTTTAACATCTAAAGGTGCAGCTGGATCTGTAGCTAAAAGCTTAACTATTTGTTTTGATTTAGCATTTTTAGCAGCTTCGCTTAAAGCTATTAATGGCCCTGGACACGATTTAAATCTTGCATCCACAACAATAATCTCTTCATTCATTTTTCTTTTCCCAAGCTTATTTATATAAATAATGTTACTTGAGAGTCTTTAGCTTTAGATAAAAATGAGGCCGCTCCAAGAACATTATCAACAAAATCTTCTAAATCCTCTTTTTTAATGTTGAAAACACCCATCGTTGCTGAGCAAGCATAAACCTTAATTTTACCCTTTTCTTTTCCTTCCTTAATCAAGCTTTTCCATTTAGGCATGGAGCCAGATTCAACAGCTTTAATAAGAGCATTTTTATATTGAGCGTAATCTAAGCTTATTTCTGAAGGTTCATAATCTTTTTTTAAAGCAAGTAAACCCCAAAATGTAAAAAATAATTCAGCTTCCCAATCCATAGCTGCAGCGGTGCTAGCTAAAATAGCTGCTGGATAAAGCTTATCTAGTTTATCTGAGGAAATTATTATAGATAGTTTAGGCATTTTCTTCACCATAAAATAATTGTATAACAGTGTTATATAAACTTTTTGTAAATTAAAAACCTAAAAAACTAATTTTTCTCCGCTTTCGCAATTAAATTTAAAAATGAATAACGTTATTTTTGATTTTGTTTAGCTTTAACAATTTTTTTTACAGCTTCAGTAAATATAGGTTTCTCTTTAATTAATCCTTCAGGTTTATAAAGAAGAATTAAAAGCATAGCTACGCCAAATAATATGTACTCTAACCATACAGCTTGAAAAGGAAGATGAAGGGCAGAAGTTATTTCAAATTTATAAGTTATTAACAATATTTTTGTTGAAACAAAAACTAAAGCGCCTAAAAGCGCTCCTGCATTATTTCCAGCTCCACCTAAAAGGAGCATTAAAATAGGATAAAAAGTCCACTCCACTCTGCTAAAGCTTGTAGCTATAACATTAACTGAATAAAAGGAGTATAAAGCTCCAGCTAAAGAGGCTAACGCGGAGCCTAAAGCCACTGTTTTAACTCTAAGCATCATAACATTTTTTCCATAAGCCTTAGCTACAAATTCATTTTCCCTCATAGCTCTAAGAACTCTTCCATAAGGTGAATTAAGAAGCTTTTCAACAAAAATATAACATCCAAATGTTATTAAAAGCAATATAATTGTGAAAATTAAAATTCTTTGCATACCAGGTATAAATGCTAAAACATCTGGAATAGAAACACCATAATAACCACCTATAAAATCCACGTTATAATATGAAATTAAATATGTAACTTCGCTTATAGCTAAAAGGGTGATAGCTAAATAATCCTCTGAAAGCTTAGCGCTTGGAAGAATAAATAAAGCTCCAGAAACCCAACCTAAAACAGCTGCTAAACCTAAAGAAGCTAAGAGAATTATTATTCCTAAAATAGGTTTTTCAGCAATAATGCTATTTACAATAGATTTAACTGTTCCGCTAGCCTCAATTATTCCACCTGAAATTTTAAAAATGTTAATTAAAATTCTATTCATTAATCCTCCTACAGCTACTCCACCCATTAATACTGCTAGAGCTCTACCAAAATTTGGAATTCCACCATAACCATATTCAATATTAAGGCTTAAAACAACTATTGCATAGAACCCAAACCACAATATTATAGTTAAAATTAAATATTCTAAATTAATCACCTCCATTTAATGCTTGTTACACCTTTAGGAATAAAAATAAGTGTTAAAACAAGCATAGTTAATGAAACTACTTTAGCATAAACAAGCACTCCTGAACCTAAAATATGGGATAAACTAAATGTGATTAAAGACTCCGACACACCTATAATGTATCCACCTATTAAAGCTCCATATATGCTTGATAAACCTCCAACTATGCTAGATGCAAAAATGGAAACTATAATTATAGCTCCGCTAGCTGGAACTATTTCTTGTCTAAAGGGAAGAAGAGTTCCTGCTGCTGAAGCTAAAGCACCTGAAATTATCCAAGAAAAAAGCCGTGTATATTCAACATTAACACCCATAGTTTCAGCTAAAGCAGGGTTCTCCATTGATGCTCTAAGTGCTATTCCAAATTTAGTTTTATAAAGAAGAAGAAAAAGAGATAAAAGCATTAAAATTATTGTTACAATTGAAACAATAAATATTGCTGAGAAACCTGCTAAATTAAAATCATAAGGTGTAAAAATAAATTTTTTAGCAGCCTTCCTTGTTGCAGTTGACAAATAATCTGAATAAGCACCTATGCATCCAAGCATTATTAAATCTACAGCAAGCGTAGCAATCATTAAAATTACAACTTTAGCTTCTCTAGCAATTAAAGGCTTTAAAATAATATTATAAACAATAAAGCCAAGAAAGCTACCTGCAATCAATGAAATAGGTAAAGAATAATAGGGATGAAGACCTAAAAAATAAAAAAGAGAAAGTGAAACGTAAGCACCAAACACAGCAAAGGAACCTTGCGCAAAATTTGGGACTCCCGTAGTTATATAGGTTATGGTTAACCCTATACTAAGCAAAACTAAAAGATTAGAATAAATTATTGCTCCTTCAACTACACTCATAAGGAACCGCCATAGAAAAGTTTAAAAGCAGTAATATATATTATTTTTGTTTATACAAAAAGTTTTATTAGTAGAAAAAGGGGTGTAGAAAATGGCTTCTAAAAAAACTATAGCAGCTGCAATAGCCATAATCGTTATAGTAGCCATAATTGCAATTGCTGCTCAACAATTTTTAGTTCAAAAACCTAAGGAAGAAGTAGAAATAAAAATAGGACTTCTTGTTGATCTTTCAGGACCATTAACTACTTATGGTGAAGATATTAGAGATGCTTGTTTAATAGGTGTTGAAGATATAAACGCTTATTTTGCGGAGAAAGGGCAACCCTATAAAGTAACACTTTTTGTTGAAGACACTAGAGTGGACCCGAAAATAGCTTTAGATAAAGTTCAAGCTCTTCATGGAAAAGGAGTTACATTAATAGTTGGACCTATGGGAAGCGGTGAGGTAAAACAAATTGCCGAATATGTAACAGCTAATAAAATAATAATTATTTCACCATCTTCTACAGCTGCTCCCCATCTTTTAGGCGTTACCAAACCTGAAGAGAAAAAATTCATTTTTAGATTTGTTCCTACAGATGCTTTTCAAACTGAAGCTATAGCTAAGGAAGCTGCCGAACTTGGAATTAAAGGCGTAGTTATAACTTACATAGGAAATGCTTGGGGTAAAGGTCTTGCAGATTTTGGTAAACCTAAATTTGAAGCTCAAGGAATTGAAGTTAAAGATGTTATTGAATATCCTGATCCGCCCCCAGCAGACTTTACGCCATACATAGCTGTTATTGAAAAAGATGTAAATGAGCTAACTCAAAAATATGATAAAACTCAAATTGCAGTTGTGGCTTTTAGCTATGAAGAAGTTTATACAATGCTTTCTCAAGTTGCCGATAAATCGATTCTTCTTGAAGTTAAATGGTTAGGTTGCGATGGAACAGCTAAAAGCAGAAAAATAGTGGATATCCCAGAGAAAGTTAATAAAGTAGGAATGTACAGCACATTGTTTGATTCTAAAGGGCCAAGCTTTGCTAAACTTGATAAAGTATATAAGGAGCGTTATGGAAGAGACATATATCAATATGCGCTTGATGCTTATGATGCTCAATGGGTTATTGTATTAAGTTATGCTGAAGTTTATAATAAGCTTGGCAAGTATGATCCTGAAGAAATGGCGAAAACTATACCTATTGTAACTGAAAAATATAGTAAAGGTGAATATGGTGTTACACCAGTTAGCGGCTATATAAAGCTTGATGAATACAATGATAGAGCTTCAGGCGATTACGCTATATGGGCTGTCGAAAACTCAGAATGGGTTTTAAAAGGTGTATGGAAATACGAGGAGAATAAAATAGAATGGATGTAACGCTTCTTAAAACAATAAACCTCTCCAAATTTTTTTATAATTTTAAAGCTTTAGATCAAGTTAATATTGAAGCTAAAAGAAACAAAATAACTTTAGTTATAGGTCCAAATGGAAGTGGAAAAACAACTCTTATAAATACTATTTCAGGTTTTTATAAGGCTGATGAAGGAAAAATCCTTTTTAATAATCAAGATATAACTAATAAAGCTCCAAATGAAATATGCAAAATTGGATTAATAAGAACTTTTCAAATTCCCCAGCCATTAAAGAAATTAACTGTTTTAGAAAATTTATTGATTGCTGAAGATAATCCTGGAGAAGGAATTTTAAAATGTTTAAAAGGATCATGGTTAAAGAAGGAAGAAGAAATAACTGAAAAAGCTTTTCATATTTTAAAGTTTTTAAATTTAGAGCATCTCTGGAATGTTGAAGCTTATAAACTTAGCGGTGGACAACTTAAACTTTTAGAAATTGGAAGGGCTTTAATGCGAAATGCTAAAATGATTCTTATGGATGAACCTATAGCAGGAGTTAACCCTGTTTTAGCTCATTCCATTCTTGAAAGATTAGTAAAACTTAAAAATGAGGGTTATTCATTTTTGTTAATTGAGCATAAACTTGATATAGTATTAAATTACGTTAATTATATATACGTGATGGCTGCTGGAAAAGTTATAGCAGAAGGTGATAAAGAAACTGTGTTATCTAATCCTGAAGTTGAAGAGGTGTATTTAAGTGCTTCGCGTTGAAGAACTTACTGCAGGATATAAAGAGCTTCATGTTCTTTTTGATATTCAAGCTAAAATTCCAGATAAAGAAGTTACGCTTTTTATAGGTCCAAACGGTAGTGGAAAAAGCACGCTTCTTAAGGCTATATTTGGTTTAGCCACAATTCATTCAGGTAAAGTTTTTTTAAATGGTTGGAATATAACTTATCTTCCACCATATAAAAAAGCTAGAGTTGGAATAGCTTATCTTCCACAAGTAGAAAATATATTTGCAAATTTAACTGTTGAAGAAAATTTAAAAATGGCAGGTTACATTCTTGATGAATCCACATATCTTGATAATCTTGAATTGGCTTTAAATGTTTTTCCAGAATTAAAAAAGCTTATGAAAAGAAAAGCAGGAACATTAAGCGGTGGAGAAAGACAATTTTTAGCTATAGCAACATCTTTAATTAGAAAAGCTAATTTGCTTATGCTTGATGAACCAACCGCGCAGCTTTCACCTAAGCTAGCTGAAGCTACATTTAATAAAATAGCTTATCTTAGAGATGAGCTTAACCTTACAATCGCTTTAGTAGAGCAGGATATTCGAAAAGCTTTAGAAATAAGCGATAACGCTTATGTTCTTATAAGCGGAAGATTAGCTTTTCAAGGAAAAGCTGAAGAACTTAAAGAGCATAAAGATTTTAAAAAACTTTGCATGGGAATTTGCTAAATTAAACAATGGTATTTCAACTTTTAGCTTAAATTAAAAAGAAAATTTTTAAGTTAATTTTTATAAAGAAAAATAATAAATGAGAATGAGTAAATCATTTATAATTTTGATTTTGGCGGGGGTTGCCAAGCCAGGTCAAAGGCGCAGGCCTGAAGATTAAAACTGGTTAAAGGCGCCTGTCCCGTAGGGGTTCGTGGGTTCAAATCCCACCCCCCGCACCAATTCACCAGCAAAAATATAAATGACATTAATTTTTAAGCCTTATGCAAAAAAGCTTAAAAACCATAAACATTATCCGATTTATTTTTCATGTTTAAAGTTTATTTTATCAACAACTTTTTACTATGATGTACTGATATAGCAGCTACAATAGTTCCAATAGCTGCTATTATCATATATATGGTTACCGTCATCCTCATTGGCGTTGAATTTTTTAACGCTAGCATTATGGCTGTTAATATAGATGTGCTTAAAGATTGTCCTAAAAACCTCATTAAGCCTAGAAATGATAATGCTGATGCAAATGCTTCTCTTGGAATTTTACGCATTATTTGTGTTGTATTTGGTGAAGCAAATAATGCAAATCCAATTCCAAGCACAATTAGCGAGATAATTAATAACTTTAACCATTTATAAAATATAAGGGGATATGCCTATGCCTAATGTGATTAAAACCATCCCTACAGTTACAACTAATCCAGGATTAATTTTATCGGATAAATATCCGGCTAATGATGATAAAAGCACTTGTGGAATGGGTTGGGCTAAAAGTATTATGCCAACTAGATTAGGTGTAAGCTCCATCTCAACCTGCAGGAAATTGCTGTAGAGAATTGAAGAGCATAAGTTGCAACATAATTCAATAAAGCCACAATATAAGCCAGAAAAGTATTTACTTCAAAAATTTGCTTAACAAGGTTTAAAGAGTTTTTATATTCCACATATAATGCTGAAATAAACATTACTAAACCTAGGGATAAAGCTGCTAAGCTATACATTTGACTTACATATGCAGATCCTATGGAAATCGCAATTGTTGAAAGCATAAAAATAAATAATGTTTGTAAATATGGTTTTCTGACTTCACTTCTTTTATTAAAATCCAGCGATAATAAGGCTATTATAGCGCTTATTAAAGTAAGTGTGCCGATAAAAGTAAATAAAGCCATCCAGCATAATTAATCAAGAAGCCTCCTAAAGCAGGGCCAAGCGTAATTCCTGCATAGACTGCTGTAGTGTTTATCCCAATAAAGAATCCTGTTTTTCTAGGAAATATATCTGCAATTATCGCAATAGCAGTTCCAGAAATCATAGCGGCACCAAAACCTTGTGTGCATCTAAAAACTAAAAGCAATTTAAAATCGTTTATGTAAAGGATTAAGTTGTGGCAGCAAAAAATATTGTTCCAGTAACAAATAGTAATTCTTTACCAAGCCAATCTGCTATAACACCTATAACAGTATTGTAGAAGCCATGGAAATTAAAAAAATGTTAGCAAACCAATTAACAAACACCATATCAAGATTAAATGATTTAGCTATGGTTGGAAGTGCAATATTCACAGCTATTGATATGAATGGAATTGTAAAAAATGCTATAATTGATGACACTAAAAAGAAAAACCTTCTAAGCATAACAGCGCAAACCATTTAATTACATTATCTACTCAAAAGTTTCCCCACTCATTTTTAAAATTTTTGATAATTAAAAGGTTTAATAAATAACGCGTATAAATTTAACAAAATACGAAAAAATTTAAATAATAACTAAGTTTCTTATCATTTAATATGCAGTTTTACGTTACATTAACTTTAAATTGCAATTTAAAATGTTATTATTGTTATGGTAAATGCTGTGAAGATTTTGGAGTTAAACTTGAAGGTTTAGAAATAGATGAATCATTACCAACAAAAATAAGTTATGATATTTCTCAACTTAAAAAATTTTTTAGTGAAGATGATGATTTAACAATCATTTTTTATGGTGGGGAACCTTTGCTTCAAATTGATGAAATGGAATTGATTATGGATGAGATTCCAGCAAAAAGATTTATTCTTCAAACAAATGGTTTACTTTTAAATAACCTTAAAGAAAAATATATTAAAAAGCTTCATACAATTTTGGTTTCTATTGATGGTGATGAAAAATTAACAGATTATTATAGAGGGAAAGGAGTTTACAGAAAAATTATTGAAAACATTAAATTAATTAATAAGAAAGGTTTTAAAGGAGAATTAATTGCTAGAATGACTGTTTCAGATGCAACTGAAAACATTTATAAGCAGGTGCTTTGGCTTCTTTTTAATCCAGACTATAAATTTAAATCAATTCATTGGCAGCTTGATGCGCTTTTTTGGAAAAAAGATTTTGAAAAAAGAAATTTTCTTGAGTGGGTTTTAAAAAAATATAACCCTCAAATTGAAAAGCTTATAAATTTTTGGGTTAACTATATGAAAAAATATAATACAGTTATTAAAATTTATCCATTCATAGGTTTAGTTGAATCTATGCTTTTAAAAAGGAAAAGCAAGCTTAGATGCGGGGCAGGTTGGACAACATTTAATATTCAAACAGATGGAATCATAACTCCATGCCCAGTTATGGCTGGAATAAAAAACTTTTATTTAGGAAGCATTTATAACACAAAACCTAAAAAACTTAAAAATGCTATAATCAACTATAATAAACCATGTAGTGAATGTTCAATCCTATATTTATGTGGTGGAAGATGTTTATATGCTAATGTTACAAAGCTTTGGGGTGAAGAAGGCTTTAAACAAGTATGCCTAACAGTTGAGAATCTTATAAATCTATTAAAAAAAGCCTTGCCAAAAATTAAAAAACTTATTTTAAAAGGAAATATAAGCATAAAAGATTTTAATTATCAAAAATTTAATAGTTGTGAAATAATTCCATAAACTAAAAATTCTTATTCCAAAATTCACCTTTCCATCTTATTGAATAAATAAATATTGTATATTATGTAAGAAAAGTTTATTAAATGGAATATAACTATGTTATAGCAATATAAAAAATTAATATTAGAAGGGAAAGAGCATGATTGCAAATAATATTCTAGAGCTTATTGGAAATACACCAATGGTGAAAATAAATTATTTAAATCCAAACCCTAAAGTTGAACTTTATTTAAAACTTGAAAAGTTTAATCCTGGAGGATCAGTTAAAGATCGTATAGCTAAATATATGATTGAGCAAGCTGAAAAAACAGGTAAACTTACTAGGGATAAAATAGTTATAGAGCCTACAAGCGGTAACACAGGGATTGGTTTAGCTTTAGTTTGCAGAGTAAAAGGTTATAATCTTACTCTTGTTATGCCTGAAACAATGAGTTTAGAAAGAAGACAGATTCTTATAGCTTTAGGAGCAAAAATTATTTTAAGCGAAGGCAGCAAAGGAATGAATGGAGCTGAAGATTTAGCTAGAGAAATTATCAGTAAAAATCCTGATAAATATTTTATGCCTAATCAGTTTGCTAATCCAGCTAATGTTTTAGCTCATTATGAAACTACAGCTGAAGAAATATGGAGAGATACTAAAGGTAAAATAACGCATTTCGTTGCTGGAATAGGTACAAGCGGAACGCTTATGGGTGTTTCTAAAAGACTTAAAGAATATAATCCTGATATTCAAATTATTGCTGTTCAACCAAAAGCAGGAACAACTATACAAGGGTTAAAAAATCTTCAAACAAGTTATGTTCCAGAAATTTGGAGAAGGGAATTGGTGGATGAAATATATGAGATTGATCCTGATGAAGCTGAAGAAGCTGCTAGACTTTTAACTTTGCAGGAAGGAATATTTGTTGGACCTAGCTCAGGTGCAATATTTAAAATAGCATTAAAGAAAGCTGAGGAAATTGAGAAGGGCGTTATAGTGGCTATCGCTCCTGATGGTGGAGAAAAATATTTATCAACAACGCTTTGCAATCCAACTCTTTGCTTAAAATGCGCATTAAAATATGGTATTAGATGCGCTTATATTAATGGAACACCTATAATAAAGTTCTCCTCTCTTCAAAAAGAAGAAGTTTCGCCATAAAATACTTTATTATTTTCTAAACCAGCATCCGCAGGTATAGCAAAACCAATATTCATAGATTGGCCAATAAGCCACAAATTTTGAACCGCAAACTTTACATCTCACACCTTTTAAATAAGTTTTAACAAGCCTATTTAATTGAGCTGGGTTAATGCCAACTCTAAAACTCATTTTTACTTCACTTTTTTATATTTTTAAACCCAAATCTTGAAAGGTTTTTTTCATTTTAAGCGAATCAAGCTCTAGAATTGGGCTTTCGCTTATAATAGTTATATTAACCTTTCTTTTTAATATTTCTTCAGCTAAAGGTTTAAAAGGTGGATGAGCATTTATAGGTTCATGAACATCCATAAACCTTTTTGTTTTTACATTATATTTAACATTTGAAAAATGAGAGTAAATATGCGTAAAATCTTTAAGTTTATCTAAAATTTCACTATAATTTATTTTACCATTGTTTCTAACAAATAAATGAGCGAAATCAACGCAAATTGTTAATTTAGCTGAGTTTACTTTTTTAATTAATTTTAAAAGTGTATTTAAATCAGCAAATTGACTTGTTTTAGCCATTGTTTCATAAGCGAGTTTAGGTTTAAACCCTTTATCCAAAATATCTAAAGTTATTTCATGCATTTTATTAAAGGCTTCTTCTTCACTTAATTTACCGTAATAAGCTGCATGCACAACAACAGCTTCAGCATTCATGGCTTCAGCTTTATCAAGCGAATCTAAAACCCGTTTTTTTGAAGCTTCAACAACACTCTTTTTTTCTGAAAGAAGATTAATAAAGTAAGGTGCATGCACCGTTAACTGAATCTTTAATTTTTTAGCTAATTCACCCACTTCTTCAGCTGCTTCTCTAGTTAAATATATGCTTTTTACAAATTCCACTTCCATAGCGTTTAATTCTAATTCTGAAACCTTTATTAAACCGCCTAAAGTTGTTTTTTGCTCAGCTGAACCTGGAATTCCAGCAGGACCCAAATAAACCTTCATAAAAAAATATTTTTATTAAATACTAAATAAAAAAGCTTTGTTCATGAAGAAATCATTAATTAATGAAGCTGTGAAAAGAATTAGTTTAGATAGAGAGCATGGAGCAACTCAATTAGCTAAAGAAGCTCTTAAAGCATTAAAGTTAATTATTGAAATGGATAAAAGCAAAAATTTAACAGAATTTTTAATTAATGTTGAAGAAGCTGGATTTAAGCTTGCTAATGCAAGACCAAGCATGGCTTCCTTAATGAATCTTATAAGCAAAACTATTTATTTAATTAGGGAGAGGTCAAATGCACTTTCCCTAAAAGAATTAAAAAAATTTGCAATATTAAAAATTAATGAAGTAATTTTTGAATCTGAAAATGCTGTAAATAAAATAGCTGAATTAACATCAAAATTTATTAAAGAAAAAACGATTATTACGCATAGCTTCAGCTCAACAGTAATTGAAGCAATTAAAAAATCTTCAGTAAAAAAAGTTATAGTTTCAGAGGGAAGACCTTTATTTGAAGGTAGAAAAACAGCCATTCAACTATCTAAATTTAATATTCCAACTATTTTAATAACAGATGCCGCCTTAGGCTTTTTTATTTCTAAATCTGAAGCAGCATTAGTTGGATGTGATAGTATTTTAATTGATGGTTCAATAGTAAATAAGGTTGGAACATATCTTCTAGCTTTAGCAGCTAAAGATAATAATATACCATTTTATGTTGTTTCTGAAACCTCTAAAATTATTCCAAAAAACATTAATGAAATAAAACTTGAAACATTAAGCGGAAAAGAAATTGCTAAGAAATTGCCTAAAAAAATAAAGGTTGAAAATTTATATTTTGATATTACAAAACCAAATTTAATTACAGCTTTAATAACTGAAGAAGGAATTATTAAACCTGAAGAAGTTAAAATTAAAGCTCAGGAAATTTTAAAACATTATAATGCTTTAAAAATAAACTAATTAGCTTTAAAGGCTTAAACTATATAAGCAATTAATTTTTTCATTTTTAATTTTAGAAATGAAACTTCAAAACTTAATTCCCTGGAAAAAAGTTAGTTTTTGGCATTGTTCAGCTTGTGGAGAATGCTGCAAAAAATTTAAGGTTCCATTAACAATGTTTGAATATGTTGAGTTTACAAGCAAATTTGGAAAAAACATAGTGGAGCTAGATTTAGGCAAAGCATATTTAAAAAGCAATCCTTTAACCAAAAGATGCATTTTTCAAAAATTTAAAAATGGAAAATGGATTTGTGGAATTCAAGAAATAAAACCTATGGCTTGCAAGCTTTGGCCCTTCATAATATTAACTAAACCCAAACAAAAAAATGATGAAGCTTTATTCTATTATAAAAATGAAATTGTTTATATTTATGTTGATATTCGTTGTCCTGAAGTGAAAATTGGCAAACCCACAAGCTATTTAATTAGCAAAGTTTTACCTGAAATAGTTAATTTAAACTTTAATAATAAAATAAAACAGTTTTATTCAACCTCATTTTTATTTTCTTTACAATCATCAATCCGCCAAATTTATAAATTACCTATTAAAAAAGAAAAGTTAATAGAAGAAAATTTAGTGGGCCGGTAGCTCAGCTTGGTTAAGTATCAAAACGCCATAGAGCGCACGGCTGATAAGAAAACTTAGAAACCGTGAGGTCATGGGTTCAAATCCCACCCGGCCCACCAAAATATTTAAATATGGTCTTATTTTTTATCATTCTGATCTTCTAGAAGAAATCAAAGAAAATCAAAAAATCAGAAGAGTTTTAATATGGAGAGGTCTCTTCCCCCTTCAAGTTTTGCCTTCTTTCTATAGAGGGAAAGAAAGATTTAATTACGATTAGCTCCCCTTCATAAATCATGTTTTCGCAATGAATTTAAAAATTTAGAACATTTTAGAGCTCATCCTTTATTAAGCATGGTAAGCATAGCTTTAGCTTGTTAAAAGATAATATGTAATGTATTATTCTATCCCACTTGAAGCTTGCAAGTATTAGTCTTTAAGATAAAATGTTTCGAAAAATTATTCCATAATTATTATGAGTATATGGAGGCTTTAATCTTTTAGGGAGTATTGTTTTAATAAATTACTATCCCATACGATTCATTTAAAATTTTTTAGAGGATCATCCATTGTAACCTGCAATTACGCTAAAAGTGAATACAGCTCCATCGCTGGTTACTATTTTAAGTATGTGGCTTGAACCTGGTGTAGGATTAGGAGGAAGCCCATGCCAAACCCAATCTCCTGAACCACCAGTTCGATTTAAATATATTATATGGCTTTCCCCAGGATTTAAAACAGGATAATTTGATGTATGCTTATTTAAAGGTTTTCCATCAAAATATATTTGAGTTATCTGAAGAGGGGTTGAACCAACATTTCTAACATAAATATTTAAGTTTGGATAATCACCAGTATCATAAAAGCTATAAGCTTCCATTATAAGCTGCTGTTTTAATTGCATTCCTCCGGAACCTTCAAGGGAACCAATTAATCCCATATGCCAAGCGTAAACAAGAATTGAAGCTGCAACTGAAATCGCTACCATTAAGAGTACAGCAATAACAGGAGAAATAGCTTTTCTAGAATTCCTACTTCGCAA